>Ga0180301_10002168_pt1 | contig 15431 bp, 15 predicted proteins | sample GuaBasSediGuay16_FD_121797 | JGI IMG/M metagenome (GOLD analysis project Ga0180301, IMG submission 121797) | Subseafloor sediment microbial communities from Guaymas Basin, Gulf of California, Mexico - Guay16, Core 4569-2, 12-15 cm | ecosystem: Environmental > Aquatic > Marine > Hydrothermal...
ATCATAGTTTTTGTATACTTAATCTCAAAAGGTTTCCCATTAGTAAATTCTTCAAATATATAGATATTTCCCCGCTTTACTGGAACATAAACCTTATAATCGTTAGCTAAACTTTCAAGAAACTCTCTAACTTTATCCTTCCTAATCTTCTTATACTTAGAGATCCATTTACCCCCCTTTAACCATTTGCTTAAAAATGCTGATGGAACTACTATTTATTTTTTAACCTCTAAAGTCTTTAAAAAATAAAAAGGGAAGTTATTTAATGTTATAAATCAACCCAAGAAACCCTAAAATTTTTGGGGGTTTCAACAGTTTGAAGGTTAGAGTTCACGTTATTGTAAGTGGAAGAGTTCAAGGAGTATTTTTCCGGTATGAAACTAAAAAAGAAGCTTTAAAAAGGGGAGTTAAAGGCTGGGTTAGAAACCTGCCTACTGGAGAAGTTGAAGCTGTTTTTGAAGGTGAAAAGGAAGATGTTGAAGAAATGATAAAATTTTGCCGTAAAGGACCACCTCTAGCAAAAGTTAAGGATGTTAAAGTTTCATGGGAAGAATACAAAGGAGAATTTGAAGACTTTAAAATTATACACTAAAAAATAGAAAAAACACTAAGTCAAAAAGCATAAAAATAAAAGCTTCCAAAAGAAAAAAGGAAATAAAACTTTTAAGAAACCCCACCCAATATCTCCCTAAAAGATAAAAAACAAGGAAGCGGGGTGGGGTAGCCAGGTTAACCCGCGGGGCTCATAACCCCGAGATCCGTGGTTCAAATCCACGCCCCGCTACCAACATCCGTGGTATAACTTTCTCCCCAATTTTCTCCTAGTTGTCAGGCTTAAATTGTTAAAAAATCCTAGGGGTTTAGGGTGTTAAGCTTTGCTGTTGATTTTTCATCTTTTCCTATAAGGCGGTTTCCAGGCTTTCGTCCCTAAAAACTCCTTCAAGATGTCTTGTGATCTTGCAGATAAAGAGGATGTCGGTAAGCTTCTCCACGAGGTTGTTAAAGCCTCTTCAAGGGATTCTTCTCTAAGCTTCAGTATTACGTGGATGTTGCATATGCTGATGGTATCGCCACAGATTCCCGCAGGCTTCTGAGTTGCCAACCAAACTTGAGACCTTGCTTCCTAGCCTTACGTATACCTTCCCTGATTTTTATCGAAGAAGGTGTTCCCTCTTTGGGTATGTAGTTGTAGGCTTGTTTCCGAATAGGGGAGTGTGAACCCCTTCTTAATTTTAACCAGCGTAAGCCAAACCTTATGATAGTATTTAAACTCTTCTTTCTTCTTGTTGAAGGTCTTTCAAAGTAGAGGATTAAACAGTTTCTCTAAGAGTTCTCTATTTTTTCTATATTTTTCTTCTTCTATTAGGGGTTTACATTCTGAAAGCTTCTTTTCGCCAGATATGAGCTTGATGGCGAAGGTGAAGCAAGACTTCTCTCCGCATCTTTCACAGTTTAGTTTAGGTAGATGGTTATAAACTGTATTGGGGTTAAGCTTACGCCTAGCTTCAAGCATTTCAACTGAAGGGGGGCCATGCCGAGAAAGATAATCATAAGCCTTTGACAGTAAATCTATGAGTTCTAGAAGAATTTCCTTTGCCCTATTTTCATCTTTAACTTTTCCTGCGCATATCCTGCCATTTCCATAAATTGTTATCATTTCTTCTTTATCTGTTGTGAATGTTAAGACATCTAAAGCTTCAAGGTGGTTGGAACGTTTAAGATGTAAGTAAAGAATTGGAAGTAGGTCTTCCACATTAGCATCCAATTGAGCTATAAACCTAATCTTTGAAGAATCTGCGATGCATGGTAGAATCCTCTCGATTTTGTAGGTTGAAGGTTTGCCTTTAGCTACTTTTAAAGAGTAAATTTCCTCTTTAAAATGGGATAAAGGATCTTCGATACTGGCTTCTTTCAATCCTTTTAACATGTTGCTCAACAGTTCAGGCTCAGATATCAATTCAGCTGAACATGGAATGATGATATGGTAGCCACGACGGTAAAGTTCAGGAATTTCCTTTATGTCCTTGCTGTTTAAAACATAAATCTGGTTTGGTATAAACTCGTAGATTGCCTTGCAAGTTAATAGTGTTTTCTCTTCAGAAAATGTGGAAACAATAGAAACTACACGAGCCAGCGGAGCCTTCCCAACAACAGAAAGAATAACATTATCAAAACTTAAGGAGGGTATTCCAAAAATTTTTTTAAGTTCCTTTAAAAGCAGAGGGCCTGTTATACCTAGGATGATTGCAGCCTTAATATTTTGCTCAGTTGTATAGGTTTTTGCAACAGTGTTTGTAATTTCCTCTTTATCCAAATTAGAAACTTCAACCGCCCTTATCTGAAAATCTTTCATGGTTAAAGCCATTTCTTCCCCAATTTTCCTTGCATATTTTAACTCCTCTCTTTTTGGGGTGACCAAAAGAATTTTCATTGTCCCCACGAATGAAGTATTCTATAATCGTAATTTTTGAATTTATCGAAATATTTTAATATTTCTAAGACTTCATCTATTAACGGGCTTATGAACGGAAAACACGCTCTTATGGAGTATAGAGTGAATTTGCTTAAGACTCTAGTCAATCCTGCTAGACTAGAAATTCCTGACAAGCTAATTTTAGATAAGTTTTCATCCTTTGCAAAGGCTGTTAAGGTTTTAAAGGCTAAAGGCTAGGTGGTTAACATGGTTTTTACTGTTCCATTATGGGTTTGGACTTTTCTTGCTGCTGGTGCTGGTGTTGGGTTTGTCAGTGCAATGTTTGGTGTTGGCGGATGTTTTATCATGGTTCCTGTAATGATTTTTATGTTTACAGGTTTTGGCTGCCCTCTTGATGTTGCTGTTAAGGTTGCTTTTGGAACAAATTTGGCTGTTGTTGTTCCCACAGCCATAATCGGGGCTAAAATGCATATGAAGGCTGGAAAAAAAGTTTTCCTTTAACCTATGGAAGGGTTTAGGGTTAGGTGCTGGTGCCGATGCAGTTTTAGGGGCTACAATAACCTCCTATGCTCCAGGATGGATTATGAAAATACTTTTTGGAATAGTCTGTCTTATAGGTGCTTGGAGGTTTTTAACAGCAAAACCAAAACCTGTAGAGGAAATACCAAGCTTAAGCATGGTTAAAGGTTTTTGTTGAGGGTTTATTGCAGCAACCTTCGCAGCCTTTATAGGGATTGGTGGAGGGCTTGTTTATGTTCCACTCCTAAACCTTCTTTTAGGGTTTCCTATGCATCTTTCAATTCTTCTCTCCCTAGCAATGATGGTTGTTAGCTCTAGTATAGGCTCTATAAGCTACATGTTTTACGGTTTACAAGTTCAAAACCTTAAAAACAGCATTTTCCCACCCTACAGCATAGGATACTTTAACTATGGAGCCTTCCTCACCCTCGGATTAACAAGTGCTGCCTTCTCAGTATTGGGTGCTATCGTAAGCGAAAGAACAAGGCCGAAAATTCTTAGGATATGCTTAGGTCTCCTCTACGTTTACATAGGCCTGAAAATGCTTGGCCTCCCAATATAAGCAGAGCTAGACCCAAAAGCAACAACAGCTTGTACAGGAAAAAGTTTATTTGGAGCTTAAGCGGAGAAACTTAGTGTTAGTTTTTTAGCTTAAAATTGTGTAAATCTTGAGTGTAGTTTTGAAAGGGTTTTTGCTGCATCATAGATTGATTGGTAGATTGGAAGATTCATAGTTTGAAGTATGCTTTTGATTTTTACTTCAAGTTCGGGGTAGATACTTTTAGTTACAGCAATCATAACAGGTTTACCTTGCTCATCCATAATTTTTTTACATGTTTTACCTAGGATTGTTGTAAATTTGTCAATGATGTTTGGATCCGTGGTTGTATAAGCTTTAAATTCTTCAGGTTGAACTTCAATAATTAATGAATGTATGTTTTCATCTTGAGATATTACATTTAGAGCGTCAGGTAATGTTCCATACTGGAAGGCGGGCCAAGCATCTAAGGGATTTCTTATACTTGTTCCAGCTATAGGAATAAACTTTTTAAGTTGGTTTTGAGTTTCCTCAGAAAACTTTGGAACAGTTAATCCAACCTTAACACATAAATCTGTGTGAACAACAGCAGAACCACCTGAGGTTGTTATAATACTTACACCCTTACCTTTTGGTGGGAAAGCATAAAGAAGACCTACAACAATGTCAGCCATTTCATCAAAATTTTCAACCTGTATAGCTTTAACCTGTTTAAGAAAACCTTCCCAAATTTTTGCTGAGCCTGCAAGAACACCTGTATGAGAAGCTGCAGCCCTAGCTCCATCCTCTGTTTGTCCACCCTTCAAAACAATTAAAGGCTTTATTTTTGAGGCATTTTTTAGGGTTTTAAGTAAACCTTCAGTTTTTCTTAAACCTTCAATATAAGCCCCAATAATACTTGTTTTAGGATCTTCAGCTAAGTAATCAATAAGCTCAATAAAATCTACATCTAAAGCATTACCATAACTTACAACCTTACTAAACCTGAAACCTCTTAGTATCCCCTTAAATATAAAGCTAATAGCCTGACCTCCACTTTGGGATACAAATGCAACAGAGCCTTCCTCAGAAGGTAAATCCTGAGAAAAGAATAATCCTGATTCTGGACAATAAACTCCCATACAATTTGGACCAATAATCCTGATCCCGTAACTTTTAGCTATCTTTAAAATTTCTTCTTCAAGTTTTTTACCTTCCTCAAGCCCAGTTTCACTAAAACCTGAAGAATAAATGTGAACAACCTTAACACCTTTTTTGCCGCACTCCTCCAAAACTTTTGGTATAATTCTTGCTGGAATTGCAAAAATAGCATAATCCACAGGTTCAGGAATATCTAAAATACTTGGATAGCATTTAAGCCCTAAAACTTCACTATACCTTGGATTAACAAGGAAAAATTTTTCCCTCAACTTTGAAGCTGAAATAGTATTTATATAAAAGTCAACCTCTCTTGAAGCACCTATAAGTGCAACAGACTTGGGATAAAAGATTACATCAAGATTTTTGCTCAAAACCTCACCCACTTTAACGTTGAAGAGTTAAAAAATAACTAAAGTTTATTAAATTTTATGCATTGTTAGTTTATGTTTCACTAGACTACTTCATAGAAAATCCTACCATTTTCCTTTACTTCTTTAATTAACCCTTTAACTTTTAAAATTTTTAGGTAGGCTAATGTTTCACCCATAGCTAGATATTTTTGTAATGGTGGAAATTCTTTCCATGAGGAAAAAGGTAAGTTCCATTTAATTTCTGATGCAATATGGTATGCAGTAAGTTTCCTTTTTTCGGTGATACTTAAAACCTCACTTAATCTTTGTAGGTAATGTGTTTTTATCTGTTGAATTCTTCCCCTAAAATCTTTGAAAACCTCCTCATGACCAGGAAGAACATATTCTACATTAAAAGCTTCAATACAGTTTAAGCTTTTAAGATAATCAGATAGCGGATTTTCATCTCTAATAAACATAGGTATATTTGGAGTTATGGTTGGAAGTAAATGATCCCCAACAATCATAAACCGCTTCTCAGCTTCATAAAAGCATATATGCTCTTTTGCATGTCCAGGAGTCCAAAGAATTTTAAATCTAAAATCTCCAATTTTAATCTCATCATTTCTAATTACTACGTGAGGATGCATTAGCTGGTTAAGAAGACTTTTGTAGGTTAATACGTTTTTTGGGTTTAACCTAAATTTTAAAGCCATACTTAATAAAAGCTTTTTAGGGAAACCATTTTCCATAAAAAATTTTCCACTATTAGACCAATCATTCTTAGCTAAAAATCTTCTTTCTAGCACCTCCATCTGAGCATTGTAAAGTATAAGCTTAAAATTTGGAAGATTCCTTAATTTTAGCAGTAATCCTGAGTGGTCTGGGTGGAAATGTGTAACAAAAACCTTCTCCAAATCCTTTATATTAAAACCTGCTTCACTAATTTGGAAACCTAACTCTTCAAACATATTTTTAACATTGAAACCCGCATCTATTAACGCAAGTTTCTCTCCATCCTCTATAAGGTAAAGGTTTACATAACCTAAAGGGTTACCCGGTAAGGGTAATTTAATCTGAAATAATCCTGGGAAAAGAAGCTTAATTTTCATTCTATCTTACCAAGAAAAATAAGAATTAAAGTTAATTAAAGTTTAAGATTAGATGGTTGCTTTCCATTTCTCCTCCATAGTCCTTTTTTCCTTAAGTTTAGCTTGAGCTGCTGAAAGTCTTGCTACAGGTATCCTAAATGGTGAACAGCTCACATAGTCAACACCAACTTTATGGAAGAAGTTTATGGATGCAGGTTCTCCACCATGCTCCCCACAAACACCAATCTTTAAATCTTTCCTGGTGCTTCTACCAAGCCTAACAGCTATATCAATTAGCTTTCCAACACCTTTTTCATCTAAAACCTCGAATGGGTTAACTTTTAGGATTTTCTTTTCAAGATATTCATTTAAAAACTTTGCCTCTGCATCATCACGACTAAAAGCAAAAACTGTTTGTGTAAGATCATTAGTTCCAAAGGAGAAGAAATCAGCATACTGAGCTATCTCATCAGCTGTTAAAGCTGCTCTTGGAACCTCAATCATTGTTCCAACAAGATAGTCTATCTTAACACCTTTCTCAGCCATAACTTTCTCTGCTGTTTCCTCAACAATTCTCCTTAAAATTGCTAATTCTTCACCTATACCTACAAGTGGAAGCATTATTTCAGGTTTAACATCAACACCTTCCTTGTAAAGCTCAATTGCAGCTTCAAATATAGCTCTTGTCTGCATTTCATATATTTCAGGGTAGGTTATACCAAGCCTGCAACCTCTATGACCCATCATAGGATTATGCTCAGCAAGCTGCAAAACATGCTTAAGAATCTTTTCCTTTTCATTAAGCTTTTCAGGGTTACCACCTTCAGCTTTTAACTTAGCAACCTCCTCAACAAGCTCCTCCATCTTAGGTAAAAATTCATGGAGAGGTAGATCTAGAAGTCTAATTGTTACAGGGTAACCATCCATAGCCCTAAATATTTGCTTAAAATCTTCCTTTTGCATGGGTAAAAGCTTATCTAAATATTTTTTCATCTCCTCTTTTCCTTGAGTTCTCGCTAAAATCATTTCCTGAACAATCGTTATCCTGTCAGAAGCATTAAACATACGCTCAGTTCTACATAATCCAATACCTTCCGCACCAAACATTCTTGCTTTAGCCGCAGCTTCAGGTGTATCAGCATTAGCACGTATACCTAAACTTCTAACCTCATCAGCCCATTTAAGAAGCCTTTCAAATTCACCTGATATTTTAGGTTCAACCATCGGAATCTTCCCAAGGATAACAGAACCTGAAGTTCCATCAATAGTTACAATATCACCCTTCTTAACTTCAATATCTCCAACCGTAAACTTTTCAGCCTCTAAATCTATTTTTATAGCTTCACATCCAACAACAGCAGGTTTACCCATCCCTCTAGCAACAACAGCAGCATGGCATGTCATACCTCCACGACTTGTTAAAATACCTTTAGCAGCAATAACCCCATGAATATCTTCAGGCGTTGTTTCAGGCCTAACAAGTATGACATCTTCACCTTCGCTTCCAAGTTTAGCAGCTTCATCCACATCAAAAATAACCTTTCCACATGCTGCACCAGGAGACGCTGGGAGACCTTTAGCAATAGGCTCAACCTTAACATTCGGATCTATGGATGGATGTAAAAGTTGAGTTAATTGTGCAGGGTCAACCATCATTAAGGCATCCTCTATACTTATTAAACCTTCACTAACCATATCTACAGCAATTTTTACAGCAGCATGAGCTGTACGTTTACCTGTTCTTGTTTGTAAAATGTAAAGTTTACCATCCTCTACTGTAAACTCAACATCCTGCATATCCTTATAATGCTTTTCAAGTTTTTCAGCAACCTCTTTAAGCTGCTTATAAAGGTTGGGTGCATCTTCTTTAAGCCTACTTATAGGTTTAGGTGTTCTTATACCTGCAACAACATCCTCACCTTGAGCATTATCCAAGTATTCACCATAAAGCTCTTTTTCACCTGTTGCAGGACTACGTGTAAAAACAACACCACTACCGGCAGGATAGCCTAAATTTCCAAAAACCATTGTTTGAATATTTACAGCAGTATAAAGGTTGTCAGGAATTTTATTAGCCTTTCTATAAACAACAGCTCTAGGAGTATTCCAAGATTTAAAAACAGCAATTACAGCTAACTTTAACTGATCCCAAGGGTCGCTTGGAAAAGGTTTACCTGTTTCCCTTAAAATAAGTTCCTTAAACTTTTCAGTTATTTCTTTAAGAGCCTCTGCATCAAGTTCAACATCAAATTTTACTCCCTTTTTTCTTTTAACATCATCAAAAATTTCATCAAACTTTTCACCTTTAATTCCAAGTACAACCCTACCAAACATTTGAAGAAATCTTCTATAGCAATCGTAAGCAAATCTTTCATCCCCAGTTTTCTTAATTAAACCTTTAATGGTTTCATCATTTAAGCCAAGGTTAAGTATTGTTTCCATCATACCAGGCATGGAAACAGGCGCCCCTGAACGAACAGAAACAAGCAAAGGATTTTCAGGGTCACCAAATCTTCGCCCAACTTTTTCTTCAACTTTTTTAAGCTTTCCTCTAATTTCCTCCATTAAACCTTCAGGTAAAACTTCACCTTTCTCAAAAAATTCTCTACAAGCTTCAGTTGTAACTATTATTCCAGGTGGAACAGGTAAGCCGATCCTAGACATTTCAGCAAGATTTCCACCTTTACCTCCAAGCAGGTTTTTTAAGTGAGCACCACCTTCCTCAAAAAGATAAACACGCATTTTAAACATCTCCTAAGTATCGGGTTTTCACCAAGTGAAAATAAATTTTATTTCTGTGGAAAAATTAAAAGAGTTTAACAGATATAAATATAACGTTAAAAAAAATTAAAGATTTATTTTGCAGGTTATTTAGGTAACATACAACCAGCTATCCTCTACTTATGAAAGAACTCCCTTACTGGTAAAATCAAGGCTATTACGAGTAGTATAAGGGTTATAAGAGCAGCAATCCATGGCCCTTTAACAGTGTAAGTTATTGCTAATGTTGGAAGGTTTGTTGCTAAACCTCCAGTTAAAACAGACCCCATGCCCATTTTTCAGCTTTAAGAAAACCCTTAACTGCTATAAATGTAAGCAAAATTCCATAACCTATTAGATAAACACCAATAACCTTTAAGAAAATCATTGTTAAAAAGGCAAATTTAGGGTTAAATTGAGCTATATCAGCTATTGTAAGTCCAGTATAAGCTTTATGGTAAGGCATAAGGTCTTGAATAAAGCAATATATTAAGCCAAAAATGATAGCAATAAGTGCAGATATTACAAGCAGTATTGCTGCAACCTTTAGACTTCTCTTTCCTTTAACTTCTGTCAAAAAACCACCAATTTTTACGTTTAAAGAATATTAGGCCTTATAAGGTTTTAGGTTAAAGCTTTTATGAACCTTGTAGTGGTAAGGTTTATTTGGTAGGGCTTCCTCCAATGTGTGTTTTGATTAGGTTTAGGGTATATAACCTGAAAGCCTGTTTTTGGGTGAATGTGGGTTGGAAAAAGTCGGATGTGAGGGTGTGGTTCGCCCTTGAACACCCCTCAAATGTAGCTGTGAAACCAGCCCTAACAAGCCGTAACGGTGATGAGGATAAGATGGGTAAGCAAAAGAGGGGAAGTGCCGCTCTAAAAGGCATAGAACTAGGTTAAATAGTAACTCTTATTATTCTTCCTTGATTTAAAGCTTTAACTAATCTTTTTCCAGTATTACTTTTTTTTGATATTTTTACTTGAGCTTTCTTACCAACTGTTGCAGGAAGAAGAAGCTCATCATCAACATAAATATAAACTGTTTTTCCAGTATATTTTTCATCAAAAATCAAGTTAATGGTGTTCTCGGTTTCTTCAACATTAAATTCAACCTCATTCTCACCTTTTTCCCTTGGCTGAACTTCAAGCCTGATTCCAAGTTTTCTCTCTAAGCCTAAAATAGTTTTCCCACCTTTACCAACAAGTTTTGGTATTATTCTCCTAGAAACCTTAATAATAGCGGTATTGTTCTCAATCTCAACCTCAGCATAGGGGTCAAATCTTCTAATCTCACTTAAAATTCTTTCTTCAGCAAGTTTTTGAGTTGGAGTTTTTTCTTCAACTTCAGCCACTGGGATAACAGCATTTTCATTCCCAAAAGTATAAATTTCATACTCAAGTTTACCTGTTTCAAAATCTTTAATCTCAATAACTGGTCTTGCTAAATCTTCACTGGTCATACCCGTTGGAATTTTAACTTTTAAGGCTAACTCATAAACTTTTTCTACTTTACCATAACGGATAAATATTAGAGTATCAACTATGTGAGGTATCATTCCAAGCTCAACTCTACCAATAAATCTTTGAATAGCATCTATAGGATTACTTGCATGAACAACACCAACCATACCAACACCTGCAAGCCTCATATCAGCAAAAACATTAAAATCTTCAGTTTTTCTAAGCTCATCAAAAATAGTATAATCAGGTCTTACAAGTAAAAGAACCTCGGAAGCCTTCTCAAAACTACCTTCTAAAGGCCTATACTGAGTTATTTCAGGCCCAACTTGAAGGTCTCTTGGAGCCTCTAATGTTTTTACAATTTTTCCTTGAAACATGTAAAATTCAGCTAAAGATGAAGCAAAAGTTGTTTTACCTGAACCTGGAGGTCCTGCAATAAGTATTCCTTCAGCTTTCTCCTTAAGTCTTGCCATAAGTTTTTGGCTTAACTTATAATCTTCAAGCCTAAGCTTTACTATAGGTTTAACTATTGTAACTTCTAAACCATCTGAAAATGGTGGTCTTGCTATTGCTATACGGTAATCTCTAAGCTGAATAATCATAGCCCCACTTCTACTAATTTCATAAAACCCTTCACCACTACGCATAGCCTCAAAAATTTCACCTATAACTTCTTCAATATCTTTTACTGTTAAGCTTCTACTTCCAATTTTAACAAGCTTAAAATTTCCAGGAAAACCTCTTTTTGCTAAAGGAGGTACACCTTCCTTAAGATGGATACTTAAAGTATCAGGTGTAAAAAACTCTTCAAACTTAAGCTTTTTAGGTTTACCCTCAAAAATAACATACCTAACCTTAACACCATAAGCTTCAGCGGTTAAAGCTTGAACATAATCGGATGTGTAAAGAGTACAACCTAACTTTTTTGCAATATCTATTATAAGAGCATCTAAACGTCCACTTTTAGCAAGCCTTATGTCGTCTAAGCTAGGTCTTTCTCCAATAAAACTTATATGGAAACCTTTTTTCTCACATAGCTCTTTAAGTTTTTTAAGCTCTTTTAAACCAACAAAGCCGGATTCTCTTCCCTTAGAAGCTTGTGATTGAAGCTCTTCAACAACTATAGTTGGTATGACTATCTCAATATCTCCAAATTCTTCTGATTCAAGAAGATTAACCATCATACCGTTAATTATGATTGAAGTATCTGGCAGTATCCTTTCTCTCAATTTTACTCACTATTTAACATTTAACTTGTTAAAGTTAAGGTTTCACAACTAAAACTTTCCCTAACAATTTAATATATTATTTTCCGATAAAACGGTAAACAATATAATTAGTCAGGATTTTTTCATATTTTAGGTAAAGCTTCTAGGGTGTAGATGTAGCTGGTGAAACCTTTGAGACTTATTATTGAAGGAAGTAATTTAAGCTTTTCCTCAGCACATTTTTTAGTAGGCAAAGATTTCTGTGAAACGTTACATGGACATAATTACCATGTTAAGGTTTATGTTGATGGTGAACCTTTACAAGGGATTATTATTAATTTTCTAACTCTGAAAAAAGCTATCTTAGAGATTTGTGAATACTACGACCATAAATTTCTCCTACCAACCTTAAATCCTCTACTAAAAATAAAAGAATATGAAAACCATATTGAGATTGAAACTTTTAAAGGTAAAAGATACGTCTTTCCACTAGAAGATGTTGCTAAACTTAAGGTTGAAGACTCCACATGTGAAAATTTAGCCAAAGATTTTTGTTTAAAACTTGTAGATAAGCTTAAGATGGAGGGAGAACTTAAAAGAGGAAATATTAAGGCTATTTCCATACTTATTGAAGAAAAACCTGGACAAGGTGTAGAATGGACTTTAAAGCTTTAAATCTTTTTACTTCTTTAAAAACCTGTAATTTCCACCTTTCTTTTCAACAATCCCTTCTTTTACAAGCTCTTCAAGGATTTTTTTAGCTTCCATCAGACTTATTTTAAGTTTTTTTGAAACCATTAAGGTAGCAACACCTTTAGGTTCATCTTTAAGAAAGTTTAGAACTTTTTCCTTTAAGTTTTCCTCTCCCTGAAGAGACATTTTTACCCTAAAGCTTGAAGAAACAATCTCCTAATAAATATTAAAAACCTTTCTCTTAAGAAGAGAAAGAAAAATTTTTAGAAAAATTTCATGTTAAAAGGAAATATTCTAGTTTACAATTTAGGTTTTTGAGACCTATTCTTTTCAACATTTTGTATAAAACCTACTTGTTTTAAAAGTTCTATAAATTCATCTTCACTTAAAGCAAATCTTCTTTCTTCGGTTAAATATTTATCCCTAATTATTTGAACAAGCTGGATTAGTCTTGGATCATCTTCATCTACAACTTTACCGATTTTTTCTTCAACCTTCATATGAATACCATGCTTACCTGACCTTTTACCTATAATTATCCTTCTTTTTTGACCTACAAGTTCTGGAGGGTAAAGTTCGTAGGTTAATGATAGATTTTTTATCCCTTGGAGATGTATTCCAGACTCATGTTGGAAAGCTGCATCTCCAACAATAGCCTTATTTAATGGTAGATAATAGTTTAAGGCTGTTGCAATATAGTTTGCAGTATACCTTAGAAGACTTAAATTCCATTTTTTAATGTTATGATGCATGTAGCAATTCATGATTATTTTTTCTGTTTCAGCATTTCCACACCTTTCTCCAATACCTAGGAAGGTAGTGCTAACATAAAATTTGTCATACAAACCTGAAGCAGCCTTTATAGCTGCCATAGTATTTTCAACAGCATTTCCAAGGTCATCGTGTGCGTGAATTTCAAGGTAAGGAATTTTTGTTTCTTCTTTAAGCTTTTTAATTTTCATTGGAATTCCTGAAGGTAGAGGGGTTTCAGGATCTGAGTTTCCTATGCCAACAGTATCACATATCCTATAAACTACTGCTCCAGCTTCAGCAACAGCATTTACAATAAGTTTTTCAAATTCCCAGTCAGCTCTTGTACAATCTTCACCATGGAAGAAAACTTTTAATCCATGGTCTACAGCATATTCAACGCTTTCAACAATATTTTCAACAATTTTATTTAATCTTTCACTTCTCCACTTTTCAAAGTGGATATAAGATACGGGGTGAGAAATGCCTATTTGCTTAAAATCAAGCTTTAATGCTAAGTTAACATCATCTTTATTTGCTCTACACCAGCCAGCTAACATTTCCCCTAAACCTTCATCATGCATAAGTTTAATTGCATCTTGGTCTGACTTTGTATACGTTATAACCTCAATTCTTTCAACACCAATATCTCTAAGTAGGCATGCAATTTTGCACATATCATAAGGATTTGGACTTATAAGCTCAGCCATTTGAAGACCTTCTCTTAAGGTTGTATCATCAATTATAACATTAACATTAAGAGGTTTATAGTAGTACAATGTTTCTTTAAGCTTCTCCCACATTTCAGGGTTAAATTCTCTGCTTGTTAAGCTTCTTATAACATCAATTTGCTTCATTCTTTTTTCTTCAAGTTTCTCAAGAAAAGTTTCCAGGTTTTTTAGATTTATTTTCGCCACATTTTTCACCTTTCTACCAAAACAACCTACACATTACATCAAAACTGATGAATTAAAGTCATATAAAAACTTTTAGTTAAGAAATTTTTGCAAAAGGACATATATACAAAGAATTAGATTTATAATGCTCATTTGTCTAGTATAAAAAGCTAAATGATAAGAAATGTGCAAAGAAAAATTTTTACTATATTTTTTGGATAATTTCTATAAGTTCTGAAATATCTTTTATCAGTAGAGTTGGCTTTTCCTTTTGCAACCTTTTTCTACTACATAAACCGGTGGAAACTGCTATAGTTTTAACTTTAGCTTTTTTCCCAGCTTTAATATCAAGAGGACTATCTCCAACAATTGCACATTCATTAGGTTTAACTTTTAAAAGTTTAATAGCCTTTAAAATAACATCTGGAGCAGGCTTATAATTTTTAACATCTTCTCTTGCAATAATAATGTCAAAATATTTTTTTAAACCAAATCTGCTTAGATTATCTTCCAAAAAAACTCTTGGTGTTGTTGTTACAATAGCAGTTTTAATACCTTGAAAACGTAAAAAATCTAAAGCTTTATATATGCTAGGAAAAGGCTTATTATCCTTAAAACCCTCCTCAACATATATTTTAACAAACTCATTCTCAAAACTTCTTACAAAAAGGTCATCAATTTTTCTATTTTTTAAAACAGTTTCTCTAAGAATATCCTTAACTGGTCTACCAGCTTTTTCGCAAAATTGTTGAGGAGTAATTGTTGGTAAACCAAATTTCTTTAAAACTGTATTAAATATTCTATACAGTATACCCATAGAATCCATTATTGTTCCATCAAAATCAAAAAGTACAGCTTTAACTCCTATTTTCCTCAAGTCTTTTCACCCTAACAATAAACCCTTAAAAAAATTAACCCTATAAACATTCTCTCTTTAAAGTTAAATCTTTAAAGTTTAAATGATATTTTGGTGGTTAATATGGAGCTTAAAACAGTAAAACTTGAAGTCCCCAAGGATTGTAACCTTATTCTTGGTCAAAGCCACTTCATAAAAACTGTTGAAGATTTATATGAGGCAATGGTAAATTCAACACCAACCATAAAGTTTGGGATAGCTTTTTGTGAAAGTTCAGGACCATGCCTTGTAAGACATACTGGAAATGATGAGGAGCTAGAAAAACGTGCAGCAGAGGATGCTTTAAAACTGGGAGCGGGACACTGCTTTTTAATTTACCTTAAAAAGGCATACCCAATAAATGTTTTAAATGCTGTTAAAAATGTTCCTGAAGTATGCACTATTTACTGTGCAACAGCAAATCCTGTTGAAGTAATTTTAGTTGAAACAGAGCAGGGTAGAGGTATTCTTGGTGTTATTGATGGATTTAAATCTAAAGGAATTGAAGAAGCTAATGATATTGAGGAAAGAAAAGGATTTTTAAGGAAGATTGGCTATAAGCTTTAACTTAAAGTTTTCCTTAAACTAAAACAAATCTTTTTCAAACATTTTAATTGGAAGCTGTCTTCTTCTTAACGATTTTAAAGCCTTTTTTGTTGCTTCAAACTGCTTAATAAGTTCTTTAACTTCAGCTTC
>Ga0180301_10002169_pt1 | contig 15428 bp, 12 predicted proteins | sample GuaBasSediGuay16_FD_121797 | JGI IMG/M metagenome (GOLD analysis project Ga0180301, IMG submission 121797) | Subseafloor sediment microbial communities from Guaymas Basin, Gulf of California, Mexico - Guay16, Core 4569-2, 12-15 cm | ecosystem: Environmental > Aquatic > Marine > Hydrothermal...
CCCATAGGATACTTTTATACCGTTATGTTCTGGCACGAGCTGACGCGGACAGATCACCCGGACATCCTTAAATGGTTACTCCATGTGAAACTCTGGTGGATACCGGCTCTTTTTGCTCTTCCCGTGCTTGTTGCTATTGGGGTGCGGATGAGATCACGGAGCATAAGTAAGGGGGATGGTATTTATCCTGCAGTTCTTTTTGCAGTGTTTACAACAGGACTCTCCACAATGGCATTGCAGATCGCCCTGCTGTTTTCGTTTCAGAGTATCTACGGTTTTGTATATGAAATGGTTGGTTTGATAATAGCCATGTTCATGGGAGGGCTGGCATTGGGCACTTTCATAGCAAACAGATATGTAACTGATAAGGCAAATCTGCGCACCCTCTCTTTTGTTCAGGCTTTTATTGCACTGATAGCAGTTCTGATCGCCCTTGCACTACCCCTTGCAGCCTCGGTTCGATCACCTGCCGTGGTGTTCCTTATTTTCTCTACCTTTACATTTTTTGGGGGTCTGATAAACGGAGTTGACTTCCCGTTGGCCACATCATGCTGTATGGCGATCAATAAAAATGCAGAAAAATCTACCGGTCTCGTTTACGGAGTTGAGCTCTTCGGTGCATGTTTGGGAGCTGTATTTGCAAGTGTGGTGATAGCGCCCATATTGGGTATTATTGCCTGCTGTCTGTTTGCTGGTATTGCCAACGCTTCCGCTTTTATCGTAGTATTTATGGGTAAAAAGGCTTATGTCTGATAAGAGTACACAGGGTAGTAGATTGACCAGACGAGAGTTCCTCAAAGCCGGTACCTGGGGTTTCTGTACTATGGGGCTCACCGGTATCTCTGCCTGTACTCGTGAACGAAATAATCAAAACACACCTACACCCCAGACGGCCAGGAAAGGCTTCATCAGAGCCATACCCTCACCATGGTTTACTAAACTCGAAAATTACAGGGTTCGCTGTGAGCTTTGCCCCAGGCAGTGTGAGCTTGCAAGGAGGGAGAGAGCTGTATGCAGGGTACGGGAGAACCGTGATGGGGTCGGATATACACTTGTATACGGTAATCCACTCCTTCTGCAGGAAGACCCTGTTGAGCGCAAACCCTTTTTCCACGTGATGCCGGGCAGTTGGGCTCTTTCCGTTGCTACCGTCGGCTGTAATCTAAGCTGTAAGTTCTGTGAAGCATGGGACATGGCGCTCGTTGAGCCCGAGGAAGTACATTCCTACGACATGCTGCCGGAAAAATTAATTGCACACGTACAGGCGGCAAATGTACCTGCCATAAGCTTTGCCTTTACAGAACCCGTTGTCTACTACGAATATATGGAGGCTGTAGCTTCTCTGGCTAAAGAAGCAGGTTTGCTTAACCTGGTGCACACCGCCGGCTATATCCGGCCGGAACCGCTTAAGGCACTCGTTAAAAATCTGGATGCAGTCAATGTGGACCTTAAGAGCTTCGATCCGGTATTCTACCGGGAAGTTGTCGGCGGGGAGCTTGAACCGGTTCTTGCTACCTTGAAACTTTTAAAAGAAGCCGGTATCCATATCGAAATCACAAACATCCTCATACCCACTTTGAATGATGATCCGGAGGGAATAGGCCGGATGTGTCAATGGATAGCAAGAGAACTGGGAACGGATATACCGGTTCACTTTGCCCGATTCTATCCACTGTATAAGCTTTCCAACCTTCCCCAAACTCCCGTTTCCACTCTTGACAGGGCACGCAGTATCGCCCTTAATGAGGGGCTTAAATTTGTCTATATCGCCAGAGTAACCGGTCATGAAGGAGAGAATACGTTCTGTCCGGGCTGCAGAGAGGTGGTCATCAAGCGGATGGGGTTCGTGATTGATGAAATGCATCTTGATAAGGGAAAATGCTCCTATTGCGGTACAGAGATACCGGGAATATGGGCTTAATTCATCCTGCCCTGCGTCTATATATCTCCAGATTCGACAGGGATCTCCTGTCGAGATTGGTTAAGCCTGCCTCTATGGCCCATTCCATCGCCTCCACAAACTCTTCCGGAGTGATTGCACGGGCAATCCTCTCATATTCGTAGGCCTTATGTTCCACCCGATACTGAGCCATTATGTTTACATATGTACCTGTTGACAGGTTTTCCGATACCCATTTGACGAACTCCCTTGTACCGGCCACCCGATTTGGCATAACCAGATGTCGTACCATCAGGCCACGCAAGGCAATACCCCGTTCATCCGTTATGAGATCACCTACCTGCCTGTACATTTCTATAATAGAACTCTGAGCCATATACGGATAGTCAGAAGCAGAGGCAAAATTGTAGCGGCTCGCTTCGGCACCATCCATAAACTTAAGATCCGGCAGATAAATGTCCACAATTCCGTCCAGAAGTTTTATAATCTCAACAAGTTCGTAACCGCTGGTATTATAGCATAGGGGCAGATGCAACCCCTTTTTCATGGCAATACGGGTGGCACTGACAATATTCGGCATAACATGCGTGGGGGTTACCACGTTTATGTTATGGCAGCCTATTTTCTGGAGGTTGAGCATCATATCGGCCAGCTCTTCATCGCTTACTTCACGCCCCCAGCCCTCGTGAGCTATAGGCCAGTTCTGGCAGAAAACACAGCGAAGGTTGCAGTTGGAGAAAAAAATGGTGCCCGAACCCCCTTGCCCTACGAGTGGTAATTCTTCGCCAAAGTGGGGGTGATGGCCGTAAACCATCGCTTTCTCTGGAGCCCGGCAGAATCCTCTCTGCCCCTTTCGCCTGTTTACGCCACAGCGGTTCGGGCATAGCTCACATTTTTCCATTATTTTGTATGCCTGCTCGATCCTGTCGGCAAGTTTACCTTCTGCCTCCAGTTTTACATAGGCAGGCTGCCAGGGATTTCTCGACTCAGTCTGTGGTTTGTTCTTGCGGACACAGGCTTTTAACAGGAGAGCTCCACCGGTAAGACACATTATTTTAATAAACTCTCTGCGTGTCATCCCTTAACCCTCACATTATATAATATATCTTTAGAGAACTCCTTTAACAAGCCGGATAAACTCTTCTGCTTTTTTCTCTATTTCTTTGTTATCTGTAAGGATATTAATGCCAAAATCGGCACCTATTCCGGGGTCAACTACTCCTACACTTAAGTTAATGCTTCTCGACAGAATATCATCGGTTTTTGGAAGCATATTTTTAGAGAAGGGTCTCTTACCACTGGAATCTCTCCACTGAAGAATCTGCTCCATGTTGTTGTATACATGCCATCCACTTCCCGAGAGGGTTTTTGTTCTTAGAGCCTTTGCCACTTTTTCTGCAATTCCGGCTTCAGGAAATTGGATTGTAAGCAGTGTGGCGCACTCTTCGGGATCGTTTATCTTTCTAAAACTCATATCCTTTATGTCTCCGGAGCTGAGAAGTTCCTTAAATATCTTTTTCTTCTCTCTTAAGAGATCAAGAATTGTATCCAATTTCGACAATTGACCGAGAAGAAATGCTCCGGTTAACTCGTTCATACGCATGTTAACACCAACTATGGTTCTTTCGCCAATTTCAACCCCCTTACGCAGCGGCTTATGGCCCTGATCGTGATAGGCAAAAGCACGCTCATAGAGTTGCCTGTTATTCGTGGTAATCATACCACCATCACCGGCATTTATTACCTTATAGATGTTGAAAGAAAAACCTCCCATATCTCCGATAGAACCTAACCTTTCACCTTTATAACCACCTCCTACTGCCTGACAGCAATCTTCAATAACGAAAAGGTTGTGCTTTCGAGCGATTTTCATTATTTCATCCATATCACAGGGATTGCCCAGCATATGAACCGGCATTACCACCTTCGTCTTCCCGGTGATTTTATTTTCCAGATCATCCGGATCAACCGTGAGAGATTCATCTATTTCAGTAAGTACCGGTGTCGCCCCTGCACTAATAATCGAAGATATGGAGGCGATAAAGGTATAACCTGGAACAAGCACTTCATCCCCGGCTCCGATATCCAGCGCTTTTAAACTTGCAATCAATGCACTTGTGCCTGAGTTGACGGCAACACAGTGCTGTACTCCGATTTTTTTTGCAAACTCAGACTCCAGAGTATAAACTTTTTGTTTAAAGTTTTTATCTTCGTCTTTTCCGTAACGGGAAAGATAGCCGCTCTCAAGAACTTCCAGAACATGTTTTTTCTCCTCTTCTCCGAATAAAAATGCACCCGGCCCCGGCATATTATACCTCCGTATTAAAATATGTTTCACCTATTTTTTTATAACTAATTAAATGTATGTTTTCTTCATCCAGTACTTTTTTCAAATTATCCGATACAAAAAACTCATAATCCTTGGTTCGACACTCCCAGGTTTCAGGTTCCATATCAATCAACTCTTCACACTCTTTCCCCGGATGAATCGCCCATTCCGAAACACCGGAAGGAAGGGTTTCAAGCAGGTGCGTATATGTTTTCGCCCTTTCTTTAACCGGTAAACAGTAACTATCAAGTGTATCATAATTTATAACCGGCATTCCCTCATCCTCTGCCTTTCTTCTCAACCTCCTATCCTTGATCCGAACCGGTAACCTGTATTCCCTGCCGAGCGTCAGAGTCATTGAAAATATGTCATCCCGTAGTTCATGGGCATGACAATGGCTGTCCAGGTGCGTAGGTTTTACCCCCGACGAAAAAGCCTCATCAATCTGTTTTCTGAACTCTGCTTCCACCTCATTCAACAGGGCATTTTCAGTATACGATTTCATCTCCGATTGGGAATAAAAGAATCTGTCGCTTCTGTCTATTAACGAAGAAACATCTTTAGGGCAGTTTAATGGCCCCCATCTGTAATAGGGTTGTTCGCTGATAACCGTTAAATGTACACCGATTTCCAAACCCCTGTGTTTACTTAACCGTCTTATCCCATCCAGGCTCCACGCACAGGGCATCATAATCGTGCACGAACTGGCATTTCCTTTGGCAAGAATTTCTTCGGCTGCGGTATTGATTGCGTTACACATCCCATAATCGTCGATATTTACAATAAGAAGTCTATCTTCCTCTCTATAACCAAGTTTCTCAGTAAGTTTAAACCTCATATAAACGCTCTCCCCTTTTTCCTGCAACTGTTTCTATATCTCAACGACGATGGATTACTTTATTCTCCTTTAGAGAAGTAACTGCATCACAGGCTGCTTCTACTGCAATCTTTCCATCATAAAAATTTGCCGGAGGATGAGTGCCTTTTTGAATGCAATCTACAAATGCCTTAAGTTCCTCTGTGTAGAGTTTACGGTATTTGAAGACAAAGGCATTCATTCCCCCATCCCCTTTTATTATTCTGGTAGCTTCGGTTCCAGATACGGTTATAAGGCCTTTTGTGTCTACCCTGTGTAAAAGGGAACCCTTTGTCCCCATTATTTCAACTTCTCTTACAAACTCACTTTGAGGATTTCGCTGTCCCTGTAACTGCGCCATGGTTCCATTCTGTAATTTGAGTGATATAAGATAGTTGTCAATATCACCCATCTGTTTAATTTCCTGGAAACCAAAAACCCCTCCCATCGCGTAAATACTTATCGGTTCCGATTGCATAAACCATCTCACAAGATCAATGTCATGAATTGCAATGTCGAAAATCATTCCGCCGCTTTCAGGACCAAACTGTTTATAAAACTCGATATTATCCATCGCCTCTGTAGCAAGACAGTTAACAAAAACCGGCTTCCCTATTTCTCCCTTTTGCATCAGATTTTTCATGGTTAAATAATCACCATCCATTCTCTTTGTAAAACCAACCTGAAAAATCAAATCGTCTCTGATTAGTCTTTCCATGCATGCAAGTTGTTCTTTATCCAGTGCAATCGGTTTTTCGCAGAATATGTGTTTCCCTTCGGTCATGGCCCGGCAGACAACCTCTGCATGACGCTCTGAGCTGTTGGAGATAACTACAGATTCTATATCATCAAGTTCCAATAACTCTCTGTAATCGGTAAAGCGATGTGAAACATTGTATTGCTCTCCTATTCTTACTACTCGCTCTTCTGCCACATCACATACCGCTGCCAGCTCAGCTCCTTCAATCCGGCAGGCGATATCGGCAGCTCGCAATGTACCAAGCCTTCCCAGCCCAATAACTCCGACTTTTAACCTATTCATAAAAATTTTCCCTTTATCCGGTAACCGTTTTTAATCTTTCTTCGCTGCTTTCTTTTATTATACTTTTAATCAGGCTACCCTCTGTCCCTTTAGCAAACGGTGCAGGATGTCCGTAAAAACGGTAAGCATAAGCAGACTCATATCCACCGATTTCAAGCGCTTCATCGGTTGGTATATAGCCCTTAAGAGGCGAACAGTATCCTGCAATAATTACCTTTTTATCAATAATCATATTCTGCAACCTTAATTGGGTTTCTATAAATACTTCCCCTGCTATAAAACAAAGGAAGATACTTCCAAAGTCAAGCAGGGAAACACAGATGTCGGTTTTTTCTGGTATTTTTTTCTGTTCAAGAAGTGTATCCGCCCATTGGGAAATAACATGGGCAACATAGCGATACTTGCTTTCGAGTATTTTCCCATTTGGGATTCCTAAAACCGTTGCAACCTCAGCCAATGAAGCGGGATCTGCTTCAAGCCCCTCTCTCTCTACTTGCTTCATTTTCTCACAGGTTACTTTTAACTCATCAATTGAAGGTATCATCTCGTAGCAAAGGTTGTGAAAATATCTCTTATAGCGGAAAGAAGTTTCATAAAACGGATCTCCCCAGGAAATCACCTCGGGCATACCCTGCATTATTTTATCCACATTTTGGATCATCTTTTCACGGGTCTGTCCGGTATTCAATGAATTGATATTTCCGCAGGCACCTTGAAGATAGATAAAGGGGAATCCATACTTTTCACTCATCCTTCTTCTAAGTTCGCCGGGGAACTCCGCCGATACCTTCAAACTCCATACTGTATTTGGATGACAGGCCCAATGAATAATCCCTGCAAAAGGTATCCCCTGCGTAGTTTCAAACATAAATAGATTAAAATCATTGTAATCCGGTCCTCGAGCTGCCACTTCGTTCTCCGATGCCGTCATAACCACTCGACCATCTCTGCGTAATATCCTGCGATTTACATTACATCCCGGGATATACACCACGGAGTGGCGAATTATTACCTCCTGCATATTATTTAAAGCAGCATTCAATGCCTTCCTGCTCTGTTGTGTTACATGCTCTAGATATCTGCGATCTACTATACCACTGCCGTGAAGGGTGATCGTTGCAGGAGCGGAATGTGTATGAGTGCAGTGATATATCCTGTTATCTCCTGGAATGCCGAAATCATTAAGTTCCTTGTCTATCAGTTGGACAGACTCATCCCCCAGAGCAAGAAGATCGTATACAAGCAGAGCCAGTTTCTGTTGTAAAGTTTCAATCACAAGGGCATAAACCATAAGGGGATCGTCAATTCCTCTTAAAGCACGGTTTCTCCTGGCAATAAAACCGCTTAACGTGAAGTTATCATGTGCAGACGGGGTAATATCTGCAAACCCATAGCCGACTCTAAACAACTTAACTCCTTTGAAAATTTAATCAGCCTTGTTCTGGTCGGTAATTTTCATGGTTTTGGTTGTTCCGTAGGGTCATGTAGACTCCTCTATTTTTACCGGAAATTAGTTTCTAAGAAAATTTGTCTATCTAATCACCCTTTAATCGCTCCGCTTCCCAGACCTTCTATGAAATATCTTTGTAAAACCATAAATGCTATAAGCAGAGGAACTACCGCGATTATTGTCAACGCCATAACCGAGTTCCAGTCAATCGCATATTGGCCGAATAAACGGGCAAGACCTACTGTAACGGGTGCAACTTTTATCCCTTCCGACAGTATCAGTGCAAATAAAAACTCATTCCATGAACGTATAAAGGCGAGCAATCCTACTCCGATTAATGCCGGCTTAATTTGCGGAACCATAATCTGTGTGATAATTCTTATTACTCCACTTCCATCAATCATTGCGGATTCTTCCATCTCGTAGGGCACCATATCAAAATAACCTTTTAACACCCAGAGAACCAGAGGAAGCACAAAAGCCGTATCTACTATTATAAGTGCCGTATAGGTGTTGTATAAACCTAACACACGGGCCATATTAAAAATTGGGATCATGAGAACGGCACCCGGAAACAGTTGAAGGCAAAGTATGCCTACCATGATTACCCTTTTAGCAGGTAATCTGTAGCGGGAGAGAGAGTATCCCCCCATAATGCCGAGCAGAAGGGTGAGACCTACCGTACAGAAAGCAATGAAATACCCATTAAAAAAATAACGGCGGTATTCGTAATCTAAAAGAATGTTGTACGATTTAAAAGAAATAGTTGGTGAAAATATTTTTGGAGGATATCGGAAAAGCTGATCCATCGGTTTAAGTGAAGTCCCCAGCGCTATAAGTACAGGGAAAAGAAATAAAGCGGTTACGGCACCCATTCCAAGAAAAAGAAGAATTTGTCTTTCTACATCCCTTCTTCTATACATGCTCCTCGCTCTCTTTTGACATCAGTATATACAGCCCCATCACCACAATTACTATTAAAACCATGATCATACTTAATGAGGTTGCATAACCGAGGTCGAACCGTTGTATACCCTTTTCGTATATTAAAAAACCAGGAAGATAGGTTGATCTAAGCGGGCCGCCCTTTGTCATAACCCAGATTAAATCAAAATGGTTTATGGTGGTAACAAAATCGATAAGAATAAGTATCATTGTTAAATATTTCATCATTGGTAAGGTAACATAACGAAAGGATTGGATACCTGTACACCCATCCAGCTTTGCTGCTTCAAAGAGAGAATCGGGAATTCTCTGCAATCCACCGAGAATGAGAATCATGTACATTACAAAATCTTTCCATGCGTTGATAGCTAAGACGGAAAAAAGGGCTATTTTAGGATCACTTAAGAATCCTACTCTTGTATTGAAAAGAGACATAGTAAAATAGTTTAAAAACCCCTGAGGATGGTATAATATCTTGAATATCAAAGCTGCAGCAGGAGCAGAGAATATCCATGGAATTAGAATTATAGATTTAAACAAACTCCTCAAGCCTTCTACAGGCCACGAACGTGAAAGCATCAGAGCCACTACCCATCCTATTGCCATATGAGCGATTATTGTAGTAATTGTAAAAACAAAAGCATTTTTTAAACTTGTATGAAAAAGTGAATCTTTAAAGATGGTGATGTAGTTTTGTAATCCCACAAACTGTTCGGTTTGAGTTGAGATCTCTATCTGAAACAGGCTCTGTTTTATTATAACCGTTAATGGAAAAATAAAAATTGCAAGCAGAAACAGTAAAACAGGGAGAAACAATAAATATCCCGTTAGACGCTTATTTGCCTGAATGCCTCGACTAATCAAACCTTTCAAATCCTCTCGTTAACTGTAATAAATCCTTCTTCCTTATATGAATATAGTCAGGGGCATGCTGAGAGTGCATGCCCCTGATATTGTATTTTATCCTTTAATCACTTCTTTCTATATGCTTCGATCACCTCGTTCCAGTGATCTGCCGCATCATCCAGAGCCTCTTTAGCGGTTTTCTGTCCCATCCAGTAAGCCTGAACATTCTCACCGAAACTGTTTATAAGGTCCCCCAATTCAGGTACAAATGGCAGTGGCTGGCCTCCGGGTCGTGAAAGCATCACAGGAATCTGTTTAAGCAGGGGATCCTCATCATACACTGGACTGGAGAAGGCTTTTTTATTCGCCCATGGAGTTTTAACCTCTTCGGTCATCATCAACGCAACTTCATCACTTATAAGATGTTTGAAGAACTCCCATGCTATCCCGGGATTTCTAGAGTTTTTTGACAGAGAAGCGCCGCTTCCCGAGGAAACGAATCCACCTGTAGCATCTTCAAACGGAGGAGTATAACTTAACTTAAGATCCGGGTTTCTCTGCCTGGCTATTGGACCGATAAAGGGGCCGATCATGAGCATGCCTATCTCCTCAGAGGTAAGCAATTCTATTGTCATCGGATCGGAAAGGCTCAGTGCATCCGGGTAAAGGAGATCCTTATCTGCCAGGTTCTTCCAGTACTGCAGTGCCCTTGCACCTGCCTCCGAATTAAACACGGCCGTTCCTTCTTTATCGAGAAGAGCACCTCCCGCCTGGATAAGCCGGGTAAAGTAACTGTATAGGAGGAAATGGGCGAAACTGTCCTTTGCCAGAGGTATCGCCATACCGTATTTGCCAGTAGCATTTTTGTACTGTGCGAGTCTCTCTTCCAGCTCATTCCAGTCGGTAGGCACATTAATCCCAAGTTCTTCGAACTTTCCAACATTGTACACCGGACCATAACTCATTGCATACAACCACTGAATTACGGCACGACCCCCATAGTAACCTGTCCATCCCGGATTATATCTCTCCTTCCAGTAGTCTCCCTCTTTTTCTATGAGTGGCTCAAGATTGGCGAGGATACCCATTTTGTCGAAACGGGGTACCCAGTTAAACTCCATGCCCATTACATCGGGAGTCTCACCGGCCTGGGACATTGCAAGAAGCTTATCTTCAAAGGCACTGTGGGGAGAATTAAGCATCTTAACCTGTACATCGGGATGTTTTTCCATGAACATGTCTGCTATTTTCTGCATGGTATCTTTACCATACTCGTCATCCCACCACCCCAGAAAGGTTATGGTTACCTTTTCTTTTTTAGTTTCCGCAGGTGCAGCTTTTTTCTCCTGTCTACCTCCGGCAAACAAGGTTCCAACACTCAACATGGCTACAATTATCAGAACAACTGGGAACCTGAGCCCGATTTTGCTTTTTCTTTTATACATAAATTGCCTCCTTATAATAACTTTGCTTTCTTAAAGCACTAAAATAATTTCTAATACATGCCATACGGTATGTATTCTCTGGTTTTTTATAGATTCATAATCTCTTTCCTGTTTTCATATACCTTTTCGAATGCACGGACTATATCTCTTGTATCTTCTTCGTTTCCGAGGAGAAGCTCATTCGTAAGCCAGATTGTACCTTCTTTGCACACATGTTCTGCCACCGGACATTCGTTTTCGTATTCGTCGTACGGTTTTACTGGTTTTGTTCTTCCGATATTGTAGGGTGATTGAGGACTGTTAAAATCTATGTTTTTGAAAACCGGATTTTTATACAGAGGATACTCATATCCGGCCGAAACAGGAATTCCTTCTCTTTGCACGGCCTTTATCACATTCTCTCTGGGTGCTCCGTCCCATTTTTCTCTGTTGTAAAGAAGGCATACGAGGTAGTAGATATCGTTTTCGGTATCCGGGTGATAGGCGGGTGGAGTAATGACTTCTATAGAGGAGAGCTCAGAAAAAAGAATTTTTGCATTATGCCTTCGGATTTCATTCTGCTTAAAGAATTTTTTCAATTGAGACAAAAGTAATGACGCCTGAAGCTCTGTCAGCCGGTTGTTTGTTCCAACCATTACCGTTTCATACCACCCTCCATATCTGGCACGCCCCATATGACGCAGAGACCAGCATTTATCTGCCATCTCATCGCTGTTAGTGGTGATCATTCCCCCCTCGCCGCATGTGAGTATTTTAGAGTTTTGAAAACTGAAAATCCCGATATCTCCGAGACTGCCGGCAAATCTTCGAACCTTCAGGGATGCACCGGGCATATGTGCAGAATCTTCGATTACGAGAAGATTATGCTTTCTGGCTATTGACTTTATTTTGTCCATATCACAGAAAACACCACCAAAATGAACAGGAATAATGGCCTTTGTCCTTTCCGTTATTGCCCCCTCTATTAAATCCGGATTTCTGGTTAAATTTTCAGGTTTTATATCCACATAAACCGGTATAGACAGAGCATTAAGCGCACAGGAAGATGAAGCGATAAATGTGTAAGGAGTGGTAATTACCTCGTCTCCGGGTTTAAGACCTGCCGCTTTGCAGGCAATGTCTAAAGCCACCGTACCGTTACTCACGGCTATTGCGTGTTTAACATTGTGTATTCGGGCAAACTCTCGTTCCAAAATTGAAACCTTTGACCTGCCGTTTCCTCCGACTCCGCCCGCCGGATCCTTCTCATAAGCGTACATCCACCATTTCCCGCTTCTTACAACTTCAGATACAGCCTGTACATCATCTTCATCAACCTGAGGCCAGGCGGGGTATGGCTTTGTTCTTACTGGTTTACCACCGTGTATTGCCAGTTTTTTCATACAGTTAACTTCCAGCCTGTTGTTATAGCTTTTCTCTAACTTTTGCTAAGCTTATGAAAAGTCTAGCATAAGTATTTACACCTGTCAAGCTTTTTTAGAAAAAATTTTCTCCTTAGCCGGATAAATTAATAAGCCTTAAAATTAAGAAAAACCAGGTGCCCAATGACCCAGCTTGCGGCTCCGAGTACATCACCATCTTCGATTATATGGGTAAGTTCCAGAATATCGTTTTTCCAGTACGGAGGAAGACAGCAGGACATCGTTTTTATTTTAAGCTCTTCGAGGAACTTCTCCCCCAGAGTTACAACCTCTCCACCGATAAATATCTTTTCAGGATTGAAAATATGGATAATATTTGCAATTCCCTCGCCAAGCAGAGCGATAAAGGTGTTGTAAGCAGCGTCAAATTGGGTATCTTTCTCATCTCTACGATCGTCTATAAGGAGAAACAGCTCCTCAAGGCTTTCGACGGTAAGCCCGTTTTTCTCCAGTACATTTTTAAACAATTTTTCCGGATCTGTCTCGGCCTCCCAGCAGCCTCTTCGCCCACAGGGGCATTCAACACCGCCGACACGAATTACCATGTGGGCAGCTTCACCGGCAAGTCCTCTTTCTCCTCGAATCCACAAACCTTTATTAACAGCCTCTAAACCTATTCCCCATTTTGACTCCGAAGAACCAAGCAACAAATAAATCCAGTGCTCATACCCCTTTGCCTCTCCAAGTTCAAACTCTGCTGCAATGTGAGCATTTATATCTTCCATTAAAAAAACATGACACTGTAAAGCCTCTGTCAGTTTTTCCCACAAGGTAGTTCCTTTAAGTGTTTCCTGAGGTGTAGATAGGATTGCCTTGCCTGCAAAATCAACCGACCCCGGCTGGGAAACGCCAACACCTGCCACTTTCTCTTTTGCCAATCCGTTTTTCTCTATTAGATCAACAAGAGTTTTAGATATTACCTCTGCAACAATCTCCGGCTTTAAATCTTCTATGGGTACCCTGGCCATTTTTATTAAGGAGCCATCTACATTAAACAGGCCGCATTTAAGATAACGATAACCTACGCTAACCCCCCCAACAAATGCAGCGGTCCGGTTTACTGCGTAAAGTGCAGGTCTTCGGCCTCCTGTGGAAGCACCCTGCTCCTTTACAACTACCAGACCCATCTCCTCTAAATCTGATAAAACAGTTTTAACGGTTGAGAGAGATAATCTTGTGCGAAAAGAAAGCTCGGAAACGGGAAGTGCATCATTAGCACGTAAAATGGAAAAGACCTGTTCCTGATTCCTTTGACGAACCAACTTGCTGTTTAAATCACCGTTTAACCAGATACTCATTTTAGCACTCAACTCCATATAGGGGGATTCAAAAGGGAGCAAAAGATACCAATAAAGTATCTTTTGCTAAATTTATTATAACCTAATTAAAAGCCTTCACGAAAGTCTAATAAAATATTTAACGGGGGTCAATAAGTTTTTAACTAGGCAAACTCCAACCGTCTGGCCCTTTTAAGGAACATCGCCACCAGGCCTATCATCAGCAGGTCGATTGCTATAAGGATATAAACGCTGGTAGCTATGGTTTCCCAGCCGGCTCCGTACTGACTTATTTCTACAATCGGTTGAACGATATAGTAAGTCGGGAAAAGCTTTCCCACCCACTGGGGGATCCCGGGAAACATGTATATAAATGCAGGCCCAAAGAGAAGAATACCCCCAAGTTTCCACACCGCGAAAAGGGTTGTGATATCTTTTAAAACCACTCCCATTAGCAATCCCAGTTCTGCCGCCATAACCGCTCCAAGGGCAAGCACCATTAACAACAAAAGCGGTCGGGTACCGAAAGCCCGATTTAATAACAGGATAACAACACCGCTTATGAGGCTGAGTACGATTCCAACAATCCCCTTGGCAAGGAATACATCTTCGGGGGTGGCAGGCGTAACCAGCAAAGCTGTAAGTGTACCCTTTTCTTTCTCGCCTATGATTGAGGTGGCCGGCAGAAATATCCCACCCAGAAAGACCGCCATGATCACGATTAGCGGTAGAAGGCGCTCGTTCCAGGGGATAGTAACTTCATCTCCTAAGGTGATACTCCTGACTTCAACGGGCGGTTCCTGCCCCGCTATTTCTCTAACCAGGTTGATTATGGTTACACTTAAAATAGTGCGGTTCCGGGACGAACTCTCTCCCCAGATTAAAGCACTTATTGAGGTCTTCTCACCCTTCTTTACCGAATCATCGAAGCCCTCAGGCAGTACTACTCCCATGTCCACGCTACCACTCTTAACGGCCCGCTTAAGCCCATCAACACTGCTGTATTCCCGCATGTTAACGGCAACTGACTTACTTACAATGACCGTAAGTTGAGAACCACCTTCATCAACTATTCCCAGCCGGGGCTGTTCGGTGAACAGTGTACCAAATATAAGTGATATTACGAAGGAGATTGCCACCGGAGCCAGAATAACCCACACGAAGATAAAGTTCTTGGGTCCTGTAAAAAGCTCTTTACCCAGCAGTACACCTGTAAGTTTTAAACTCATTTTACTCGCCTCCCAAGGGCAAACACTCCCGCGCAAATCAATACAAGATCGAATCCCCCAAGTATCAACAGGTTCCACCAGACATCTCCCCAGCCGAAACCGAAGTTGGAAGCACGATGCACCGTGTCAACCAGGTAATAGGTGGGGAGCACCTCGACCCATCCTGTAACGCTACCCGGGAAGGCGATGGCCAGGGAAGGAATGAGGAGAATTATAATGACCGGCAGGCTCCATGCAAGCACGGAGAGCATATCCTTCGCTACGGCACCTATGATAAAGCCGGATGCTATAACGAGCACTGCTCCCAGGAAGAGCGCCGACAGCACCACCAGCGGCTGCCGGCTTAAGCCGCCTACAATACCCATGAAAAGGCCAGCCTGCCCGAAGGCAAGGCTTATCCCTGCAATCCCCTTGGAGGTAAAAATATCAACAACAGTTGCCTGTGTTACGAGCAGTGCGTGGATTGTGCGCCTCTCTATCTCCGCACTTATGAGGGTGGCCAGCCCCATGGTCTCAATCATAATAAGCATCACGGCAAGTAACGGGCGAAGGCGCTCTCTCGGAGGCAGGGGTGTACCTCCCATATCCACCCCCAACACCTCCTCCACGGCATCGATGTTAAGAGTCTTCCCAGCTGCCCGGTAGCCCAGCTCCCGGATAATCCCCACCACGGCATCTTTTATCTCCC
>Ga0180301_10002171_pt1 | contig 15425 bp, 15 predicted proteins | sample GuaBasSediGuay16_FD_121797 | JGI IMG/M metagenome (GOLD analysis project Ga0180301, IMG submission 121797) | Subseafloor sediment microbial communities from Guaymas Basin, Gulf of California, Mexico - Guay16, Core 4569-2, 12-15 cm | ecosystem: Environmental > Aquatic > Marine > Hydrothermal...
AAAGCTTGGGAAGATGGAGCATGCCTTTGATCTGCTTTTCGAGTTTACATGGCTGATCTCGCTGGCTCTGTTTCTGCATAGAAGCTCAGGCGATTCTTTGCCGCTTATACTGAGCATGTTCTCGATTCTCTTCATCTCCTTCTATAGATACTGTTATGATACATTCAGTAGAACTATGGGTACAAGCCTTGACATTTATGGAGACTTTGAGAGAATTTTTAGGAGAATTGCAGGGAGAAGAAACCTCTACAACATTCACATTCTCATCGGCATCCTCCTCGGTGTTCCCCTCTATTCCTTGATGAGCATCACGGTGCATTCAGGATTAACAGCCATCATATATGCGTGGAGAACAGCCAAGCATCTTCATGCTTCTGACAGAAAGGCCAGTAAATAGCCCAACAGTTTAAGCAGGAGAGTTCAAAGTTGAATCCGGAGAAATGGAAGCTAATAAGGGAAAAGTCTGAACATCATAAAAGATGGCTTGTATCAACGTATCTCAATAGGCCCTTTTCAAATGTAATTACATACTTTCTCATTGATAGGAATGTAACTCCAAATCAGATAAGCGTATTCACCTCTTTCTTTAGTTTCTTCATCTTCATCTCTTACGTTCTTGGAAACTTTGTTTTAGGAGGCATATTAACGCAGATAGTTTCGATAATTGACGGCGTCGACGGAGAGATCGCAAGAGTTAAAAACCTATGTTCAAACCTCGGCGAAGTGATAGACTCAGTTTCAGACAGACTGACGGAGATCCTAATATGCATCGGCGTGGGATTCGGCGCTTCCACAGTTAAAGGAGCCAGATCAGCTTGGTTATTCTCGATGATCGGAATCATCGGATTTCTGATGGATACGTATATCGCGGAATTAGTGAAATCTAGAACCGGACGCTCCCTACATGAAGCGATTGAAAAGTTAGAGGAAAAATTAAGATTCAGCCCCTCAGAAAGAGGCTTAAAGCTGCTGATAATATGTATTTTATCAGTCTTAGGATTTCCAGAATGGGGAGTCCTCTTCGCCGGGCTTATCTCGATCTTCTACGCCGTTACGAAGTTCTCCCTTTGGCTAATGAATTTTGAGGGAAGGTGAGATCCTTTGAGAATAGCCATGGTCTCACCGTATTTTTATCCTGTAATAGGCGGCGTGGAGACGTATGTTCTTGAGTTGTCAAGAGAGCTAATCAGTAAGGGTCATGAGGTCTTCGTGTTTACGTCAAACAAAACAATGAATGGCAAATATAATGTATTCCCAGAATATGAGGAGAATGAAGGCATAAAGATTCTCAGATTTAAAGTCTATCCCCTTACTCGTGGAGTGGAATTCTGGTTTAACTTCATCGAAAAACTATTGGAAATAAAGCCCGATATTGTCCATGGACACAAGATCGGGTTCTCAATGAATGATGTTTGCGCTTATGTATGCAAAATGAAGAATCTTCCAAGCGTAGCGACGACTCATGGAGTTCCTTTCATCTCAAATGTTCACAAAGAACCCTTCCTAAGGAATGTCTACTTAAAGTCTATTCCGGGGAGAACAGTGAAATTCTTCGATCAGATAATAGCCCTTTCAATCATAGAGTTGCCGTGGCTTCATAGATCAGGAATCCCAGATGAAAAGATCCATATAATCCCCGGAGGGGTCTCAAGACGGATATTCGAAGAGAAATTCTCCCCCGAGGAATTCAGAGAAAAATATGGAATAGAATCGGAGATGGTTCTATATCTCGGAAGATTAGATGAGAAAAAAGGAATAGACCATCTAATACGCGCAGCGCCTCTCCTCATCAAAGAGTTTCCAGACTTAAAAATAGTCATAGCTGGACCGGATTGCGGAATAATGTGGAGGCTCAAAAAGACAGCTCGTGAATTAAAAGTTGAAAAGAACATAATTTTTACAGGGCCTCTCTCAGAAAAGGACAAGTACAATGCGATAGCCTCTTCAGAGGCACTTATTCTCCCAAGCTCATTCGAAGCTCAAGGATTAGTCTTACTTGAAGCACAAGCTCTAGGAATCCCAGTAGTAGCCACCAAGCAGGGAGGAATTCCATACTTCATAAAAGACGGGGAGAATGGTATTTTAATCGAGTATGGGAAGCCGAGGCAGATCGCGGAGGCGTTGAAAAAAATTTTGAAGGATAAGGGCTTGGCGAGAAAGTTAGGGGAGACTGGAAGATGTTTCGCAAAGGAATTTACTTGGGATCGGATAGCCAAAAGAATACTTTCTGTGTATGAAGATACACTCACTTCTAATAGATAAGCCATCTTATTCGAGATGAATCTCATTTACTGTTTACTTCAAGATTTTTCTCAACTCCAAGAGAATAGGCATCTCCCGAAGTTGACGGTCCGTCAGTCTTTCCCATAATATCCCTTTCGGCTGTGAATGTTTTCTCTTGATTTTGAAGGTCCTACGCGGCGTAAATATGCAGTCTATAACTAGGTCGTGTTCCTCTTTTGGAGCGCTATCAACTATCTGAAGATCATGGATAGATGTAAAGACGGGGGGTTCCTCATCTATTAATTCAAGCTCTCTTAGGATTCCATACTCGATCTCACTGTATCCCCCGCCTTTTCCAATACGTACGCCATCCTTAGAGACGGCTACGGAGCCTACAACGATCAAGTCAACTCGAGGTAATTCCCTAAGCGAGCACATCCTTCCATATTTAAAGGCGCCCCTCAAAGTAGATGCTTTCGCCAAGGCTTCCCGTGGGATCCTGCCAGGATCAAGCAGCATAAACCCTTTCCTCAGCCTTGGAGTGGGCATTACCAAGAGTTTTCCACTTGCAAGAGCAAATCTTCTCACCGGAATCTGAGGAGAATCCGGATTTACCTTGATTACCTCAGCATTCTCAAACTCTTTCTGAGCGGTCATTCTCTTCGCGGCTTTCTCAGCCCCTGCAAAGTTAGGTATTCTCCCTCGAATTGGTCTTGGAAACCTCGCTATTCCCCTCTCCTCAAGTATCCCCCAAACTTCCCTTCTTATCTCGTCTTTACAAGGCAAACATGAATCACCAAGACAAATTAACTATCCCATATGGAGTCTAAAAAATTACGCCATAATAACAGGCAGATTAAAGAGGAAAATGCCAAAATTATCAATACAAAACGAATAGTTAAAACAACCCACAGAAGCTAGTAGCCAAGCCAAAAACAGCCCCAAAAGGGGCTTAAGGCCCTTGGCTGTACGCCCGGTCGGACGAGGGCAATATCGCCTCGGACCTTAAGCCTCTTCAGTTATATTTTTGGTCTTCTTCATAAATTTTTTTTGGGCTTTAAGGTCTTAATGTTGGAGGCTTTGCATATTTTTTGTTGATTCTTTTTGGGTGTTATGGTGAGTATTGAATACTGTATTGATGGCGAAAACTTTTTCAGTTAGAAAGACTGATAGACTGCGGAAAATATAATCCTCCAATATGTGTGGTTTGAATAGGGGAGTTTAGATGCTGGAAATTTCGGAGAGAACTAAAAGTTTAGGCACGGAGAACGCCTTTGTTGTTCTGAAGGAAGTCGGTGAGCTCGTTAGGCAAGGAAAGGATATTGTGAATTTCTGCATTGGACAGCCAGATTTCGATACGCCTGACCATATCAAGGAAGCAGCTATAAAAGCTATAAAGGAGGGAAAGACGGGATACACTCCATCGCCGGGGATACCTGAACTTCGAGAGGCGGTTGCGGAGTACTTCTCTGAGACTAGGAATATCGATGTTAAGCCGGACTGGGTGGTTGTGGCGAACGGAGCGAAACCGTTCATATCCTACACGATCCTCACAGTGACAGATTACGGTAAAGGCGATGAGGTTCTCTATCCAAACCCCGGCTTCCCGATCTATGAATCCCAGATCCGCGCGAGCGGTGCTGTACCTGTTCCTCTTCCACTACTTGAAAGTAAGGGATACGCATTTGATATAGAAGATTTGGAGAGAAAGATAACCGATAAAACTAGGCTGCTCATCTTGAATTCTCCTCATAACCCGACAGGCGGCGTTCTGGACAGGGATACATTAGAGCAAATAGCAGATATAGTGAAAAGACATGATAATCTCTGGGTCTTCTCGGATGAGATCTATTCACGTATGGTTCACGACGGCGAATTCGTCAGCATCGCATCTTTCCCAGGAATGCAGGAGAGAACAATAATAGTTGACGGGGTCTCAAAGTCCTATGCTATGACAGGCTGGAGAATAGGCTTCGCGGCTAATGAAAAGCTGGCTCCATACTTATCAAGATGGATCACAAACACAGACTCTTGTGCAGCTCATCCAAACCAATATGCTGCTTTAGCAGCACTAACAGGGCCTCAAGAAGAATCGAAGAAGATGATGATGAGCTTCAAGAAGAGACGCGACATCATCGTGGAAGGCCTCAACAAAATAGAGGGAATAACATGCCTGAAGCCGGGCGGAGCCTTCTATGCTTGGCCGAACATCACTGAAGCCTGTAAGCTAGTCGGAGTTAAAGACTCTGAAGAATTTAGGAAAAAGCTTCTTTACGAAGCGGGAGTCGCGGTGCTTTCAGATATACATTTCGGATTCAAGAATGAAGGCGAAGGTGAACATATCAGATTCTCATATGCAACCTCAGAAGGGAATATAAGAGAAGGATTAAGGCGAATCCAGCGCTATATTGAAGAAAACAGAATTTGCTAAAACCGCCCCCTCTTTTTAATGAAATCTTTTCCACAAATTCGAATTCTATTTCAGACTTATTAGATGGATAGCTCCAAGGCCGGCTATTGATCCAGCTACTACCACTAAAGTCGCTGGGAAGAACCGAACAAACATGGTGTTCAGTAATGCCACTTCAAAGATGAACATCGCTAAACCATTCATAACGGCAGTTAGGACTCCCGCCTTCACTCCACGTTTATCTGATATGTGGATTGAAAGTAACCCCGCTAGAAAGATGTCTCCTAACCCTAGGCCTACGATTGAGCCGGGCGGATAGGTTGGAAGCATAAGGATAACAGGCAGTTTAAGCTCAATCATCTTCGTAACTGATTGCCCCATAAAGCCGGTAACGAAGACTTGAATAGCATCCATTACTGTTAAGAGAGCAGCAAAGATCCAGACAGTCTTCCAAGAAAACAATCCACTTGCATAGATCGTTATTATCACCGAGAAGATGAGGACAAAAATATTGAAGACCACTATGTTCCAATAGAAAAAGTAGGATAAGAGGAAAATGATGGGTGGAAGGACAGCTACATACCATTTATTCAAAACAATATACGTGAAAGAAAAGAGCATGTATGAACAAGCAGCCAAAAACAAGATTTGAATCGCTTCGTTAGGAATAAACACCACTCCTGTAACGGCGATCCCCATCCAAGCGACGGCTAGAGCTGCATCCCGCACACCGAGCTTCTTCTCCTCTAGAAGAGAGAAGATCGTCTCTCCTAATTTTTTCTGCAAAAATATGGAGATAGTTATCGCGATAAAGACGACGGACGGGAGGAGAACATCAAAATACAAAGCGAATCACTTTAAAGTCTCTGTGAATCTTCAGTTTCCCAACTTAGGTGTTCTTCAAATCTCGGTGAGACATAGGATTATCGATTATCTTAGGGATCCACTTAAGAAGGTCCGATGCAACCATGTGATATCCCTTCTCTCTTTTCACGAAGTCTCCAGCAGCACCGTTTATGAACGCCCCTGCAACAGCAGCTTCAAAGGGCTCAACGCCCTGTGCTAAGAAGGCTCCTACAATGCCTGAGAGAACATCTCCAGTCCCACCCACAGTCATGCCTGGATTCCCAGTAAAGTTCAGCTTCGTTCTATATCCATCGGAGATTATGTCTACATGAGCCTTCAATAGAAGAGTGGCATCCAAATCTTGAGCCGTCCTCTGTACAACATCAGCCCGCTCTTTCAGATTCTCCGGCAAGCTTTTTCCAGTTAGAATTCTGTACTCCCCCGCGTGAGGAGTGAAGACCGTCGGTGTCTCAAGTCTCCTCTTCGACTCTGCGAAGGCTTTCAATCCGTCAGCATCCAGCAACATTGGGATCTTCCTCTCCTCAACGTCTTTAATAAGATCGTTAACTGCTTCTTGAGTCTCCTTATGTAATCCGAGGCCCGGGCCGATCACGACTGCCGTTGCCTTCTCGAGGAATCTCCTCACGAGCGGTAGGTTCTCTCTATTCAAGTGATCCCCCTCAAGCTTTAACGTTATCAGATCCGGCGAGATTGAAGAGATCGCATAAGCCGTATCCCTAGGAGCAGCTACATAGACAAGGTCCACCCCAACCCTCAGCGCAGCTAAAGCCGCTAATGTCGGCGCGCCGGAATAAGTCTCGCTTCCCCCAACTATTAGGAGTCTGCCAAAATCGCCTTTATGGGCCTCTGGATGTCTAGGTTTTAGGATTACGGATACGTCGCCGGGACCAGCGAATCTTTCAATCTCGAAGGGGAGACCTATGTGTTTGACGATCAGCTCTCCGACATGTTCACTAGCCTTCAGGAGTCCAGGTTTAGTCTTATGGAATGTTATGGTCAAATCTGCTTTGACCGCTTCGCCGAGAATCTTCCCTGAATCGGAATCGACTCCGCTGGGGATGTCAATTGCGATGCAAAACGTGTCGGACTCATTTATTGCTTTAATCATATGAGAGATTGGTGGACGGGGAGGTCCCTTCAATCCTGTTCCAAGCAGCGCGTCAACCAAAAGATCGGCTTTAACCTCTGGAATCATGGATGAATCTTGAACCTCATGAATGTGGACAGATTCTTTAAGCGCCCTTAAAGCCTCCCAATTCTTTTTCGCTTCTTCATTTACTATTTGAGAGGCTCTCCCAGCAAGTATTACATGTACTCTGAATCCCAAACAGGCGAGATGCCGAGCCGTTACAAATCCATCTCCGCCGTTTCCACCTAATCCGCAAAAAATAGCGACTATTGTTTCTTTTGGGCGGAAACGGGCAGATATCTCAACAGCTACGTTTCTACCCGCATTCTCCATGAGTTGGAGTTTCGATATTCCAAAGTACTCGGCGTTTATTTCAAGTGCCCGCATTTCCTTCGTTGTTATAATCTCTTCATTCATTTTCTGGTTCACCGAGATTTGTATGAAGATTCATTTCGTAGAATTTAAAAATTAACAATTTGGGAGCCTTGCCGTTTATGTCCGGGAATATTAATCTCTCGTTTTTATATAGTCCTCTAATCGCTGGATCGATCCTTCCTTTTCCAGTAGGCTGAGCAGCATATCGATGTTCTCTTTTTCAAGTTTAAATTGTTCTTCAGCAGCTCGATAGATCTCGTCGATCTTTGCCTTTTCAAGTTCTTTAATCAGTCTAAGAAGGTCTGGTGCTTTTACTCCTATCTCTGGGGGAATCTTTGATACGGGCCAAGCGCGTTGAATGAGGAAAAGTGCGATCATATCTTTTTCGTCGTTCTCTTCGCAGAGAACAACCAGCCTTTTTCCCACAATCTTCCTTCCCGTGGCTTCTTCATACGTCATTATTTTGAAGTTTTCTTTGATTACTTCTGGTACTTCATCTATATTGTCGAGGACGTTCCTTCGAAGACGTTCCTCCTCATCCATATATGAGAGTGAGATAACATCATAGTAGTATCCCTCTACAAGTCCCTTCTGGAAAAGCATTGTTCGCCCCTCTAGTTGTACAAAGCCCCCTCCCGGTGGACATTTAAGGGCCTTAACGATCACTCTTTGCATCTCATCGTCTCTGCAAACCTTAAAGAGCCAATCTCCAGTTAATTCATCCTTCACTCGGTAATACCGTACCTTCCCTTCTCTTAGCTTTCTTAGACTCATATCGACCCAGTAATCTCTGTCTCGCTCCTCAACCTTGCGAATATGAATTTTGAGCTTTCGAAGCAGACTCAAAACAACTCTCTCCTTTCCGATGATAACACATAAACTATTGATAAGGCTATTCCTTCCAAGCAAATCTTTGCTGAGAAAGTTGTTAGGCGGAAATACTTAAAAGCATAACATTGTAAAGTAATGATTAAGCAAATCTATTGAGGGTTCATGCTTGCCGATAGCTTTTGTTTTAATAAATGCTGAGATCGGTTCTGAAGAGGAGGTCTTAAAGGAACTCAAAAAGATTGAGGGTGTCGAAGAAGCCTACAGCGTTTACGGAGTATACGATTTGATAGCTAAGGTGAAGGCGGACTCTATGGATAAGCTCAAAGACATAGTTACTTGGCAAATAAGAAGGCTGGAAAAGGTCCGTTCCACATTAACAATGATCGTAATCGAGGCTATGCCTAAACCTGAAAATAAATAGAAAGACTAGTCTCCTCAAAACAAATTGATGAAAGATGTCATCGCGATTCCAACCATTAGTGCACGAAGATTTTTCTAAAAACTTTGGATACGGAAATCTGTAAATCTCGGCGATCATGTCGAATCGAGATAATAAAGGCTAATAGGATCAAGGTTAACAAATAAGATACTTGAGGGACAAGAAACCCCTATATGCTCCTAACAAGAATTTAGAAGACAATAAGAAAGAACATTATGCGGATGCTTGGTTTAATTGAATGCTCAAGAGTCAGAGGAACCCATATTGCCCGGTGTAAAAGCTTATGTTTTCTGTAAGGTCAGCTCAGGAAGTGAGAGGGAGACATGTAAAAGGATCGCTGAGTATCCCTTCGTCTCGGAGGTTTGCATAGTTTACGGCGAATACGATTTGATCGTGGAGATATATACCGAGGATCTTGAGGAACTCGACTCCGCCACCGAAAAGATCCGAATGATACCAAGCATAACATATACGTCGACAATGATCGTTGGCAGACAATTCAAAAAACAAAGACGGCCCGCTCTAAATTAGCCTGACCCATTCTTTGCAAGAATTTTTGGATGCATTTGGTCTTTATAGCCGTCCGTTTAACTCTGATCTATCATCAGACTCAATCAAATGCCTTCTCGTCATCCGGCATAGAATAATTAGTAAGCTCCATAATAAGAGTTTATCTGGAAATGCCTTTCTGGCAATCATTCATTTGGCTAAAGAATAAATGATTCGCCTGTATTCAAAGATATCATCAAAGTCCCCTCGGCTGGAAGCAGATAAATGAAGCTTCACATAGGGTTTGACGATACTGACTCCCCTCGCGGTGGATGCACAACATACATAGCAGCTCTCATAATCGAGCGGCTGCATAAACTCGGCGTTTCCTTCTTTGATTATCCGGGACTGGTGAGGCTGAATCCAAACGTTCCCTGGAAAACGAGGGGGAACGGTGCTCTCTGCCTAAGGGTCAAGTGCGAGGAGCATCTTCAAGACAAATTGAAGGAATGTGTCATTCAAACAGTAGAGGAGCAAGCTGATTTTAGCTATGAAGGAACAGATCCGGGAATCGTCTTTTTACCCGGAGAGGTACCCGGCGAGATTGAAGATTTCGCCAAGCGAGCTATCACTGGACTTGTTGAGAAAGATGAAGCCCTACATCTCATCAAGAAGTATGGTGCCGAAGCCTTCGGGTTCAAAAGGGGGCGTGGAATAATCGGCGGCTTAGCCGCGATCGGCGAACAACTGAAAGGTGACTATACGTATGAGCTGATAGCTTACCGAACTCCAGAGAATAGGGGGACTCCTAGAAGAATTGATGCGTCCTCAGTTATCGAGATGGATAGAAAGCTAGGCCGGCTTGTCTTCAGTAATGTTGATTATGAAACTGGACGGATTCTAATAACTCCACATGGGCCGGATCCTGTTCTTTATGGTATACGTGGAGAGACGGCTGAAGCTGTTAGACATGGCCATGAACTTGTAGTCTCAGAGGAGCCGATAGAACGGTGGGTCATATTCCGAACCAATCAGGGAACAGACGCTCACATAAGAGGAGCAGTCTCAATCAGCGAAGTAAAACCTTACAATCCGGTTAGAGTCAGCGGCGAAGTTTCTGAAGATCCAAGAGTCATCAAAGGTGGTCATGTAATCTTTAAGATTAAGGATGAGACCGGCCAGATTGACTGCGCTGCATATGAACCTACGGGTGCTCTCCGAAAGGTTGCGAGGAATCTGATAATAGGTGATCTCGTCGAGATTTACGGGGGAGTTCGTCCGCCCTCGTCGAGGAATCCTCTAACAATAAATGTTGAAAAGATCAGGGTCTTGAAACTGGCTCCTCTTCGAGTCTCTCAGAATCCCTTATGTCCCATATGTGGAAAAAGAACTAAGTCTATGGGACGGGGGAAGGGCTTTGAATGTAAAAGATGCGGATTTCACGGTAGAAACCTCAAAAAAATCGTTGTGGAAAAGACACGGCAACTGAAGCCCGGATTGTATATTACGTCTCCCCGTTCACAGAGACATCTCACCAAACCGCTGAGCAGATATGGCCAAGAAAAGAGAGGGCTTCCCAGCTTCGTCGGCGATGTTATTCCATACGAAAAGATTTCCGGTCACTGAATATCACCATCGATTTCTTCCGGCGGATTCTCAACCCATGAAAATTTCTTCTGAAGAGATTTCGGATAGTACAATTTCCAATCAAAATCCACTTTTTTGCCCCATCGATAATAGATCCTGGGGTCAATATAGCTTTTAAGCGAAGTATTCAAGTTATAATCTCTGGTCTCCATCCTTATTTTGATCTGCAGCCTCGCTTTTTCTATGCTCATTCGTTCCCGCTGTTTCAGCTTTGCCAGCCTTTCCTGAAGTCTCCTCACCTGTTCTCTATGTCTATCCCTGAGTTTTCTGATAAGCTCTCGCTGCCTTTTTATTTTTCTCCGAATGCTTGTGATTCTCTTCTTCAATGTTTTTGTGGATTTTCCTTTCTTCTTCTTTTCAGCTAATTGTTGCTGAATATCTGCAAGTTTCTTCTTCATCAACTCAAGTTTATCTTCGTATTTTCTCAACCTCTCAACGTATCGTTCCCTTTTCTCCCTTATTCTCTCTTTTATTTTCCTCTCCTTTTCCCTGAATTTCTCTATTCTCTCCTTGAGACGCTCCTTTCTCCTCTCCAATGAGGATCTCCAAGTCTTCGGTATCTTGCGGCGATGATTACAAACCTTAGCGGCTTCAAGATTCGCCATGGTGGCTACATACTTTTTTACGTAATCCGGATCCTCCCTTTTCACAGGGATGCTTTCAAGTTTTTCCTCAACAGCCTTGGATGCATAATAGGTGCGGAAGACCTTGGCTGAAAGCCCGCTGACTACCTCGTCGAGAAACTCGCTTACTCGCTTCGAGTTTACTCCATCGAAGATTGTTGATTTCGCGTTAGCAGAAAACTCCCTTAAGTTCCTTATGACGATCTCGGGAAGTTCAACTTTGAAGACGTGTGGAACAGAGTCTTTTCCGAGAAAGTTGAAGACGACTTTCCCGTCCTTTTCAAATTTTATGTGTTCCGGTCGCAATGTTGAGGCGCCTACGGTGTCCGCTTCCTCCGGGTCCTTTTCATCTCCAACCCTAATCTTAAGCCTATCAATCAAATAACATACAGTCGCAGTCTTTCTTCTTATCAGGTCTTCTGCATCAAGATTTTCCTCTATGTGCCTTTTTATTCTCTCAATGTTCCGCCGCAACTCTATAGCCTTGTTAAACTTCTCAATCTCCCTCTTCTGTTTCAGTTTACTATTCTCAGAAAGCCAGACATACTTCATCTTTCCGGAGAGCTTATCCCTCCACCGCGCGATCCACATAACATCTGGTTCCCAAAGAATTCTCTTCCAATTTCCCGGCGGTCTTGGGGCGTCAGGTGAAAGGTTAAGCTCGATATCTTCTTTTCTTGGCCCTTCCTTCCATCTGCCACGTTTAGGATGTCTCCCACGTCCCATGAAGATGCATGACGGCTCAGCGATATAGTTGCTTATCTCCATCCTTACACCGTCGACGATTGCGTAGCCATACTTCTCTTTGTTGGCTTCTCTCAGTGCTTTTCTTTCTTCTCTTAGGCGTTTTCTCTCCTCCTTTGTCAGACTCTCCTTCCATGCTTTCTCCTTTTCTATGTACTCTATAATCTCAGAGAAGTCAAAGTCTTCCGGGCCGAGTTTTTCATGAATGCCGAGCGCTTTGCAGAAATCCTTGAAAAAGTTTCGGACGAAAACTTTATCCTTAACGTATTCTGTTCCCATCTTCTTTACCCAAGCGACTGCCATCTCTTCTTGTTTTGCTGTGAGCGGTATTCTCTTACCTTTCACAGTTATGCAAAGTCGTTTCCACTCGTATTTTGGAATTAGAACTCCGTTGTGAATGAGTTGCTTCATAGACTGCTTCTCGCCCGGTTTTTTCGAATGATTTCGTTTGCGTCATAATTAAGTCTTGCTTCACCTAAAAATGAAACATGAAAATTCTCTAAAACGAGAATCTAGGAGAATCATCTTCTGGTTTATAAAAGATTTAATAAAACTAATGTATGATTTCTCCATAAATTTTATAACGCCGTCGTTTCGCTACCGAAAGTTAGAGTTAGATGCTGTTCTTTAAAGGAGCAAATCATGAAGATTCTCTGGAATGAGATTCTTATCAATTGGTAAGGAGACTCTCTTGGAAGGTTAGAAAATAATGGCTGATTCAGAAGTTAAAGAAAGGAACCCTTCTAAAACAAGTCTTAGCAATAAAGAAGTAACACTAGGAGGATGAATCGTTGAGCAGGAAAACAAAGGTGATAATCATAGAGGATGACGAGAACATTCTAAACAGCTTAAAGGAGATCCTCAGATCGGAAGGCTACGAGGTTGACACCGCAACTAACGGCGAGGAAGGAATAAAGAAATGTAAAGCCAATCCCTTTGACTTAGCTCTACTCGACATCCGATTGCCAGGAATGAACGGAACAAAGGTCCTAGAGGTTCTCCATAAGGAGTTTCCTGATATGATAAAAATCATGATCACTGGATATCCATCCCTAGAGAATGCTGTTGCATCGCTGAAAAGAGGAGCCGATGCATATTTGATGAAGCCCGTGAATCCCTTAACCCTCTTGAAGGTTATAAAGGAGAAGATGTGTGACCGCTCAAACAGTAGGTTTAGGGGAAAACATGATGAAGAGTCTTCCAGATTTTTATTTAAACACTAGGTAGATGTGACGGTCTTGAAGGGTAAAAGCAATATTCCACCGGAGATAATAAGGTTCTTCAAGAGATTCCCAGGGCAAACTTTGCTTATTAAAGGTAAACCTGGCACCGGGAAGACGATTCTATCCTTTGAGATTCTTAAGGAGATATGTGAGAAGCGGAATGGGCTTTACTTATCTACGAGAGTTACGCCTGAAAAGCTTTACAGTTTTTTCCCATGGATAAAGAATATCGTCCCAGAGAGAAATGTGATTAATGCCACGCCTAAAAGACTCGACGAAGCCCTAGGATCATTGAAGTATCTTCCAGGTCAGCCATTCGACTTCGATGCTGCGCTGAGTTTTTTCAAGATGCTCTATGAAGAGGCAGAGGATATGAATAACCCTGTCGTTGTGATCGATAGTTGGGATGCCTTATTGGGATATCTCAATCTTCAGGATAACAGTGTCTCCTTCACGCAGAGCATATGTGACTTCTGCCATGAAGTCGGGACTCACTTAATTTTAATATCAGAGACCGATGGACCGACGGATCTCGATTACATAGTAGACGGCATTATAACGCTCTTAGACACAACTGTGCGTGGAGAAGCGAACGATGGACAGCCATACCTGGAGCATTCAAAGTCTAGAACGCTTAGGAAAATAAGAATAGACAAGCTTCGAGGGATAGAGAGGAGACGGAAGAGCTATGTCTTTACGCTCAAGAATGGTCAATTTAAGTATTTTCCTCCCTACGATAAAATGCGGATTGCGAAGGTTGAGCCCCTACCAGACATCGATGAGTTACATCGCTCAAGCGGGATAAAGGACTTCGATGAGATAACTGGCGGTCTAGAAAAGGGAGGACTAACCCTCTTCGTAGTGGAGCATGGAGTGGGACTCCGTTACGTCCCTTTTCTCGATAGGATCGCGATAAACCTCTCCTTAAAGGGCATAGGCGTTGCTCGTTTACGTTCAATTGGCTCCGCATTGCTGGAAGATTATGAGCTCACCAAAAAATATGAGGGAATATATTTCTATAAGCCTGAATCTTGGATAACTTGGCGGCTGGAGAAACTCTTCCCCTCCGCAGAGGAATATAGAAAGTTCCTTGAGGTCGTCAGGAAGGATAAGTCTGATCTCATGGAGTTTTCTCTGATGGAAACCCGGAAGGAATACTTTAATTTCCTACAAAAATTGCGGAGAAAACATTCAACGGTCGTTGAGTTTTTAGGCTTAGATACCTTTGAAATTCTTTATGGCGCGGAGAACACCTTGAAGCTATTGGACGAAGCTATAACAAGAGCCTTAGAGAATAATGAAATACTTATTGCTGTCGCTAAGAGGGGGATGAAATCTATCGATATGATAACTCAGCTGGCTGCTGCCTATTTTGTCTTTAAGGATATATTGGGCAGTCTGTTCATTTACGGGGAGCAGCCTCGAACTGGTCTATACAATGTCTCATCAGATGAGGAGGGTATACATCTAACCCCCGTGGTTTAAGATTCCCTGCTGATCTGGAAAAGAATTGCGCCTGCTTTTACATTATCAATTTGTGCAAATCATTTATGAGAAAATACTTTAATTAATGCGTCGTGTATTAATCTTGAAGCCTTAATATGTTTGAAATGAAAAGGTGTTGATTGAAGATGAGCACTGGAATTAAACTTCCACCGGCAGTCCAGGAGAGGTTGCTACGTCTACAACAGCTGCAGCAGACCCTCCAGAACGTTTTAGCTCAGAAACAACAAGTTGAGCTTGAGCTCCTAGAAGTTGATAAAGCCCTTGAAGAACTTGAGAAGACTCCTGATGACGGCATCATCTACAAATCTGTAGGTTCCCTTCTCATCAAGACCGAAAAGTCGAAGATTACCGAGGAGCTTAAGGAAAGAAAAGAATTGGCTAATATGAGAGTCTCAGTTCTCGGAAAACAGGAGGAACGGCTTAGAAGCCAGATTAAAGAGCTTAATGAGCGGCTTCAGAAAGATCTCCGTCCATTCTCATCCCAGTAACGGTGAACCCTTTGAAAGAGGTGAGAAGAAAAAGCCTTTCATATGAGGAATTGGAAAGGCTATGTGAAATAGCTGAAGAGGCCGCTAGGAGATACGTGACTTCAAAGATCCCCGAACGTGGAATCTCAGATTTATCGATATCCGTAAATTCGATTGATTCTGAAGCGCTAAATCTCGAAGTAGATGTGGAGATAACGCTTTCTCCCCTCTACAGGAGAGTTGACGTAAAAAAGCTTGCGGAGGAAGCCGTTAATGCTGCCTTTAAAGCAGCAGAAGATTATTTGAGGGAGATATCTTGTCGTTCCAAGCCGTGAAGTCCTTAATTCATGAGGTGGCTCCGAGACGTATCCTTCTTCTTTGTCAACAAAATGCTGATCCGGAAGCTCTGTGTACCGCTTTTGTATTTTCTGAGCTTCTGAAACGTATAAATC
>Ga0180301_10002172_pt1 | contig 15415 bp, 13 predicted proteins | sample GuaBasSediGuay16_FD_121797 | JGI IMG/M metagenome (GOLD analysis project Ga0180301, IMG submission 121797) | Subseafloor sediment microbial communities from Guaymas Basin, Gulf of California, Mexico - Guay16, Core 4569-2, 12-15 cm | ecosystem: Environmental > Aquatic > Marine > Hydrothermal...
AAGGTAAATCCTATAGCTACAATTCTAGCATCAAAAATGATGTTAGAGTATCTTGGAGAAAATGAGGCTGCAAAAAAAATTGAAAAAGCTGTTTTTAAAGTTTTAGAGGAAGGAAAAGTAAGAACCTATGATCTTGGAGGAAATGCAAAAACAAGCGAAATGGGAGAAGCGATAGCAAAAAAGGTTTTTGAAGTATAAGAAAAATCTTGTTACTTTATATTTTTTCTAACCTAAAAAAATTATACTTTAAAATCTAATTCACGTAGTCTATCTCTAACAGCTTCTTTAACAAACTCACCTATAGATGTATAACCGCCTTTTCCACTTTTTACTGCCTCTTCAACTATAAGATAGAGTTCTTCTGGAATTGAAATAGTTCTATATTTCTTCCTTACCATGGGGATGCTTCGTATTTAAATTATTGATAAGTTTTTTAGTTAAAGTTTATCTATCACACGTGCATTATATGCAATTTACGTGTAACAAAATAAGGAGTTGAAAAATGCTTGAATAACAAAAACACCACGGACAAACACAAAAAGAAAATGGAAAATAGGTTGCCAAATCAAATCGTTAACCAAATAAAAAACATGGTAAAAGAGGAAGAAAGCGAAAATATTAAGCTTGCAATTAGCCGTGGTTTAAAGTTATACCTGATAAAAATAACAATAGCTGAAAGTGCTCCTCTAGCATCAATAGGAGCTTTTAAAATCATGCAAAAATTAAACGAGGAAGGAGATATTATTTTAACTATACCTGACGGTTCAGAAGTTTTAAAAAGTAGCTTTAAAGGTGAAATGATAATATTAGTGGCCTACCGGAAAACAGAAAACATTGGAAAAATTCTTGAAAATGAAGCTAACATTAAAGAGATATTTTACACCGAACTTAATCCACAAGAACTAGGAATTTTTCATCAAGAGGCTGTAGAGGTTAAAGAAGAGGAGAGTAGGCTTAGTGAGATAGAACATCTTATAAAAAAGGTTGAGACAGTTCTTCAGAAGAAAAAATTTGAAAACGCCACATCTAAGGATATACTAGGTAAATTAAAAACAAAGGAAATTAGAGTTAAAGCAAAAGATTTAGATAAATTGTTTATTCTTGTTGGTGAACTTGTGCTAATAAGAAATAAGCTTTTTATGGTAGGTAAAATGCAGGATTCACCCATGTTAAGAGATGCTTTAACAGCTCTTGACCAAACCACAAACAAGCTTTACTCCAAAATTTTAGAAATACGTCTTATTCCTGTAAAACAAATTTTTGATCTATCTTTAAGGTTTATACAGGAATTCTCTGAGAAACTTGGTAAACAGGTGGATACTATTATTGATGATGATTCTAGTGAGGCGACGTTAGATAGAGGTATAGTTGAAGAATTAACAGAACCGTTAATTAGTATCATAAAAAACGCTTTAGAACATGGAATAGAGCTTCCTGATGAAAGAAGAGCTTTAGGAAAACCTTCAGTTGGAACATTAAGGTTATCAGCTAAACGTAGAAAAGAGTTTGTGGCGATAACTATCGAGGATGATGGTAGAGGGATAGATGTAGAACATGTTAAAAAAATTGCTGTAAAGAAAGGGTTTATCCCTAAGTCTACAGCAGATAAGTTAAGCGATCAAGAAGCATTACAGCTTGTGTGTCTTCCAGGTTTTTCCACAAAAAATGTTACTTCATTAATGGGTGAGGAAGGTTTGGGGCTTAACACCATAAAACAGCGTGTGGAGGATCTTGGAGGATATTTAAGAATAGAAAGCGAGAAAGGTAAGGGTACAAAGGTTACTTTGTTGGTGCCAGTAACAAAAGCTATAGTATCTGTTATAACAGTGCTTCTTGTTAGTGTAAAAGATGAGGTTTATGCGATACCTTCCTCAATGGTTCAGTCAATAATAAAGCTTAAAGAAAAATATGTTAGATATGTTGAAGGAGAGAAAATTATTGTTCATGGAGAAAAGCTAATACCCATCTATAGTCTTTCAAACTTGCTTAAATTTTCAGGTGACCATGAAAAATATGTGGTTGTTCTGCAAAAAGGTGTTAACCTTTGCGGGTTAACAGTATCATCTATTTTAGGGTTTGAAGATGTTGCTGTAAGGTCTGAGAAAATTTTGCCTGGAGAAGCATGGATTTTAGGAGCAACAATACTTAGCAACGAGAAAGTGGCGCTTATAATAGACCCATGGGCACTAATGAAACATGAAAACACAATAGTTTTGGATAATACTAAATAAAATTGTTTGGATAAAAGAAAAAGCTTCACTATTTTTAAGTTTAAAGTATAACCTAGGCATAAAAGAAATTTAGACTAAGTTAATTTCTATGTAAACATCATCAGGAATTCTAACTCTCATTATTCTACGCATTAACCTTTCGTTTGCTTCAACCTCAATAAGCCTCTTATGAACTCTTAACTCAAATCTATCCCATGTTGCTGTTCCTTCACCACATGGACTTTTTCTTGTTGGAGCATGTATTTTTCTTGTTGGTAAGGGTACAGGACCTGAGACTTTTACCCCTACCTTTTCAGCTATCTCCTTAATCTCTCTACATACATCGTCTAGTTTTTTGTGGTCAATACTTGTTAAACGGATACGAGCTTTTTGAACCATGAGATTCCCTTAAAGTTTATTGTTAAGTTAGGCTGTCTGAGTTATCTCTTTTACAACACCTGCAGCTATTGTTGTTCCCATATCTCTTATCGCAAATCTACCAAGCTGAGGAATATCAGCATAGGTTTCAAGAGCAACAGGTCTAATAGGGGCAAACTTAACTAAAGCACCATCTCCAGTCTTTAGGAAGGCTGGATGTTCCTCAACAACCTCACCAGTTCTTGGGTTAATCTTTGATATTAGCTCAGCAAATCTAACAGCAACCTGAGCTGTGTGTGCATGAAGAACTGGAGTATAGCCTTGAGCTATAGATGTTGGATGGTAGACAACAACAATCTGCCCTATAAATTCTTTTACAGCTTTTGGTGGATTTGTTGGATGGGCACAAACATCTCCACGTTTAAGATCCTTCTTAGCCACACCTCTAACATTAAACCCTATGTTATCTCCCGGAATAGCCTTCGGAATTCTTTGATGATGGGTTTCTATACTTTTAACCTCACCTGAAACATTAGCTGGAACAAAAATAACAGTATCTCCCTCTTTAAGAACGCCAGTTTCAACTCTTCCAACAGGAACCGTTCCAACACCAGTTATAGAGTAAACATCTTGAATCGGTATTCTTAATGGTTTATCTATGGGTTTAGGTGGAACATTAAATTTATCTAGAGCCTCAACAAGAGTTGGCCCCTTATACCAAGGCATCTTATCGCTTGGCTTAACTAGGTTGTCTCCTGTCCATGCTGAAATAGGCACAAAATCAATCTTTGAGACATCATAACCAACAGTTCTAAGCAGGTATTCAAGCTGCTTCCTACACTCCTCATACCTTTGCTGACTCCAGTTTACTGACGGGTCATCCATCTTATTTACTGCCACCACAATCTGGTTAACACCTAAAGTTCTTAGAAGGAATGCATGCTCCCTTGTTTGACCACCAGCCTCAATTCCAGCTTCAAACTCACCTTTCCTAGCTGAGGAAACAAGTAATGCACAGTCAGCTTGGCTTGCACCTGTGATCATGTTTTTAATGAAGTCTCTGTGGCCTGGTGCATCTATAATTGTGAAGAAGTATTTGTCAGTTTCAAACTTCCAGTAAGAAAGATCTATGGTTAATCCTCTTTCACGTTCTTCTTTAAGCTTATCCATAACCCATGCAAACTTAAAGGTATCACCAGCACCAAACTTTTGGGATGCTTCAGCATATTCTCTGAGAGTACGTTCATCAACTACCCCCTTTAGGAATAGCAGATGCCCCATACAAGTAGATTTTCCATGGTCTACATGACCTACTACAACTATGTTTAAATGCGGCTTCTCAGACAACTTACACCCTCCATTCTATTACTCATATAGACTGATATTTATAAACCCTCTAATATTAGAGGATTCAGCATTCATCTTAGATTTGATATTCCCAATATAAAGTTTTTTATTTTTTGTCCTGATGACAGAAGGAATATAAACAAAGGCTTAAAAACTTTAGAAGTATCCTCTAAGAGTTTTTGCAAGCTCTTCGGGTGCAAGGTTTATTATCGGCTGTCGAACAAGGTATGGCATAAACCATGAATCATTTACATAAAACTGTCTTAAACCAGGTCTTGCAGTAACTCTTAAATTAACCCAGAAATATTCAAGTTTCTGGTTGATTGAACCTGAATCTAAAGTAAACTGGAAACATGAAAACTTTTTCTGGCTGAAGAATTTTAGTATTTTACATATGCCTTCAGCTAAACTCTTAAAGTCTTCCTCATCCAACTCTAAGAAACTTGACTTTTCTTTTACAACTCCTAAAACCTCGTATTCCGAGACTGGTGTAAAAGGTGTAATCCACTCAACATTTCCAATATTTCCAATATATCTTTCCCCGTTTTCTTTTTCAAAGTTAACCAAGTCTTTCCAGTAGTTTGAAGAATGTCTCCTATAGTATCTTTTAGAAGCTTCAATAATCTCTTTTAGAACCCCAAGCGGAACCTTTGTTAACATAGCTTGCATATGTGGATGAATTATACTTGAACCTGCAGGAGGTAAATACTGTAACCCAACTACAATATGTTTTGTTAAAGAGTCAATTTGAACAATTTTCTCTGCAAACCTTTTTATGGCTTTAAATCCATCTACAAAGATGTTTGGAGTAAACTCTTCAAGGTTTAGGTAATGTTTTTTTGTTAAAACAGCAATAACACTAAATTCACAGTAAGGGAAAAGATTTGGGAAAAGTGTTGTTTCACCAACTTTAACTCTTCCCTCAGGAAAAATTTCTTCTGGGAACTTAGGAGTTACCTCTTCGACTTTATCAGGACAGAAAAAACATTTCTCCCTAGATTCCTCAACAAGTTTTTTAATTGACTCTTCATCTGATGTATAAATCATTTCATCAAAAGGTCTTTCAGAATCTTTTAGAAGAATACATCCAACTCTTCCTGTTAAAGGGTTTGTTCTATACTCTATAATCTTTGATTCAGCTTCAAAGTTTTTTAATGGATTTAACAGTTTTGCTTCTCTACTAAAACTTTTAAGCTTAAACATTGTTTACCCTCCCCCTCCCTAAAACAGGAATTCTTAAATTTAACTTAAAGTTAGAAAAACGTTAAGATAATGTTTATGTCTTTTTTGTTAGGTCAAGAATACGTATTGGTTTCCATGTAGCCCACTCTATTTCTTCAGGTTTAACAATTTCAACTTCTACTGGTGTTTTAAGTAAACTGCTTATCTTTTTTTCCAACCTGTTTTTTAACTCATTTTTGTCTTTTACTCTTTCAGGTATTGGTGCAACTCTTATTTTTAACGTATCCATCTTAGAAGCATAACGAATAAACTGAAAAATTGCTGTTTCTGTTTCATTTTCCTCCCTTATAGCATCTTCAACTTCACTTGGAAATATTTCCTTTTCAAAGACCTTAACAGCAAAAGCCTTTCTTCCAAGATAATAAATTCTTGGATGAGTTCTCCCACAGTCACACGGCTCCCTATTAATAGTTACTATGTCCCCTGTTCTCCATCTTAGGTGTGGTTGACCTTTAGCCCAAAGGTTTGTTAATACAAGCTCTCCTCTTTCACCATCCTCAACCTGTTCACCGGTTTCCGGGTCTATAACCTCAGAAATGTATAAGTCTTCAAATGTGTGAATTCCGTTATGAAAATCACATTCGCATGCATACCAATGAATATCCGCTAAACCTGTATAGTTGTATACTTCACCTCCAAAAACATCCGACATTTTTCTTCTTAAACTTGGAACAAGAACATCCCCTGCTACCGAAATATACTTGTAGGGTAACTTTTCACCTTTAAGCTTCTCTTCAAGAGTTAAAGCAAGCCCAATTCCAAGATGAGCACCATCAGGTTTAAGTAGTTTAGCTAAACTAATAATTCTGTCAGCCTCTGCTGGCACTATATCTGTTTTTATTGTTGTAACTCCAATCTTTTGTAACGCATACTCATGAAACTGAACCATGTTATGCCATCTTGGAGCACAATAGTGGAATAGGTGGCCAGGTCTAACACCCATCATCCAAAGGGTTCTTGCATTTTGCTCTGAACCGTAACCAGTAACATCCCCATAGGTTGAGGCAATGATTGTTGGAGTCCCAGTTGTTCCTGTTGTAGGATTTAGAATATGAATTTTTTCCTTTGGAAGACATAAGGTTCCAGCGAATGGGTCTTTACTTTTCTCAGCTTCAATCCTTACTTCGTCTTTGTCCGAGAAAGGAACTTTTTTAAAAAAGTCTTCTAATGTTTTTATGTCATCCGGTTTTAAGCCAAGTCTCCTAAACTTTCTTTTATAAAAGGCTGAGTTTTCATAAACATAAACAAGCATTTCACGCATCTTTTTCTCTTGAATTTTACGTAACTCTTGAATTGGCATGGTTTCTACATGTTTATTCCAGTATTTACTGTCTTTTTCTGGGGGAGTAGTTCGGATAAACTGTTCACTCATCTCTTACACACGTAGGTTAGATGCTTTAGATATATGTTACCAGTTAACCTTAAAATTTTTAACTAGACGTAGATAACTCCTGTTTAGGTGAATACTTTGACTAATAAGGTTAAGGGCAATATAGCTATTATTGGTATCGGAGAACATCCTACAGGAATGTTTCCTGATAAACCAGCTTCAGAACTTTTTTATTACGCTGTTAGAGAAGCAATAAAGGATGCTGGTATTTCAAAAGATGAGATAGATGCTATTATAGTTGAACCATGTCTTGCTGACCGATGGTTTAACACAGACCTAATCTGGTCAAGAACCGTTGACGAAATAGGGGTTGGAGGTAGATGTAAGGTTAATGTTCAGGTTCACTCAGGAGGCTCAACAAGTAGCAACTCTATTAGGATGGCTTTAGGCTTAATTTTGTCAGGTCAAGCTGAAACAGTTCTTGTAGCGCATGTAGAAAAACTTGGGGCTGGTCCTTTATCAGCTGAAGAGGTAAACAGAATTTTTTCTACAGTAGGAATTTATGAGGAGTGGGAAGCACCCTATGGTTTAAACTATAATGTTCTTGGAGCTTTTATGACTCAAAGATACATGTATGAGACTGGAACAACCATAGAGGAGGTGGCATCTGTAATTGTTTCCCTTAGAAAATGGGCTGCTCTTAATCCAAACGCGTTACTTCGCCGCCCTTTAACAGTTGAAGAAGTTTTAAAGGCTAAGATGGTTGCCTATCCGTTAACCTCAAGAATGTGTAACATTGTTACGGATAGTGCTCACGCATATATAGTTACTTCAGCTAGAAGAGCTGAAAAAACAGTAAAAACACCTGTTTATCTGCTTGGAATAGGTGGAATTGTAACTCATTTTAGCTTTATGAAAGCTGACATAACAAGGTTTGGATGGAAAAAAGCTGGTGAGGAGGCGTTTAAACAAGCAGGAATTAAATGTGGGGATGTAGATGTTGTTGAGCTTTATGATTCTTATCCTGTTGTTCCCTTAATCCAGCTTGAGGAATTAGGTTTTTGTGAAAGAGGAAAAGCTGGAAGATTTGTTTATGAAGGCCATACATGGCCTGGTGGTAAACTACCTATGACAACTGACGGAGGATCCTTGTGTAGAGGACATTCTGGAGCTGGTGGATGTGCTCATGTGGTTGAAGCTGCAAGACAGCTTATGGGTAAAGCTGGTGAAAGACAAGTTAAAAATGCAAAAATAGCTATAGCAACAAATGTTGGGGGGCAATATATGGATGCACAGGTTATGGTTTTTGGAAGTGAGATACCATGAGTAGCCCTAAAAGGATTGAAGGATTTATACCTAGATTTACAGTTTGGGGGAAGCCTTTCTGGGAAGCTGCAAAAAAACGTGAACTTGTAGTTCAAGAGTGTGTTGACTGTGGTAAAAAGAATTATCCTCCAACACCTCATTGTCCCAGCTGTTTATCTTTAAACCTTAAATGGGTTAGGGTTAGTGGTAAAGGAAAAATTTATTCTTACTCCATTGTTTACGAGTACCCGCCTCCTGGCTTTAAAACACCATATATTATTGCGTTAATAGATCTTGAAGAAGGTGTAAGGATGCTAAGCAATATTGTTGACTGTAAACCGGAAGATGTAAAAATTGGTATGGAGGTTGAGGTTGTTTTTGAAGACATAACAGAAAACTTTACCTTACCAAAATTTAGACCAATAAAGTAAAGTTAAGAAATTAGGGATACTATGTAAAAGAGGTGGTTTCTTGGAAAAATGGATTAAAATGGGAAAAATGTTAAGTGGTTTTATCCGCCCAAAAACTTTTCCTTTAGCTGTGAAGGTTATAGGAAAAAATGAAGATGAGCCTAAAGATATTAAGCAGCCACTAAGAGATTTAGGTATAAAGGTAACAGTCTGTCAAGCAATAAGTATGGCTAGAAGGTATGGTTGGAGTATTCATTTAAAACCTCAAGACTGCTGCTGCCCTATAGCCCTACTGCTTTATGGTTGGGTTGAGATAGAAGATGAAAAAGAAGTGTGGAATCTTTATGTTAAATCCGGGGTAAACAAAACTCTTGAAGCCTCAAAAAAGCGGTTAGAAGCCTTGCCAAGATTTAAAAAAGGAGAAGTTAAAGGTGTTGTTTTTTCACCTCTTGAATGGACTAAAATTCAGCCTGATATGGTTATGGTATACTGTAACCCAGCTCAACTAGTAAGGTTTATACATGCAACCCTTTATGAGGAAGGAGGAAAACTTACGTTTTCAACTGTTGGTGGTGGAGGATCTTGTTCAGAAGGGATTATTAAAACAGTTTTAACCCAAAAACCACAAATAGTTTTACCAGGTATAGGGGACAGAGTTTTTTCAATGACCCAAGATGATGAAATAATTTTTACTATACCAGCAGAAAAACTAGAAAAAATTGTTGAAGGTCTCAAGATTGGTCATGAGAAAGGAGCTAGCAGATATCCAATACCCCAATATCTAAGGTTTCAACCAGTATTCCCAAAACCATACTTAGAGCTTGAAGAAAAATTTAGGCTAGTTAACATATAAACGAAGAGTTAATCAAGCTTAAATAAAAACTTAAAATAGAAAGTTTGTAGACTAGTTTATTGGTGGGCCGGTCGTCTAGATGGTTAGGATCTCCGCCTGACGCGCGGAGGGTCGCAGGTTCGAGTCCTGCCCGGCCCACCAACAAAATTTAGCTACGTTTTAGAGTTGAAACTTCCTCATACAGGTTTGATAACACTTCTTGGTAGTTTAGTTTTCCAGCTTCAATAGCATCTATTACTTCTTCAAGTTTTCTTGTTGTTTCTTCTGAAACATATTCACTAAATTTTTTTGATAGATAATTGTAAACTATGTAACCTAGTTTTGTTGGTACAACCCTTTTTCCTTTCGTCTCTTTTACATACTTTCTTTCAAAAAGAATGTTAACTATTTTTGCGTAGGTTGAAGGTCTCCCAATACCGTTTTTTCTCATAGTCTCTATTATCTCACCTTCAGTGTAAGGTAAAATTGTAGGCATTCTTTTATGGGTTACCTGCAAAACTTTTAGCTCAGGTTTTAGAGAAGGTAAAAGTTTTAGCGGTTTTATTAGGGTAAAACCTTTTTCAATAACCTCCTTATATCCTTCCATTTCAACTTCAAAACCTTTAACAGAAACTTTAAACTTTAGTTTTAATGCTTTTGCGGGTTTCATTTGGCTTGCTATAAACCTGTTAAATATTAGGTTGTAGAGAGCTAAGTGTTGAGCTGTTAAAGGTTTTGCAAGTCGAAGAATTCCCATAGCTAAAAGTTGTCTTAGTCTTCCAACATCCATGGGTCTTGTTGGTCTAATACATTCATGAGCACCTTCCCCAAACCATTCTCTACCTCTAAACACTTCTTCTCCAAACTTTTCTTGGATATACTCTTTTGCAACACCTATACCAGCTGTGGAAACCCTTACACTATCCGTTCTATGGTAGGTTATAAGTCCAAGCTCAAAAAGGTCCTGAGCAAGTCTCATAATCTCTCCAACACCAAGCTTAAGCTTACCAGAAGCCTCTCTTAGCATAGTATCTGTTGAGAATGGAGGCTGCGGGTTTAACTCAACCTCTTCTTCTGAAATAGGAAGAATTTTGCATGTTGCACTCCTAAACTCTTCTATTCTTTCCTTAACTTTTTCCTCTTTTTCTGGTGGTAAAGAAATTGAAACTTTTAATCCATTTTCTAAGCTAAGAATATAAAAGTCTTTAACACTTTTTCTTGATTCAATCGCTCTTTGAATAATCCAACCTAAAACTGGTGTTTGAACTCTTCCCGCTGAAAGTCTACTACTACCAAATTTTTCCCAAAGTTTTCTACTAAGCTCAAATCCAAGCCAACGATCTTCAACTCTTCTAACAATCTGAGCCTCAACCATCTTTCTATCTAACTCTCTCGGATTTTTTATTGCTAAACTTAGGGCTTTCTTTGTAATCTCATGGAACTCTATTCTTTCCTTGTTTGGGTTAAGAAGAACATTTGAAACATCGTAACCTATTTTTTCACCTTCAGCATCAGCATCTGTCCCAACAAGAATAAGGTCAACTTCTCTTGCAACCTGCTGCAAACTTTTAACAATCTCTATCTTATCTTCAAGCTCAGAGCCACAAACAGGACAAACCTTAACCTCATCAGATACCTGTTCCCCACAACCTTTACATTTTTTAATTGTCGAATATACCGAGAAGAAGTTTCCGTTCTCCATTCTAACCCCATGAAAGCCTTCAGTTGTCACCAAATCAAAAACATGGCCACCTGTAGCAGCAATGTTTAAAATAAGATCCCCCGTGTTAACCTCATAAACTGTAAGCTCATCAACAATTCTTCTACTTGGTCTACCAAAAAATCTAGCTATGGTTCTTGCCTTATTTGGAGACTCAACAACAAGTAAAGCTGTTTTTGTAAGATCCTTAAATTCAGGGGTAATCCTACCCTCCCTAATTCTCCTAATGTTTTCCCTGTCAGCATCTATTTCTTTTAGAAGACTCTTTAAGTCCGCCTCATCAAATCTTTTCCATTCAAGATCCTCAATAAACCATCGAAGCTCCCTTACAAGACCGTTAAACGCTTTTTTGTCATCAACAATAACAACAGAAGCACCCTTACTTATTTTTCCAATATACATCCTTGAAGCTCTACCAGAACCTTGAACATAGGCAACACTATCAGGAATTATTAAGTGAAGCCTACCTTCCACAGTTTCAGATGATAGATGTGGACTTTCCTCAATCTTCTTTTTAACCTCTTCTCTTTCAAGTATATCCTCTAAAAAGTTTGAGATCTCCTCAAAAACTGTTTGAACATTTCCAAGAAAACCTGGAAGCCTCCTCTTTTCTATCATAGCTTGTGCAATCTCAAGAACTTCCTCTCTTCTTAGCATTGTTGAGTAGCGGCGTAGAGTTAAAAGATATTTATCAACCTTGTCTTGTTCTTCTTTTGAAAGAAAATCTCTTAGATTTGCAAGCAGTATTCTTGCTTTTTCAGGTCTAAACTCTTTTATATCTAAACTTATCTTAAACTTTGGAACTCCAGCAAAAACAACATACCTGATTCTTTCGGGTAAGTCTAAACCTCTTACAAGAGGACTTCTTGGAGAAGCTACACCAACAAGAACATCATATTTTCCGTCAACATAATCCTGAATAAGCCTCTTTTGTTTTTTATATATAGTAGCCTTTATCCCGTTTTCAACTAGGAAGTTTGAGATTTCCTCAGCAAACTCTGCACCCTTATCCATAGGAACAAATATAAGTCCTCCCCCATCAAACACTCTTAAAACTTTTAATAGTCCCTGTTTTAGGTCTTCTGCTTCTAGGTAAAGGTCTTCAATATTTCTTAAAACCTCAAATTTTGAGGTTACTTCAAACCCTAAGAGCTCCTTAAAAAGTTTTACTCTTTTTGTTCTCCTAGCTCTAATAGAGGCTCCTGAAACAACAAGTATACCAACCTTATTTTTCTTTGTAAATTTCTCGATTTCCCTCTCAATTTCTAAAATACTTTCTCTAAGCTTGTTTACAGCTTCTGCTTCACTTTTTTGACGTAAAGCTCTTCCAAACTCGGATCTTAGCCTTATAAGTTGAAAAGCATTCTCAATAATTTTTTCTTCAAACCCTAACAACAACAAAACTTTATCAATGTTTTTTGAGGACTTTAAAAATGCGTCTACATCATCAACAAACAAAAAATCAAATTTTTTATCTTTTAGCAAATCAAATCTTTTAACAATAAAAGTTGAGGTTGTTATAAGAATTCTAAAGTTTCCGTCTTTTATCTTCTTAAGCTCCTCCTCAGCCTCTTTTTTCGAGAGAAGAGAATGGTAAGTTGCAACCGGAATTTTTAACTTTAAACTCTTAATTGTTTCTAGGAGTCTTCTTGAAACCTGCTGGACGAGTAGGGTTGTTGGAAGCATAATGTAGCATCTTAAACCTTTTCTTGCAAGGTAAAGTGAAACAAATATTCCAAAAACAGTTTTTCCCATACCTGTTGGAGCAACGATTGTAAAACTTTTTCCGGATAGAAGCCTTTTAGCCCATGTTCTTTGAGCACTCCACAGTCTGCTTTGAGTAACTCTAGAAAAAAGTCTATCTAACTCTTCAACTTTAACATCAAGAAAAAGTTTTTCTTCATAATTTTTTAAAGTCCCATATTTTTTAAGAAGAGCCAAAACATGTTTTCTAAAGGAAATAAAATCTTTAGTCTTAAAAGCTTCAACAACCTCATTATCACTAATAGGTAAACAGGTGTTACATGGCACACTCATTGAAAGCCTTAAGTCTGAAATTTCACCTTCACAGTTAGGACACATACCCTTAAAGAAAGCATGAACACCTACACTTTCCATTTTTACATCCAACAACTCACTATTTGGGTGTAAATTTAACTTTTGAGATAAAGGTTTTTAACTCCTTAATATTCTTTATTTTTCTAGAGTATTTAAACAAATTTTTAGGGGGGTGAAATCGGAATCGTCCAGCTAGGTAGACATCTCTTGGTTGAGCTTTTTAACTGTAAACCTGAAATAATTGATAATGAAAAGTTTTTAGAAAAAATTCTTGTTGAAAGTTTACTTGAGGCTGGAAGTAGAATTCTAGGCAAGTTTTTCTACAAATTCCAGCCTCAGGGTGTAACGGGGGTTATAGCTATAGCTGAATCTCACCTAACAATCCATACATGGCCTGAAAAAAGCTATGCAGCATTAGATATTTTCACCTGCGGAACAAAAATAGACCCTTGGAAAGTTTACAAAAAAATTGTTAAAGAAATTAAGCCGGGTGCTGTTAAAGTTTTAGAGTTAGGCCGTGGCCCCTTAACTAAGCCTAGGGTTGTTGAGGAAATTCTTGTTAGATAGAAGAAAAATTTTGGAGGTTTAATAAGTGAAGCTTGGAGGTGTATGGTATAGAGAAGCCTTAACCGAGACTGCTTTCTTTTCCTATAAGATAAAAAAGCTGATTTATGTTGGAGAGACAAAGTATCAGAAGGTTGAGGTTGTGGACACCTATGATTATGGGAAATGTCTAATTTTAGATGGAAAACTTCAATCTGCAGTTAAAGATGAATGGGTCTACCATGAAGCCTTAGTTCATCCTCTAATGGTAACTCACCCCAACCCAAAAAACATTCTTGTTATTGGTGGCGGGGAAGGTGCTGTTTTAAGAGAGGTCTTAAAACATGGTAGTGTTGTTTCAGTTACAATGGTTGACCTTGACAAAGAAGTTATAGAGATTTCAAAAAAATATCTGGGTGAAATATGCAAAAACTCTTTTAACAATAAAAAGGTAAAACTTGTTTTTGCCGATGGAAGAAAATTTCTGGAAAAACAGCCTAAAGAATCTTTTGATGGAATAATTGTTGATGTAACAGACCCTCTTGAAAAGGGCCCCTCAGCCCTTCTCTACACAAAAGAGTTTTACCGTCTAATTAAAAGTAGACTTAAAAAGGATGGACTAATGGTTACCCAGGCAACCTCAATCTACCATAGTTTAGACTGTTTTTCAAGAATTTATAAAACTATTAGTGTTGTTTTTCCTGTTGCAAGAGCTTTTAAGGCAGATGTTCCAGCATACTCTTCAGCATGGGGTTTTGTTTTAGGCTCAAAAAAATATGACCCATTAAAGTTAAACCAAAAAGATGTTGATAGGATACTTAAAGAAAGGAAGATTAAAAATCTAAAGTTTTATGATGGATTAACCCATCAAACAATGTTTATTCTACCCAAACATTTAAGAAAAAAACTTCAAAAAGAAAAAGAAATAGTTAAAGATTCAAAACCAGTTTTTATGGCGTCTTAAAGCTCATAGCTTTCTCCAGGATTTAACACAACAACCTTAACTGTTGGAGCCGTCTTTTTAACTTCTTCAACAAATTTTTCTGGTGTTTGTTCAAGTACAGGAAATGTTCCATAGTGCATTGGTATAGCAACTTTTGGTTTAATTAGGCTTACAGCAATAGCAGCCTCTCTAGGTCCCATTGTATAATAGCCACCAACAGGAAGCAGCGCAACCTCAGGACTATAAACCTCGCCTATAAGCTTCATATCACCAAATAGTCCAGTATCTCCAGCATGATAAATCGTTTTCCCGTCAACAGTAAAAACAACTCCTACGGGGGCTCCTTTGCTTGAAGTATGAAAAGCTGGAACAAAAGCAACCTTTAAACTGTTAAGGTTTACCATAGCACCTATGTTTGGTGCAACCGTTTTAATGTTTTCACTAATACTGGATGCAACTTCAGGAACAGCTACCAAGGTTGCATCAGTCTTTTTTGCAATAGCCACAGCATCCCCCATATGATCAAAGTGGTCGTGAGTTACCAAGATAAAGTCAGCTTTTTTAATTTCATCAACTTTTAAAGCTGCTTTCGGATTATCAGACAAAAATGGGTCAACATAAACAGTAATTTTTGAGGTTGAAATTTCAAAAGCACTATGACCAAGCCAACGAATCTTAACCATCCTTTGCTTTACACCTCCCTAACAAAACTTTCAAGGGATGATTGTTAGATATAAGTTATTCTAAAGTCTAAATTTAAGTTTTACATGAGTAGAGACTATACCATAAAAATGATTTTTGTTGGCTAGATTTCAATAAGGTCCCCTGTTTGAACAAGCACAAAGTTTTCCTTAAAGAAGTTTGCGATTTGATTTATTGCCTTAAACCCTGTACAATGGCAAGGCCCAACAATCTTAGGCTTAAACTTGGCTAATTCTTCTATTGTTAAGTCAATTCTTTTTTGTGAAGCACCTTCAAGGTGAAAACCACCTAAAACCCCATAAATCTTGTTTACACCAGTTATTTTCTGAGCGTGTTTAACCGTATTAACTATTCCAGCATGAGCACAACCTGAAACAACAACTAAACCTTTCTCC
>Ga0180301_10002173_pt1 | contig 15415 bp, 14 predicted proteins | sample GuaBasSediGuay16_FD_121797 | JGI IMG/M metagenome (GOLD analysis project Ga0180301, IMG submission 121797) | Subseafloor sediment microbial communities from Guaymas Basin, Gulf of California, Mexico - Guay16, Core 4569-2, 12-15 cm | ecosystem: Environmental > Aquatic > Marine > Hydrothermal...
GACGGCGGTTGGATGGAAGTAGCACTTGGGACCGTTATCGTCTTAAATAACCAACCGGTTATCTCCAATGAACAATCCAATCAAACTTCCCCAATGTATCGGAGCCAGACCATCCAGGCAAACGCCACCGTGACTGATACGGAAGATTCTCCTCCCACGAACCTGACCGCCTACCTCTGCATCTATCTCGTGGAGGAAGCCCAGTGGAACAATTACTCGATGACTGCCGTCGGCAATTTCTTCGAATACGCCTTCACGATCCCTACTGGTGATGCATACCTCGGGCAGCTTCAAGTCTATATCCGCGCCAACGACACGGATGGCGGTTGGACTGAAGTAGTACTTGGGACCCTTACTGTCTTAAATAACCAACCGGTTATCTCCAATGAACAGTCTAATCAAACAGCTTCCATGTATCGGAGCCGAACCATTCGGGTAAATGCTACCATCACTGATGTGGAGGATTCCCCTCCCACAAACCTGACCGCCTTCCTCTGCATCTATCTCGTGGAGGAAACCCAGTGGGAGAATTACTCGATGACTGCCGTCGGCAATTTCTTCGAATACGACTTCACGATCCCTACTGCAGACCAATACCTCGGGCAACTTCAAGTCTATATCCGCGCCAATGATTCTGATAGTGGATGGAATGAGAAATATATTGGAATAGTAAGTATTTTGAACAATATCCCTGAATTAAGTAATATATTCTCGAATTCTACATCACCAATGTATCGGAATGATACTATTTGGATAAATGCGAGAATCGGGGATATAGAAGATCAGCCACCAACGAATTTGACGGCATTTCTTTGCGTGAATCTTAGCTCGAGTTCTTGGCATAATGTTTCAATGAGCTATATGGGGAGCGGTATAGTTGATATAAATTGGACGATCCCCGATATGGACCAATATATGGGAGTGATATTTCTATATGTTCGAGTGAATGATACGGATGGAGGAGTAGGAATTCAACTTGTTGATAAAATTACGATAATTGGGCGACCTACCAATTTTACAATATATATGAATGATACAAGCACTGTATACAAGGAAATAGAATTTGAACAAAGTCTTGATATTTATGCATATTTCTATTGTAACCAAACTGGGAAGCCGTTAGTGAGTGCTAGTGTAAATATTACATGTTTAACAAATTCATACATAGCACAAAATACACCAATGACTAACTTAGGCAATGGAAATTATAGTTGGACTTTTAATGCAATAAGTGGCGGACAATTTGTGTTCAAAATAAATGGGTCCCAATCGGGATTTGAAACTACTGAGATACAGATAACCATTTTTGTTAAAGGAACCACGAATATTACGATTTATCTTAACAATTCAGTAAGAAAAGATTATGAATTGTATTTTGATGAATGGTTAAACATTACAGCGTTTTACTTTAATAAGACAAGCGGAATGGGCATTGATACAGCAAAATGTAATTTAACTGTACTATTTAACGGGACACTTTATAATATGGCGAATGTTGGGGCGGGAAATTATTCATGGATATTCGATGCAGGTGTCTGGTATCAGAAAGTGACTTCTCTGCCGTTTGACTTTGTGTTAAAGATAAATGCCTCGGCATTTGGTTTTCAGTATCATGAAACTTTTATAACAATAACAATTAAACCGAAACCCACTAACATAGATATTTTCATTAATAATACGATAACTACGAATTTTTCGATGTATTACAACGAATCAATTCAGATTACTGCATTTTATTATGATACGATATTATCAACGGGAATTGCCAATGCATCGGTCAATATTTCACAAGTGATAATGAATGAGGATTTACTTAATATAGGGAATTATACATCTATTTATGATGCTACACAACTTGGAGTTTTTGAGTTAATTATAAATGCTACAAAGTATGGATATGAATATTATGAACTCACCGTGAATATTACCGTAATTGAACGTCCCACTGCTATGAAAATCTATGTGAATGGTATTAAAACTAGGAATACTGCAGTCTATTATAATGAATCAGTGGTGATAACTGCATTTTATTATGACATATTACGGAATACCGGAATTACCACGGCAGTTTTAAATCTCTCTAATAGTAATACTTTCGACCTAAAAGCGATCATACCAGAGCCAGGTAACTATACCTTAATTTATAATACAACTTCCCTAACGAATTTACATTTTTACATTAATGGTTCAAAGTACGGGTATGAATTCAATTCTTCTCAACTTACAATATCGGTTCTTCCAAGACCCACAAAGATTATTGCGTACTTTAATGGAACGATGACGACAAATTATTCAATTTATCTTAATCAGACACTAGAATTAATCATTACTTACTATGATATTCTACGATATACGGGTATTCCAGGAGCAATTGTGAATCTAACTATTAATCCAACGTGGTCTTTACAGGAATATCCAGTAGGAAGTGGGAATTATAGTTTTATTTATAATGCGACCACATTGGGGACTTTTCTATTCAATGTGAATGCGTCTCGCTATGGATATGTTTTTAATTCAACGATATTGTCCTTAGAGGTCCAGCGACGACCTGTAGAGTTCGCATTTAATTTGAACGCCACACTCGGAAATGAAATCACAGTCATGGTGGGAGAGCAAGTTAAAATTACATTATCTTTTAGAGACAGTCTCACAGGGGAAGGAATAAAAGGCGCATTGGTAAATATTACTTGGAATCCTACATATCTAGGTTACACCGATGCTGATGGAAATTATACATTCATCTTTAATGCGACAGAACCAGGCGAATATATCTTACATATTCAAGTAATGAAAAATGGATATGTTATATATAGTCAGGACATCACAATTCATGTCTTAGCGAAAGAGGGCGGTAATTTATGGATGATAATAGGGGTTATCTTAGTTGCTGCGTTTCTAGTTGTTGCTGTCGGATTCTATCGTACTCGGGGAAAGAAAGAAGTCAAACCAAAACCTCCTATTGAACGGGAGAGAGAAATAGCGGTAGAAAAAGAATTACCAAAGGCTGTTAAATTCCGAATACGAGGAGAAAGGGATGAAGCATTGAGTGCTGCAAAGGATGAAATCGAGCATGAAAAATATTTAGATGCAGTAATTTCATATGACTTAGCGGCACAGGCATCTAAGAAATTAGGAAATATGGAAGATTATGAGAAATATCTTGAAAAAGCGGAAGATATTTTGTTATTAAGATTGGATATCCTTCAGAAATTAGAAGAAGAAAAGCAAGGCGAAAAAGCCGAAGGTAAACCAGAAGTTGCCAAGGAAGAAATATCAAAAGTAGAATCAGATGCAGTCCTTAAAGAAAAACTTGATAAATTAATTAAAGAAACTAAAATATCTTACATAAATATCATAGATGCCGCTCAAAAATTAGGAATTTCAGTCCAGAAAGTGCGCGAACTCGCAGACGCCGGTAAATATCGGATCACCAAGTCGCGTATCTATAAAGCTGAAGAAGTAAAAGAAGAACCAGAAGTTCTCGATGAATTTAAAGATTTAGAAGGATTTGAGGAAATTATAAGGGAGGAAGAGGAGAAGAAGACCGAAGATCAAAAGGAGGATCTGAAAATGAAACTCAACAAGCTCATCAAAGAAAGCAGAATATCATATATGAGTATCGCAGATATAGCCCAAAAATTAGGGATCTCTATTAAGGAAACACGGAATTTAGCGACTCAAGAAGGTTATAGAGTTACTCAAAAAAGGATTTATAAGAAAAAACAATAAAATTCCCATTTTTTATTAGCAGTATTGCTCCAATTCTGCAATTTTCTTCTCAAATTTACGACGTTTTTGTTCATATTCCGCAGGAGAGAGCAGACCATTCTTGAATTTGGTTTCGAGGATTTGAAGCATTTGTTCGCAGGCATTTATTTTAGCTGTAAAGTTAGAGGGAGGAAATGATGCTTTTTTTCTAAGTATTTCAGAGGCAGTGGTAATAGGAGGAAGATTCAATGGTAAATCGTGAGTTCCAGAAGAAATAGATTTAATTTGATTCGAGATAAGTTCAAGTTTATGGTCTATTTGTGATATTTTATCTTGTAGTAGGCGCATTTCCTTTTCAAGGTTCGATATTAACTTTGAATGAGCTTTAATTTTTGAATGATTCGCTTCCACTTCAAGAGGAAGTTCAGAGAGAATTTGATCAGGGAAATCGGCTAGATTTAACTCGAAAATTTTTAGTTTTTCTTTTACTTCGATATTTTCAGAAAGGATTGTTTGATTTTCTTCTCTTAATTTCTCAAGATCTTTTGCAAAACTTTTGATTTGAGCTATAATTTCTTGTATATCGCTAGGAATATGTGAAATTTGTGTGGGAGAAGGTTGTGAAGGAGAGGAAAGAAAGCGAGTGAGGTCTTGTGAAACAACTTTATTTTCTTTTGGGGGTTTAGTGGGATTTGAAGAATCGGGCGTAATCAACCACAAAATTATATTTTTTATTAATTTTGCATTATTTGGATAATCAATACCTCCTTTCACATCATCTTGAAACATTTCATAGGAACCTGATACGAAAATATACCCTATCCCATACTGTGCGAGAGCAAGGACAGCTTTTTCTGGAGGATCTGCAAAAGTACCAGTAAATGCCAGAGGAATGGCTTTAGAATTTGTTTCTAAACTACAGCCAATACGATAACAAATGGAATCAATGTCTTTTAAAATGGGGTGACGCGCGAATTTTGTTATTAAAGGATATGCCTCGACGCCTAAATTTGAATTCGAATCTAACACTTCATCATTCTTAAAAGAAATTCCAAGTTGCGCGGTAATAGCCCCTAAATTTGTCCGACGTCCTTGATCACCTCCAGCGTGATTAAGTAGAATAACATGTCCTCCTGCCGATACATAATTTAGAATGGCTTCAATTTCTCTCTCTTTAAATTTTGAACTATCAGGACAAGCGAAGACCATTATTTTATATGATTGAAGCATCTCCTCTGTAATTGGAAATTCAGTAAATTCCTCACATTCAAAAGTTTCTGATTCGAGAATAGTTTTCACGGTTTGATAATTGGAAAAAATTCTACCGCGTTCTTTCTGCGTTATATCAAACCCAATTTTCTTGGAAGTTGGCTCCATTGAAAATATGTATCAAATTTTCACATATATACTCCACCAAGTTTCCAGCATATTTTTATAAAGTGGGAAGTATTTTTTTAAACCATGAAACACGTCGCGGATTTAAAAGCGTTTTTAGAGGAACGAATCGCCGAATTAAAGGAAGAAATCGAGGCATTAAAAGAAGAATTAGAGCTGCACGAAAAAGCACTAGAAAATGTTGATGCAATCCTAAGCAGAGAAAGTTTTAAGAGTGCAGCTGATCTTATAAAGGCAAAAGAAGAGCCGAAGTTCCAACCTATTTCCGAAAAGTATCCAGAGATGGAAGATAAAAAGGAATTTATAATTAAAGATAAGGTTGGGAAAATATTAGGACGAATTTCTGTGTTTGGTAATACAATCTCTATTGTCCCAGAAAGGAATCTCTCGTTTTCCAGTAAAGCACCGCCTTTTCGTTCCTTCTTTGAGGGAAAAATTATAAATCGCATGAAAACAGAAGATGAAAAAGCAATCCAAGCAGGAAAATTATCAAAAAATGAAAAAATAACGATGAAAATCATAAAAGATGAGGCGGAAAATATACAGAATATTATAATCCAGAATTTTCGGAAGTATGACCGAATGATGGATATTGTCAATACAATTACATGGACTTTTAGAACAATTTATGATGAATCGAAAAAATGAGGAAAAGGACCGAGAAGGAATGAAAGTTCTAATAATGGGGTTGCGGTCTGCTGGTAAAACCTCATTAGTAAAGCATGTATTCGAGGGGAAGGAATGGGAAGATGTGAAAGATTTAAAGCCCACAGAATTTGTGCATACTGTAGAGTATAAATATCGGGGACTTCTTGAGGTCACCATCTTCGATGCAGGTGGACAAAAACAATTCATTTATAGCTATTTTACAGACCAATGGGCAAGTCGGATCTTCTCAAAGGTGGGGATCTTTATCTGGGTCCTCGATAGCTCTGATAAGAATACCTTTAATGAATCAAAGAATGAATTAAAAAAGGCTCTTAGCTACCTTCAAAAGTATAGCCCTGAGAGCCGAAATTTTATTTGTGCATCAAAATATGATAAGCATGTGATTACGCTAGAGGAATTACGTCGAATATTTGCCAATTGGAACATAGAGGAGATTTCTGCCACGTCCATACCTCTTGGAGTCGCCCGAGAGATAATTTGTACTATTTTAGATGGGGCTATGTCGCCTCAAGTTAAGTTAAAAGTTGATCAATTACAAAAGTTTTTGATTAAATTTAATAAAAAAGAGAGTGCCTCCGCCACGATGGTAATAAATAAAGCGGACGGTCTTGAAATCGCATCTGCTGTAAATGTAAAACGGTTATTTAATCCAAAACTGAAGTATCTCTCGATAAAATCTTTTATTGAACCATTAGATAAGGCAAAAGAGATATTTATCCAAAAAGACGACATAGACTTCGCAGTATGGCATGTCGGCACAAATTTTATCATATTATTTGATTTAACAGAACAATTTGCACTCTTTTCTATCATTCCTGAACGAAATTTCAAGATTGGAGATATGTTGCATCGCCTTCAGATTATCAAAGATAAAATTATTCAGAGTTTGGAGTAGATCGCTAAACTTTTTACTGCAATTACATTAGGTAAAATTCCTAAATGTAAATATATGAAATTATCGGGATTACTCTGATTTTTTCTTTTCTTTTTTTACTTTAGTCATGGCAGATCCGAAATATTCTTTCATTTCTTGCATGAGCGCAGCCCGAATAGAAAGAGGTTGAGCTTTTGGTTTTTCATGTTTAGGAGTAGGTTTCAATAATTTTTGTCTAAATGCAATAATATCTTCTTCAGAAGGTCCCGTTGGAGGTAATTCAGTCATTTGCCCCCCTTGGCTGGGTGGTATAGCAGGGGAGGGCGAAGGGACGGTGCGCGTTGGTTGAGGAGGTGTAATCGGTTTTGATGGAGAGGCTGGTGGTATCGGTGTAGTAGGGGGCTTTATTGGAGGTGTCGTGGTTTTAGGAAGTGGAGCTGGTTTAGATAAGAGAAAAGATTTGATAAGATCAATATCTTCCTCAATTACTTCTAAACGTTTCTCAAATTCAAGTTCTCTTCGTTCAATCATTCCAATAGCATTAATCATCATCATTACAAGCTGCTCTATCGCCTTGGATACTTTCTCAATAGAGCCATCTTTTAGAGCGTCTTGAATAAATTTACTAATTTCCAATTTAAGATCCAACTCCTTTAAAAAATTACAAATAAAATTATATCATAGGATTCTTTTAAAGAATGATTGCGTTAATTTTTGGTACTTATTAGAAAAGTTGGTCTTCAGATGGGAAAAATACTTCGCAAGTGTGTAGCATGTGGACGATATACGATGATACATCTCGAATGTCCGGAATGTGGAGGGAAAACAGTGAATCCACATCCTGCGAAATTTTCACTCACGGATAAATATGGGAAATATCGAAGGCAATTAAAGAAAATGGAAAAAAAATAAATAGGGAATGCTGTAAATTATCCGCAAAATTTCTTTGCTAATTCAACCGCTTCTACAGCGTCTTTCGCATAGGCATCTGCTTTAGCTTTTTTAGCCCACTCCTCGTTGACTGGACCCCCGCCGACCATTACACGGACAGATGCCCGGAAACCTTCTTTTTCGAGTAGCTCAATTGTTTCAGCCATAGGTTCGAAGCTGGTAGTTAAAAGTCCTGAAAAACCAACAATATCCGGCTTGATTTCCTTTACTTTCTCAATAAATTTTTCAGGTGGTACATCTACGCCTAGGTCTATGACTTGGAATCCTGCACATTTTAGTAAAGAGACCACAAGATTTTTACCAATATCATGAATATCACCTTTGGCAGTCCCAATGACGACTTTTCCTAGGATTTCAGTCGATGTTTTTTGTAAATGAGGCGTGAGGATGTCCATAGCAAGGTGAAAAATCTCAGCGGCATATACCATATCGCTAATATAATATTCCTTATTTGCAAATTTTTGGCCAATTATGTCCATTCCTGTGCGTAGGGCATCAATTATTTCGAGAGGGGCAATCGAATTGGATATTGCCTTCTTTACCAAAGTAAGAGCTTGATCTTCATCTAAATTCACTAATTTTTGAGAAAGCTCTTCAAGCACTTTAATTACCTGAAAAATTTTTCAAGCAGTTGAAGTTTCCGTGAGGCGATTTTGCCAGTCTTCAATTTTGGTTAGGAGTTCATTGATTTCATTTTGATTTAAAGGTAAATCTTTAGTTTCTAACCGACGAATCAAGGCATCTATTTCATAAAGAACGACATGCCATGCGAAATCTTTATTCAGGTCATCTTTTATCGTTGTTAGAATTTCTGCGATTTTAGGGGGATTTCCAATTTTAATAGCGGTAATAAGGGGATCGAAGAGCGTTTTAAGTTTATCTTTATCAATGGTAGGACGTTCAATGGTAGGACGTTTTTTTACTTCTTTGGTGGGAGAAGGTGGCATTTTTGGCGATATTGAGGCGGGTGCAGGACCTGTTGGTTCTGGCATGATATATTTCTTACCTTTAAGCCAGCAATCCTCAAGAATTGGTAGAAACATTTTTTGATGCTCATCGACAATAGTGGCGATTCCGGCGACATCACCAATTCCAGAGACGGCGCTCACTAGAATTTCCTCGCTTTCTCTTGAAACACCCCAGATATTTTTCCCGGTATAATTGCGCACTTCTATATTAGGGCGTTGTGCAAGCTGTGTGATAACTTGTTGGCATTTTAGTGAATTTGGATTGACATTAGCAGCAATTCTAACAGCAACGTGTTTTTTTAATCCTAAAAGTGGAATTGGATCAATATCTTCTAGTTCTGGGGCAACTAACAATACACGAGCTTTCGCCTTTGCAACGGTTTCATTGATTTGTGCCATGGTGCCCTCTCTTCCGATTACAAACCACACATCTTTAAACCGATAGCTAACCATACTTTTCGCTTGTTCCCATAAAGAGTACATGGTATCTTGGGAGCGTTGAACGCGATCTTCGACATCAGAAAGCATATCGCGGGTGGCGGTAACGACACGCTCAGCATAAGTTGCGCGAATGCGATTTATGGAGTCAGTAATTAAGCTGGTGGCAGAACCGACTTTTTCTTCGACTTTTGCAAGGGTATTTTTGGTAGTTTCAACTACATCTCTTTCTAATTGCTTTCGTAAGTTGAAGAATTCTTCCGTGACAGATGTGGATGCATCTCCAATCTTATTTTCTACAGTTTCTAGGATTTCAGTCACAGCTCGGATTACATCTTCATTGAACCAATTTCGTAATTTAGAAAATTCATTTGTAATAATAGTAGTTGCGGAATCGGCACTTTGTTCGATATTTGAAAGGGTCTCGGAAATATCCCCAATAACATCCTGTTTAAACCAGCTTTTCAGATTTTCAAAGCCTTTCTCTAAGGCATCAAAAGCGTATGCAGCACCTTGCTCAACTTCGGAGAGAGCGGTGGTAAATCCATCAATTACATCGGTAGTAAACCATTCTTTTAGGTGTTTGAGACCTTCTTCTATGGAAGATGAGAGATGATCAGCCCCTCTTTCGATATCGGAGAGGGTTGTTTCAAGATGCTGGATAACTTCTTTTGTAAACCAGTTACCAAGTCGTTCTACACCCTGCTGGATAGCAGATGTAACATGGATAGCTCCTGTTTCAACATCTGCCAAGGCGTTTTTAAACCCTGGAACGACATTTGTATTTAACCAATTCCCAAAGTTTGCAAACTCATTTTCAACTCCTTTTGATGCTTCCATCACTTGCTGCTCTACTTTAGTAAGGATATTAGTAACGCCCGCAATAACCTCTCGTTCAAAAATACCTCGGAGCTTTTCAAGTTCTCCAATTGCAATTTCCTCGATAAAGGCATTGATGAATTGCCCGAAAACATCATCCATAATTTTTAGCCATTCATCAAATTGTTCCTTACTTGTAACGAAAATTTTTTCACGGACTTTTTCGATTTCTTCTTGAAACTTGCGAAATTGAGTGGCTAATTCTTGAGGGACGTTTGCTTTTAAGGTCGAAATGTAATTCCTAAATTGACTTAATTGACTTGCCTGGCGGAATTTGGATTCTAATTGAGCGTATTCGGTTAATAATTTACGGGGAACCGACTCCGCCAGTCCGGTTACATACTGAGTTAGATCATCAATACCGCTTAATTTTTTTACCTCACTCTCTATACTTTTAAATTGAGTAGCTAAACGGGGAGGGACTGTAGATTTAACATTTTTTACGAAATCCCGCAATTCATTAATCCCAGAAATCTTGCGAAACTCATTTTCAATTGCATTAAAACGTTCCATCAAATTTCGAGGGATTTCCGTTTTGGATGTTTGAATAAATTGCTTTAAATCATCTAAACCACTTACTTTCCGCGTTTGATTTTCAATTTGCTGGAATTGTTCTAGCATCCGGGCAGGAACGGATTGCTTTAAAGATTTGGCAAAGTTTTTAAACTCAGATAGACCGGCGATAGATTGAACTTCCTTTTCGATTGCACTAAAGCGTTGGGTCAGTTGTTGAGGAGTTTCAGATTTTATTTTATTAAGAAATTGTTTAAACTCTACGAGAGCTGTGAATTTTTTGAATTCTTCTTCAAACTTAATGAATTGATTAATTAAAGCCTGCGGGACTTCATCTTTAATCATTTTCATATATTTCAAGAAATCTTCGAGCCCTGTCACTTCACCAATTGAGCTGACGAATTCTTCAAATTGGTCAGCAAGATTTCGGGGAACGGTTTCTTTCATCGAGGTAATTAAATTTTTGAAATCATCTAGTTGGCGTAATAGTGCCGTGTAAGGGGGGATAGCTTGATACCGAGGAGTTATACCTGGAATTACCTTAAATAATCCTAAATTCACGAGTTTATCAGCTATATTTTGTGCATCCGTTAATTCTGATTTTAAATGAATAGCTAATTCTCCGACAGAAGTAGGAGGTCTACCGACTAGAGCCATATAGCCCTGAATTTCCCGATCTGTCAGACCTAGTTCGGATAGGACTTGTTCGGCTACATCGGATTGCTTAGTACTCATACATTATTCCTTCCTCTGGATTTCTCTAATCATTAAATCTCTATCAAAATATAACTTTAAGACGTGGTCTTTATGAGTATATTCCACTAAAAAAGGATAACGATCCACATTCTTTGGGTGTTCGATAATAAAATCAATTGTATCTTCGCATATAGGACATTTGAAAATTTTTCGGCGTTTTGATACCTTATCTGAATCATTAGCCATTTTCAATTACTCCTTGTGAGATTATTTCATTTGAAATTAATAAATTAATTTGTGTTGGTTATTGTTTAAAAATTAATTTTTTCATGTATTAAACAACTAAGTGACAATTGTATCATAAATCTTTTCAAGGGAAATAAAGGATTTATCATGAAAGTAGGATTGAATATATCTACCTCCGTTAAATGCGATATTTTAAGCTAATATGCATAGGTGCAATTGATGGTTGATGAGATTTGTCTAATTGGATGGCGTGATGATATTGGTGCATATCTTATTATGCAATATCCTAGAAAAAAGTTGGTAATTAATGCGCAAGATGTGATGCAGATTTACACAGCCCATCGCCAAAATACACTTTATCCAAATTTCGCCACAATACATTATAAAGGGAAAAAAATTGCAAGTTTTTTCTCTGGTTTGAAAACCACTGAGTATATTGCAGCGCCGAATTTTATAGTTTCATTGTTTTTGGATGAATCTGAATCTCCGAGTATATTTAAAGACTTATTACCGAATGTATCAGCTACATTACTGACAAAATTATTTGAAGTGCTTCCAGATATATTAAAACAGCTGAATCAAGTGAAAGGTATTATTATCCTTACGAAAGAACCTGATATAGGGGAATTTCCAATTTTAATATATCCAGATTTGAAAGTTTCATCTAAAATTAAAGCAAAGATTTTTGAAGCGCATTATAAGTCAGATAAAATTGAAAAAAAATGCGTCATTGATATAGATGACACTCAATATGTAAGTATCTTTACCGGTACTGAGGCTGAACAGTTTATAGTTGTTCCAAACCTGATTGTTGTCTTTCTTTTAGCAAAAGAAGCAAATGCTTCGAGTATTAAAAAGAAAATTACTCAATATGCAACCTTACTTCTCTCTAAAATTTCTAATTTATTGTCAAAAGCGCTGGATGAATGTAATGAAAAAATCGTTGAACTGATGATTGAAGATGAACTGAAAGAGAGCCCTATCATTACTGAGAAAGATTTTCAGCAGTTCTCTAAAGTCGAAGATGAACCCGAAATATTAATGGAAACAGGGAGTTCAGATAGGACTATAACCCAAATGCATGGAAATTCTGAATCAGAAAGTTCTATAGATCATATATTAGAACATATAAAAATGAAAGCACAAGAATTGGAAAATAATGACCAAACTGTGAATGAAGAACCAGCTGTCTCACATTCTCTAAAGGATTTAAAAGCACAGATCCAATCTTTACAGGAGGAACTAAGAGAAAAAAATGAAGTGATTGAAAAATTAAATGAACAAATAGCAGATTTAAAACGAATTTTAAAAGAAAAAGAGCAGACTATGAAAAAATTAATGTTAATTGTGAAATCTTTAAGAAAATACGTAAGCTATTAACAATTAGAAAGAGAAAAAAAGAAAAAAAGGATTAAAAATTAGTATCGTTTATTTTGTTACTTCAATTGTGATTTCTATTGTTGAAACGCTGAATGTGCCTCTGTCTTTACTTTCGATTGTTTCAGTTCCAATGGAAATATCTTTAATCTTGATTTGATTTTGCATAAATCGGTTTTTGAGGATTTCTGCTACATCTACAGCTCGTGAAATGGCTCGACCTCTGGCTTTTATGACAATCTCTTTTTGTCCCGACTGGATCACTGTGAAACAAGCCATTACATAATTCATGGCGGTTTTTCTGCCAATAAAGATCACGTTTTCTTTTCTATCACTCAAAATTCTTATCTCCTTTGTTTTATGTCTGTTGAAATAAATAGTGTTCTTTTACCCACGGGTAGCATAGGGTTAGAAGCGCCGATCCTATCTGGAGACCTGCGCCAAATCCGTCAAAGACGGATGATAATGATTCACTAACGCGAGGTAAAGTTTGTGTGGTAATGATATAGTATTACACCCATATTAATTTTTCATCTTCAATTTTTCGAAAGAAAATTCATTTGTGACTTCAATGACTTACTACCTAAAACCACCTAAAAATCACGAAAATTACTTGAAATGTGAAGAAATTGGGTGAGAAAATAAAGAAAAGATGAATAATTGTAAAGCTTGAAAAGAATTTTTCTGGTTTTAGGAAGTTTTGAAAGCGGTTATCCTTCTAATAATTTTCTAACCTTGCGAGCTAGTGATCCAATAGCAAAGAGAATCGCGCCTGTTTCAAGTCGAATGCTGGGGTCAATTAGTGCCATGACAGCTGCGTACGGTCCAGCGCCAGCTAAAGCAACTTTTCCATCCTCGTAGTTAAGGAGGACTTCTTTTAAATCACCCTTTGCCAGTTCTTTTCCTGTTGCTTCTCCTAAAAATAATATTCTCGCGGCATTAGCAGCTACAGTATCTTCATCACTACTTTCTTTTCTTGGAAGGGAAGATGCCATAACGAGCCCGTCCCTTGAAACAATAGCTGATGATTTAATGCCTGTATCTTCTTCAAAATCTTTTAGAAGTTCAGCTAATCCGCCACCTCTGTCTTCGGACATATTACTTCCTCTCTTGAACTCATAAAGTTATTCAAAATGATACCATTTTATTTTTCTATTTCTCGATAATCCTATAAAAAACTAATCAAAAAAATTGTCATCAGATAGATTCCATACATAAAGTTTAAAATTTTAAATAGATTTATCTGATAATGATGAGAAATGGACAGATATGATTTCCGTAAGATTTTTGCTTGGATGCCTTGGCTTACCCTCATAATTTTAGGGGGGTGGGCAGGGCTTTTTGTGATTGACATATTAGAACCATGTCAGCGTGATATCGGAGTACTTACCGTTTTTATTGGGATTGTGTTTTTCACATTCGCCGTCGATTCCCTTATGAAAGAAAATCCTGAGTTCGTAAGGAAATACTTTATTGAATGGATATTTGTTTGTGGTTTGTTTATCTTTTTTGCATTAAGTATTTATATTTGGTACCTTTGAGATTCAATAAGAAAAAAAGGGAGAAAAATTGGCTAAATGGCATAAAATAAAGAAAGCGCAAAAACGGGCGGGGAAGTCGAGTCCCAAAGACATGAAACGTATGATGAAGAAGCTTTCAAAGCAAGGGCAGATGGACTTTAATGAATTAGAGAACGTGGAAGAAGTTATTATAAAACTGCCAGAAAAGGAAATTGTCATACCAGGTCCCCAAGTCACTAAAATAGCAATTCCTGGGCAGGGAGAAGTGTATCAAGTCATTGGCAGTGGAACCGAACGTGCCAAAACAGTAGAACGTGCGGAAACTGAAATTATTGAAGCGCCCGAGGAGGTTGAAATTTCCGCTGAAGACGCACAACTTGTTGCACAACAAGCAGGAGTTAGTATCGAAGAAGGCATGGCCGCTTTAAAGCAGACAAATGGAGATTTAGCTAAAGCAATTCTCTTATTAAAACAAATAAAAATTTAAGTCCTACATCGGGTTACTTTCAATTCTTTTTCGAACTTTGACCGCAATACCTCGTTGAAAAGAAAGCATCTCTTCCCTCGTAAGATACGCTTTCCCTATTGCAATGGGAAGATCAGCCTCATTAACCACGATAACTTCCGAATACGGAATAATTAGAGGATCAGCATCAATGACATGCTTTGCAAAGATGTTTCCACTTTTCCGAAGAAACTCGGCAACTTCTGATTGTATGACCACTCGTAAGCGAGGAAAAGGAAGTAATTGTATTAAAGATTCGGCGGATGCAGGAGTTAGAAGAAAAAATCCATCATTAGGGCGTATGATCCCCCATAATCTATGCTCTAGATAAATATATCGAATCTTTTTAGTTCTTTTTGAATATTCCACTTGAATATCCTCTGGGATAAATCGGTCTGCTTCTTCTGGTGTTAAGACATACTGATAGGAAACAATCTGTTTTAGTCTCAGGCGGTCAAGAGTGGATGGAATCTGAATCATTTTAAAGAATTAAAAAATAGATTGGAGAAATAGCAGAGCAAAATTAGGCATACATTTCTTTATAGCATTCGTTTATATCTACTTTTCCCATTACTTTTTCAATACTTTTCTCGAAATCTTCCATACAGACGATTTCTCTTTCACTGCGAATGGCAAACATACCCGCTTCCGTTACAATGGCTTTAATATCCGCACC
>Ga0180301_10002174_pt1 | contig 15410 bp, 12 predicted proteins | sample GuaBasSediGuay16_FD_121797 | JGI IMG/M metagenome (GOLD analysis project Ga0180301, IMG submission 121797) | Subseafloor sediment microbial communities from Guaymas Basin, Gulf of California, Mexico - Guay16, Core 4569-2, 12-15 cm | ecosystem: Environmental > Aquatic > Marine > Hydrothermal...
GGTTATATTTGTGGCGGGCCCGCCGGGATTTGAACCCGGGACCTCCGGCTCCGAAGGCCGGCGCCCTATCCAGGCTAGGCTACGGGCCCTTGTCTAAATATATAGTTAGGCTTGGGGCCTTCTTTTATTTGTCCTTTTATTTGTCTGTTATCTAGTTTAAGAATAATACTTTCGGTCTACTCCCCCGGATGTTCTAGTGAAGCTTATGAGTAGTATATCTTTAAGACTTAGCTCGACATGGGTGCATGAAGTCTTGGGGCTCAGGATAATAACGTTTAAAGCGGAAGAAAACTTGCTTGAAAAAATAGACCTTACGGCTAAAGAGCTTGGAATGACCCGGAGCGAGCTAATTAGACTAGCTATCGAGACCTTCATTAAGCTCAGGGCATCACTAGAGCAAGGAGAGTATACAAAGCTTCTAGAAGAGAAATAAATAAGGATCCCAGTTATTAAACTAGTTACCCGGATTCATACTTCTACCTACAATTCTAATACCTGTTCTAATAGCCCACATTATATAATGAACTAAGACCAAGCATTAATACTCACGAAACCGGTCTATATTTGTTTCAATTTTAAATAGAATAGTCTTGGATCTAATTTAGATGTAATGTTTAAAATATCTAGAAGAAAACATTCTATTCGATGATGAGAGGGTAGAGTCTTTGATAGGTGAAGAGAAGGCGGTCGCTGATCAATGTCTAGTCGTTCTACTAAAACACTCTTGATAGTTGCAAGTGGTGGCGGACATACTGGTTACGCTAATGCATTGGCTGAGAGATTATTTGAGTTAACGAAAGAGTATAGAGATTTATTGAAGATTGTCTTTATACTGCCTAAGAGAGATCGATGGAGTTTTATGAAGTTATCACTACTTAAAACTCTTTATCATAGAGAAGTCTTTTTTGATGAATTGACTAAGCCTAGAGAACCTTACGAGTCTTTTATTAAGTTGATAGCCCGGTTTCCTAAATCATTATATGAAGCAGTGAAGATTATTGGGAAGTATGAGCCGGATATAGTAGTGTCAACAGGCTCAAATCATAGCCTTGTAGTAGCGCTTGCTTCACTGCTCAAGAAGACTAGAGTGGTGAATATAGAGGCTATTGACCGGATAGCTACTACTTCAAAGACTTCAAAAATACTACACGATATTGGTGTTGAAACGATCCTTCACTGGTCTGAGCAAAAGCGTAACCTACCTAGAGGAATTGTTGTAGGACCCATATTTGAACGACCAAGATACAGGCCTCGTGATGAAGGCTACATACTGGTAACTACAGGGACCATGGGGCATAAGGTACTCTTTAACCTGTTAAAAAAGACTAGGCTAAACAATATCGTGCTCCAAACAGGCATCATACCGCCCGACGAATATAGGGTTAGAGACTGGATCGTCTTCGACTTCGACCCCGACATAGATAAATGGATTGCTGGAGCTAGGCTCGTGATAACACACCAGGGATTAACAGCTGTTAACGCAGCGCTCGCATACAAGAAACCAGTGATCATTGCATATAATCCGTTATTGAAGAAAACCTCGACACTCGAAGACACTAAAATACTAGCAAATAAAATAAACGCCTTATTCATCGACCCGCGGAGAATAACTCCTTACGAGCTTGAAGAAATAGTGTTTAAAGCTATGGAGCAAAAACCCCCAAGTTACACTGATGGAGGCAACATCTTGGCTCATAGGATATTAAGATACCTAGACATGACTACTTAGGTATAACGATTATAACGTATTCTTCTCCTTGTATATCCCAGTGTCTTTTTAGCCCTTCCTTGACTTTTTTAGCCTCTTCTAACGTGTTAAGTAGTTTTATCTCTTTAGCTCTAACCTCACCAGCTATGTAATCGATTTTTTCCGACACGAATTCCTTATGTTCTTCAGGGACATACATGTACACGTGTATATACGCGTTCATGGACAAGTCTAGTTCTTTTCTCATAGACTGTATTCTCCTAATAATATCTCTTGCAAGTCCTTCAGCTATTTCTTTTCTAGTAAGCCTAGTATCTATTACCAAGCTACCCCAATCTGTTTCTTGGACAGCATAGCCTGTCGCGTATACAGGAATTATCTTTACATGCTTCTTTTCAAGCCTTATCTTTTCACCATCTATAACGGCTTCATGGTAACCCTTACTTATCAGGTCTTTAGCTACAGTATCAGGTTCTTTTTCAAGATATTCAATGATCTTTTTAGTTAGGGCTTTAAACTCGGGACCCATTACGGAGTATACAGGCTCTATCCTGTAATGTACTAGTTCTCTTATCAAGCCAGGTTCTTTGACTTCTATATTCCTCGAATTAACCACCTTCAATATAATGTCCTTGTATTTAGCTATAGTTGATATAATTTTAGGCTCGCTAGTATACACAATCACGTTCTTTACCGGCTGTCTCAGCTTCAACTTAGCCTTCATTCTAGCAGCAGCTGTTGCTTCAGCTATATCGCGTATTATGTTCATAGATTCTTCAAGCTCCTTATCAATATACTCTTCCTCGGCAATAGGCCATTGTAGTAAGTGTATTGTCTCAGGCAACTCGGGTTCAGCAGGCCTAATGAATTCTTGGTAAAGTTTTTCTGCAAGGAATGGTGTAAATGGTGCCATCATTGTAAGCCACGTCTTTAACACTTTATATAGTGTTACGTATGCTGCAAGCTTGTCCGGTGTATTTTCTTCAACCCATACTCTCGGCCTTATCAATCTTATGTACCAGTGGCTAACATCTTCAACTATGAATTCTCTAAGCATTCTTGCTGCATCATGAATGTTGTATTCATTCATTGCCTTGGTTACTTCTTTTACAAGACTGTTTAGCCTAGATAAGATCCATTGGTCCTCGGTGCGTAGATGGTCTTTATACTTATCTATAGTCTCTTTCACGGGATCGAATTTGTCTAAATTCATGTATGTTGATGCAAATACGAAGACGTTCCATGCTATCGACAGATCTCTTCTAGTCTCATTAATGCCTTTCCAAGAAAACCTGAGATCCTCCCATACAGTGTTTTGTAGAACCCAGAATCTAAATACATCACGGCCTGCTTTCTCTATGGCTTCATCTAGGCCTACGTAGTTTCCTAGACTCTTATGCATTTCTCTTCCTTTCTCATCTAGTGCGAATCCGTGCACCAGTACCGTTTTATATGGTACTTTACCAAAGCCTATGACTCCTGCTCTCAATAAGCTAAAGAACCATCCACGTGTCTGGTCGTGGCCCTCTGTTATAAAGTCTACCACTATTTCATCTGAAGGCAATTCTGATGGATGGCCTCTGCTAGCATAAAATGATACTCCACTATCAAACCATACATCAATGACATCGGGCACTCTCTTCATTGGTTGCCCGCATTTGGGGCATTTTAACACTACATTATCAATCCATGGCCTATGGAGTTCTTTGGGCTTCTTTCCACCATATTTTTCTAGCTCGCTAACACTGCCTACAACTATGTAGTGGTTGTTCGGGCAAACCCATATTGGTAGAGGCGTGCCCCAGTATCTTTGCCTACTAAGCACCCAGTCTTGGAGATTATCTAGCATGGCCATGATTCTTTCGAGAGCCCATTGGGGTATCCATTTAGCTTTCTTAACCTCGTTTATTAGCTGTTCTTTAAGCTTTGTTACCTTTAATACCCACTGGCTTGTAGCCCTCAATATTACTGGTGTTTTACATCTCCAGCAAACAGGGTATCTATGTACTATTTTAGACTCGTAGAATAGTGAGTTACGCTTCCTCAGATCCTCTATTATAAGCCTGTTTGCCTCCCTGACAAAGAGCCCAGCATACTTGCCGGCTTCGCTAGTAAACTTTCCTTCATCGTTGACGGGTGAAGCTATTTCCTCGATACCTATCCTCTTAGCCACAATATAGTCTTCGAATCCATGGCCTGGAGCCGAGTGTACTAGGCCGGTTCCTTCATAAAGTGTGACGAATTCCGGCGCCATAACTACTTTATGATACTTTGACAATTTTTTCTGAAGAGGTATAATAGACTCTAATGGATGAATGTATTCTAGTCCATCAAGTTTTTCTCCTTTAAATTCTTCAATTACTTTAAAGTCTTTTACCTTTGCTTCTCTCATTATATGTTCTAGCCTGTCTTTCACTAGTATTAGTACTTCATCACCTACCTTCACTTTTACGTAAGTAGCGTCTGGATGAGCCATTACAAACGTATTTGCTGGTAGTGTCCAAGGCGTGGTTGTCCAGATTAACAGGTACTCGTTTTCCCTGTTCTTTACTGGGAATTTCACGTAGATCGAAGGATCTTCTAGTTCATGGTACTCTACTTCATATTCAGCTAATGTGGTAGAGCATCTTGGGCACCAATAGACTATTCTTTTCTCCTTAACTAGAAGTCCTTGTTCATCTGCTTTCTTTATCAACCACCATCCAGCTTCAATATACTTATCATTCATTGTCAGGTATGGATTTTCCCAGTCCATAAACACTCCGAGTTCTTTAAACCATCTCGTTAGTGACGAGATATTCTTTTGGACGAGATTCTTACATAACGTTATGAAGTTCTCTACTCCTATCTTCTCCTCAATTTCTCTCTTATTTCTTATACCCATGGTTTTCTCTACAGCAACTTCTATTGGAAGTCCATGGCAATCGTATCCCGGTTGATCATGTACATTAAAGCCCTGCATTCTCTTATAGCGTAGCACTGTGTCTTTTAACGTCTTATTCCATCCCGTACCTATGTGTGGTATACCACTTGATGGATATGGTGGCCCGTCTATGAATAAGAATTTCCTGTTCTTCTTCAGGTTCTCTTTCTTCACTTTATAATAGATCTTGTTTTCTTCCCAAAACCTCTTTATTTCCTCCTCAACTTTATGCGGATTATAGTGCCCCGTTATCACTCCAACTTTACCCAAAACATTACCCCTCTATAAGATAGGGTATCATAGTACATGTTACTGTTATACAATACCATAGCCGGGGATACTTATAACTATTACTTAAAACACCATGAACGCCGCAACTAGAACGCAATAAATACTCCACAGCAATCCTATGGGGGCTATGCTAGTGAAACCCATACCATATCTACACGGGCTCACGCTGGGAGATACTACACTAGCATACCATCCCGAGATTCATGCATACAGGGTTGTAGTCAAGACAACGCACCCATCGATGGAGAGAGTGTTCATTGAGGCATTCCAACCATACAGCATAGACGGGATTATAAGGAAATACCCTGTGAAAGGCGGAGCAGTACCCTACGAGTGGGAAATATACACATGGATACCAGAAAAACTAGGACAAATACTTTCATCAAAAGATGTAAATTATCTAGAAAAGACATACAGGGATCCCGAAGCATTTGCTAATCTTTTGGCAGGACTCTTTGATTCTGATGGAACAATATCCATTAATGTTGTAAAGAGGAAAAGATTAAAATATAAACCATTAGTCGAGTTTAAGCTAGCACTAATAAATACTAATAGATCTCTCCTAGAATACATTAGGTGTGCTATAATCAATCATTTTAACATATTTATGAATATTAATGAAAATAAATCCAATAGAAAACGAGATCGAATAAAAGGTACTAAAATAGTCTGGGAACTTGTCACTAAAAAACAACACTACATAAAGGAGATAATTAAAATACTAATTCAAAGAATTGCTCATGAGGAGCGTTTAAAGAAGATGCAACTAGCATATCAGATTCTGGAAAACAAAATTACAAATATAAATACAATCGAGATGATACGTAAAAATATTGGTCAGGAAATAAGAAATGCTATAAAACAGTATATTCTAGAAGCAGAAAGATCATATGAGCGAATGGTGAAATACTTAATTTTACCCGACGGAAGTATTGTAGAGAAACCCATAGTGAGACCTAAGAGAAAAGTATAATTGAATTAGACAAAGAATTTTAAAATGATCCGCCCGGGGGGATTTGAACCCCCGACCACCCGGTTTCTGCCAGGTGCCGGCGCGCATTCATCCCCTTTCGGGCTTTTTGCCCTTGGGGTTGTGCGCGCGGGGAGCCTGGGCCCTCTCACTACAGCCGGGCGCTCTGCCGCTGAGCTACGGGCGGGGTTCATTGTTTATTTTTTCTGGGTGGTTTATTTGGTTTTCTTTGGTTTGTGTTTTTAGTTTGTTTAATAGCATTGTTGTCTTCTTGTAGAGTTTCGTGTTTATTGTTATTTCTAAATATAGTGTTTTAGTGTCTTCGATTAATCTTCTTGCGACATCAACTTTATGCCTTATGCCAGGTATTAGGGCGTCTGGATAGTTTAGCTTTCTCAAAAACTGGTATATAGTCTCCATGACATCAAGATATATTCCTGCTTCATCATATTTCTCGCTTCTAAGCAACTCGATCACGTGTCTTCTTAACTCGCCAATAGAGTCTCCCAGACCCTGTAAGAACGGTACATAAGGCACATCAAGCTCCCTGAATTCAGGCATCGTTTTATCAACAATAAGGCTATAGACAACAACAGCTTCAACAAACTCGCTTAGACAATTATAGACTAGCCCACTATAAAATAGATCAGGATGATCATTAAGTAGAGATTTTAATAAACGGACCCTGTCTCTAGCCTCATTTACTTTAGATAAGGCTTTATCATATAACCCTAAATGTATTAATCTAACAGCCTCGGCACTAGCTCTTAGAATCTCGCGGCTAAGCCTAATAGCTTCTTCACGGACACGATCTTTTTTATTGAGGATACTATCTATTAAATCAATATCCTTACTCAACTTCTCCTCAACAAGATCCTTTAAACATTTCAAGACAAACCCTCTAGTAACAATATGGAAAACTTATCCTATAAAGTGATTGTATAATTGTATAAACAATATTTGTCAGACAAGTCTATATCGTATGGTGAAAAGTTTAAAAACCTCAATCTCCATTAAGAGTACCAGGTACACCTTTTTACAATAGATCCCTGTTAAACCCTAGTTCTCCCTTAAAGAGGTGGTGCACGTGATCAGGACGATCGTGTTAGGTCAGGGAATGGTTGCATGCCATTTAATGATCGGTGTTGAAAGGATTAAGAAAGGAGAGCTCGGCAAATACGGTATTCCATTAGCGAAATACAAGTTGCCTTATGATGTAAATGATATCGTATTTGTTGCAAGCTATGATGTCGATCCCGTTAAAGTAGGTAAAACGGCTTATGAAGTAAGCTTAAAACTCGTAGGAGAAACTCTTCCTGTACCAGGCGAGTTAAAAACTGTTGTTGTTAGAGAAGGTATTCATCAAAAAAGCCTTATAGGACTAGTAGATAATCCCCTCGGGATCGAAAAGAAGTATGGGCTCATGGAGGCAATAGAAAAGCTTGTTGATGAATGGAAAAAACTAGAGCCCGACGTATTTGTTAACATAATAACTACAGAGCCGGCAAAACCATTCTATACTATAGAGGAATTAGAGAGAGCTATAAAATACGAGAACAGTGAAGTCTCCGCATCACACGCCTACGCTTATGCTGCAGCAAAATATGCTATGGAGACTGGGAAAAGAATAGCATTCATAAACGCAATACCTTCACCACTAGCAAATGACCCGGCAATAGTCCAATTATATGAAAAAGCAAACTCAGTTATATTCGGTGATGACGGAGCTACTGGAGCAACACCACTAACAGCCGATCTACTAGAACATATGGCGGAGAGAAATAGATATGTCGAGTTCATAGTACAGTTCAATATAGGAGGCAACACAGATTTCCTCTCACTAACAATACCTGAAAGAAATAAGATGAAAGAATTCACGAAAAGCAGTATTGTCGAAGACATACTAGGATATAATGCGCCTCACTATATCAAGCCAACAGGATATCTAGAGCCTTTAGGAGACAAGAAATATGTAGCCATGCACTTAGACTACATAACATTTAATGGACTAAAAGACTCAATATTCATCAGTGCGCGTATAAACGATAGCCCAGCGTTAGCAGGACTACTAGTCGACTTGATAAGGCTAGGAAAGATAGCGGTAGACAAGGGATTAAAAGGAACTATTTACGAAGTCAACGCATTCTTCATGAAAAAGCCCGGGCCGAGAGATGCAAAATCTGTATCAAAAATAATCGCTTATCATAAGTTGATAGATTGGCTGAAGCAATTAAACGTCATAGTAGTATAACACTAGATGAATGTTTTTTAGAATGGTGGGCCCGGGGGGATTTGAACCCCCGACCACCCGGTGTCACAGTTAGGAGGCATATATGCCTCCTAACATATGATTCCCGTACAGCCCCCTTTCTTATAGGGGGCTTGTATGCCGGGCGCTCTACCGGGCTGAGCTACGGGCCCACTTAGCCTATATAGTCTGTTTTGAGTAAGGGGTATTTAACCTTAAACACCTATGGTTATGAGGACATATTTTGCGGAAAAACATCTGTATAATTAATAACCTTAAGTACCTAGTTGCCATGACTTTAGATATTCTATTTGCTCGGGTGTTAGCTCATCTATTTGTATCCCCATTGTTTCAAGTTTATGTCTAGCTATAGCTTGGTCTATTTCTAGTGGAGGATTCATGACTTTTGGTGGTAGTTTACCCCTATTTTCATAGAGGTATTTTACAGCCATAAACTGGTTTGCAAAACTCATGTCCATGACTTCGCTAGGATGGCCTTCTGCTGCAACCAGGTTGACAAGTCTTCCTTCTGCTAGTAAATAGAGTCTTTTACCGTTCTTTAACTTGTATTCTACAACGTTTTCTCTTATTTTCCTCTTGGACTCAGCAAGATCCTCTAGATCGGGGATCCATATTTCTACATTAAAGTGGCCTGCATTAGCCAATATGGCTCCATCCTTCATTAACTCCATGTGTTCTCTACGGATAACGGCCTTATTTCCTGTAGCGGTGATGAATATATCGCCTATTTTAGCTGCCTCTCTTAGAGGCATTACTTCAAATCCATCAAATACTGCTTCAAGAGCTCTAATAGGGTCTACTTCAGTGATAATAACTCTTCTTGCACCAAGACCTCTAGCTCTTATTGCAATACCTCTACCAACCCAGCCATAGCCTGCAACAACGACAACTTTTCCCGCTATGAGAATATTAGTAGCTCTTAATATTCCATCAAACGTACTCTGTCCAGTACCATATCTATTGTCGAAAAGATATTTTGTATACGCATTATTAACCGCTATAACAGGGTATTTTAGTAGTCCATCTCTCTCTAATGCTTTGAGCCTGATTACTCCCGTAGTAGTTTCTTCAGTGCCTCCAATAATCTTTGATGCTACGTCAATATAGTCTTTATGGAGCATTGCATGGAGATCCCCTCCATCGTCTAAGACTATGTCAGGATCGCTTTCAACTACCTGGCGAATACACCAATAATACTCGTCTTTCGACTGGCCTCTCCAAGCATATACTCTTATACCATACTGTACTAGAGCTGCTGCAACATCATCTTGTGTGGAAAGAGGGTTACTGGCAGCTAATACGACTTCTTCAGCACCAGCATCATATAGTGTTTTCATTAATACAGCTGTCTCTTTAGTGACATGAAGTACTGCTCCAATACGTACTCCTTTAAGAGGCTTTGTCCTACTATATTTTCTCCTATATAGCATCAATACAGGCATGTGTCTTTCAGCCCATTCGATCTTGAGCTTACCGCTATCAGCTAGACTTAGATCTTTAACCTTATATTTCATCTCAACCACCTACTCCAAATATCACGTTCTATTCAGTATTAAAGAAAACTAATATTATTACTTCTCAACTATTACTTAGAGGCCTAGGATAAGGCCTAGTATCACCTATAATGAGCTGGTGGAATGATGGCTGTGGACGGTGTTAAGAGGGAGCCTAGTAGGAAAGAAATCATAGTCTTTATAGCGTCAAAAAGACCCTGGCTTATACCAATCTTGTATACTTTATACAGCGCTGGTTCAGCCGATATACAGGAGCTCAAGGAAATATTGGGTGTTAGGAGCACGATAGTTAAGAGGGGTCTATGGTGGCTCACGAAATACGGGGTTGTCGAAAAGAGTGGTGAAAAATATATTGTTTCAAAAGATTACCGCCCTATTCTAGACGAAATGTTCTTGGATATGTGTAGAACACGTCACTACTACATACTACGTTTTGGCGCAACATATCTTGTTATTGTAGTTAAGAAGACACGTATCACTTCATATACTGTACCTGTTAAACTAGTAAATGAGTTAGCTAGAATGGAGGAGAACGTAGGCACACAATTTACTGTGATAGATTTTGCTCAGGCAGCAAATATACCGCCTAAACTGGCCTCAAGAGTTGTTAGAGTACGTAGGCTTTTACTAGAGTGTAAAAAACAATAGATCAGCCACGCAGGGCTTCAACACAGGTATTATTCTGAATCGGTGGTTTTCATCATCAAGTTCTTTATCCTACGAGTAGTGTTCAAACAGGATAATATTCTGAATAGGTTTAAGTATATTCTCATAACGCAAAGATATAAGAACTCGTCTATTAAATGATAGGATAATGCATCTAAGTTGAGTAAACGAGGGTGTGAATTTAGTGAAGATACTAATGGAGCTAGTGCCCAGGCCATCGATAAGATATGTTAACGAGATCGTCTCGTTGACGAAAGAGCTTGTAGACTGCTATGATATCCCGGAATCACCTCTCGGAATACCATCGGTAAATTCTATTTCAACCGGAGTCTATATCAAAGCAGTGACGGGTAAACCAGTGGTTTCACATATCAGGCTTTATGATGTAAATCGCGTGGCCCTATTATCTCTAGCATATGCTGCATACACGTATGGTGTTGACGGAGTTGTTTTAACTCATGGAGACAAGCCGGTTAACAGCATAATTGTTAATGAGCTTAACACTGAAAAGGCGATAAAAGTCTTGAGAAAAGAGATTCCAAAGCTACGCATAGGAGCGATCATTAGTTTACGGTATCCTTTTGAAAAAATTATTCGGAGAATAGGTATAGGCGCAGACTTTTTCCTTGTAATAAGGCTTGATACTAGTAATTTCGACAAGTATTTGAAGATTCTTAATGTTGCTGAGAAAGAGGGTGTTAAACTATATCCATATGTCATTATTGCTACTGAGAAAAACAAGTCAGTCTTGGAAAAGCTGCAGCAACCTTATCTCAGGCTTGAGGAACTAAAAGAGTTCTTTCTAAAATACAGTATGTATCTTCATGGAGTTGTAGTATCGGTGCCTTTAGATGAAAAGAATATGGTTAAAGCACTAACCATTATACGCGAGTCTTTAGATCATTCTTGAATCTGTTTACAGCTATGACAATGTTTCTTAGTTTAGATATGGTAATGTTGTACAGTTTATCAGGATCAGGCAACGTACCCTTTAATCCAGCGAATCCACAGTCTCCAGAGACTAGGTCTATTCGAGAGCCGATTTTATGATACAGTCTATATAGGATATCTAGTATCTCATCTACCTCCTCAACGACGGGTTTTTTAGAGCTTACAACACCTGGCGCAAGAAACTTGTCATATTTTTCAAGTAGTATCGGGTTTATAGTATCAATATTCTGTGGTGTGTCATGGAACTCGAAATTCAAGTAATCAAGCTCTTCTATCATCGTGAGTATTTCAAATAATTTACTAGAGATCCTTCCACATACATGGATTCCTTTATCAACATTGTACTTGCCTAGCAGTTTCTCAAATAGATCGATAATTAGTTCTTCTCTTATACCAAATAGTATTCTTTTTCTGCCGACAATAACTCCTAGTATTGGCTCGTCAATAAATATGATATTAAATCCTAGGCCTACAAGATAATCAATGAATAAGGTCAGGTACTTCACTAGGAAATCAGATACTTGTTCTAGCCTAGGCAATAATGTTGACTTTAAATCTGGAATATATTTGTTGGACACATAAATTTTTGATGCTAATGTAAAGACCCCCGTTATGGGGGCTCTAAGCCCTGAAAACTTTATGTTCCTACTTCTTATGAAATTAACCATTATTTCTGCTTCAGGAATACTGGGTTTAGGCAGACTTACATTATCTAGCTCATCTAAATCTATGTTTATAATGTAGTAATCTCTATGTCTTGTCAAGATCCCTGAGTCTGCTAAAGGCTTTAGATAGATATCTATGAAACTCCTCATCTGAGGATATGGCGGTACGTCAAGACCTATATTATATAGGTCTCTTGTTATCTTTTCTACGTTCTCTCTTGAGTAATCTAGAGGGAAACTGCCTACATGACTAGTTCTTAGCATTTTACTATTTGCCACCTCTAGGCATTTATTATGAAGTATGATATGATAGATCCCGCCTATATGTGATAAGTTCTTAACCCTGATAAAAGAATTTATTCGAGCTAGAATAGTGTATGTGGTGTGTACGAGGATGGATGATGTTCTTAAAAAGATCTATGAATGTATGATTGATCTTGATGCTAAATGCGTTGAAGAAAATATCAAAAACGCGTTAAGGAAAGGCTATAAGGCACTAGATCTAGTGATGGGTCCATTGAGTAGTAGTATGGAGAAAATAGGGGAATTATATGAGGAAGGAGAATACTTTATCGCAGAGCTAATGGAGGCTGCAGAGATCTTTAAAAAAGCCTTTAAAATACTAGAGCCATTGCTTGCAAAAGAGTCAAAAAACTTTATTGGCTTTAAAAAGAGGTTGACAATTGTTATTGGGACAGTGAAAGGCGATATACATGATATAGGTAAGTCCATAGTATCAGCAATGCTTCAGGCATCGGGCCATAGAGTAATCGATTTAGGCGTTGATGTCGATGCTGACAAGTTTATAGATGCTATCGTTAAGTATGATGCCGACGTGCTTGGTATGAGTGCCTTATTAACATCAACCGCTAAGTACATGAAAGAAGTTATTGACGAGTTGAAAAAGAGGGGTTTGAGAGATAAAGTCTTTGTAATAATTGGGGGTGCAGCTACATCAGAAGATTTTGCAAAAGAAATAGGAGCTGATGCTTGGGCTAAGGACGCTATAGAAGCTTTAAAGATAATAAATGATTATGCAGAAAAGCAAGCGAGGAGAAATATAAGGTGACGCAAAGAAAAGCTAGAGTTATTGTTGAAGGATACGGGGAATTTGTTACCAATATAGGAACTAATTTAGGCATATTTCTTGCTTCAAAGAATTTGCTAATACTACCTTGTAATGGCCAAGGCCTGTGTGGTCAGTGTAGAGTTTATGTAGAGGGGAAAGTATCTGAGCCCACGGGTAATGAGATATTAAGAGGGCTTAAGGACAACTACAGGTTGGCTTGCCAAGTAAAGATACTGGGTGATGTGAAAGTAAGAATCTTGCAAAAACCGGGAATAAAGTTTTCTAAAGCATCACTAAACATTAGCTTAAAGAAAATAAAGCCTTTGTTTAAGATAGCTCGTTCAGATGAACTAAGAAATAAGCATGACCTTATACTGTTAACAAATAATCTCAGGTTTATGGACAAGTATTTCATCTCGTTTAAAAACATTGTCTTAGCGTCTAGGAGAGAGCTTGAATCCTTCAGGATACTATTAATCGATCTTGGGACAACAAAAATAGCTTATCAAGTAGTTAACGATAATGGTAACGTATTATTAGAAGACATGATCTTTAATCCACTTAACATCTATGGTATGGATATAATATCTAGGCTAGTAAAAGCCTATGAAGACGAAAAGACTTATCTTAGTATGCAAAAAACGCTCTTAGACAAGATCATTGAAATCGTAAAGAATAACCATGTGATCGCAGCAATTGTAGCTGGTAATTCCGCTATGGAGAGTATTCTACTGGGGCTACCCATAGGCCAGTTAATTGAGAAACCTTATCAACCATATGTTAAAGGACCATTCATCAAGTTAGTTAGTGTAAAAGAGGCAACAATACCGATCTTAGTCATGCCAATGATATCTGGTTTTGTTGGTGGAGATGCTTTCTCCAACATTATTGCCTCCGAGTATTTAAACACACCAACCCCCTATATGATAATAGATCTTGGTACTAATACTGAAGTAGTTCTCGTAGCCAATAGAGATGAGCCGAGAATTTATGCTACAAGTGCTCCTGCAGGGCCTGCTTTTGAAGGATACATACGTTCAGGTGCTTCTGTCTATACAGGAGGGATCACGCATGTAGAGATCACGGGTTTTAGAATTGATAAACCAGCGTTCAAGTATGAAGGAGAGCCTATAGGTATAATGGGTTCTGGGATAGTTAGTCTAGTTGCAGAATTGCTAAGACATGGCTTAATAGATAAGTATGGTCGTATTGTTAAAGGTTATGAGATCGTTAATAATAGTAAGGGCTTTATCATAGCTGATACAAGAGGTTATCGAATCGTATTTACTCAAAGGGATCTAAGAGAATTTCAAAAAGCTGTAGCAGCAGTTAAAGCAGCCTGGAGGATCTTGTTAAATAAGGCAGGTATTGAACCCAATGAGCTTAAGACGGTATATTTATGTGGTTTATTCGGGTCATCGATAAAGCCTGACGACGTATTGATTACTGGCTTGATCCCTCCTGTGGAGAAAAAGAAGATAGTTATTGCTGGAGACATGGTCTTGTCCGGGCTAAGAATTGCTGTATTAGATGAGGAATATTACGATTATGCACTAGGTTTGTTGAGAAAGATTAGGCATGTTAACTTAGCTAAAGAAAATAATTTTATGAAAATATGGGTGGATTCCCTGAGATTCGAAAATCCTTAACTTTGAGCAAATAGTTTCTGGATCTTCTTCAGCAATGTTCTTATTGGATGTTTTCGCTGGATTTCTATCCTGGCTTGTCTCGCTAGGTATCCTAAGAGTCCGTCGATTGTTGCAATAGCTGAGGCTACATACTTTATTCTCTTTACCGGGCCATACATGATTACGTCTGCTCCATAGAGTCTTAGCATTACTGCTATACTTGAATGAATTCCCGTGACTTCTTCTATGCTGAAATTCTTCTTAGATACACTTCCTAATGCATTGGCGGGCGCACAGCCAGTGGGTAGTCCAAGTTCTTTTTTCACCAAGAATATGGTTTCTGCACTTAGCGCTATACTAGCCGGATCTATAACGATCGCGTCAACAATCACGTTTTTCAAGCCATTATCATATATTGTTGGTAGCAGTTTTTCCTTAACTATCTTGATCCTGTTTTCAGGCATTATTGAAGCATATGGGTCCCTGGGGTCAAAAGCAAAGATGACTGTTGCAGCTATTCCCGCTTCTTTTATGGCATCTAATTCTTCTTTCTTAGTGCTAACATCGACACCGTTAGCAATACATTTTGATGAAATACCCAGTTCTTTAGCCATGGCATACGCTTTAATCCTTATACCTGGATCCGGGGAGTCGAGAAACAAAGGTATCTCGTATTCTGCTACAAAAGGCAGTATTTTCTCAACAGACTCAATGGTATTAAAGACGACATCTAGACCAAAGCCTAAACAGTAACTA
>Ga0180301_10002175_pt1 | contig 15404 bp, 16 predicted proteins | sample GuaBasSediGuay16_FD_121797 | JGI IMG/M metagenome (GOLD analysis project Ga0180301, IMG submission 121797) | Subseafloor sediment microbial communities from Guaymas Basin, Gulf of California, Mexico - Guay16, Core 4569-2, 12-15 cm | ecosystem: Environmental > Aquatic > Marine > Hydrothermal...
CTATGAACTCACGGTACATGTTGCGTCGTTGCCTTGGCTTGCTAAGGCGGTCTGAGATTATCTCCCTCTGAGTCTTTATGCCTGTGAGCACCTTGAATAATGGTTTGATGACAGATAGAGCGTCTCTGTACTTGAACTCATCCAACGGGGTGTTGATCCGTGTCATGTACAGCATGGGGCTTCTGGGTTGCACATAGACCGACTGATTGTTGACGATCTGGCGTCCTCCTTTTCGGAGACTCTCGGCTTCCTCGATTATCCTTTCAAGAAGCTGAGCATCTACCCTCGCGGTGACATATTTTCTGAGAAGCATAGGTTTCTTGTCGCTTTGTTGGCTGTAGAGGACAGTCTCATAGCTTGGGTCAAGCTCATCTAAACTCGATAATAGTTTCTCCAAGTCTCTACTGTGAGTCTCCCTGAATATGTTCTTCAGTAGCTCAAGTTGCTCTGTTTCCTGATAGATGATGCCTAGTTCTATGCCTGTGTCGCTGAGTTTGATGCTTAGCTGTGGTAGGGGTTTTGCCTTGTTTCTTGGCAAGTGTTCTTGCCCTGTAGGTGCTGTAAACTGGTCATCAATAGACACATTCTCCATCACTTCTTGATCCGACAAGGATGGCACTAGCTTACCGAGTACCTCTTCTGCGATTCTGTACCAGCCGATGTATTTTCCGCGCCAAGACATGGTCTCTGCCCCAGCAATCATGGTACAAGGATAAAAAGGTTTGAAAAAAGGGTGTTATGCTACGCTGTTTCGGTTTTTGGGGTGACTCTCCAGCGACTGGCTGTTCCAGACTCTGTGTTCTCCCCTTCTTGGAGATAGTTTCTGAGTCTGTTTCGGATTAATCCCCCGCGTAGAGGGATAGAGCGTCCATGCATACGGAAGGTATAGTCTGTGTCTCCATGGGTCATGTATCCCTTCATAGCTACCCTGACGCCTATTCCCGCAGGGCTGATTCTACCAATGGACTTGAAGTTCATGTCTTCGCCTATTAGCTTCATGTAGAAGATTCCATCGGTGTCTAGCACCGCATAGCCTTCTATCTCTACTTTTTCGCCCATGTGGTTGATTCTACCCCAGAGCACCTTGTACAGCTTACCATACTCAGTGGTCTTTACCTTCTCGGCGATCAACTGTACACCAAGTGGATCGTATACTGATGCTGCGTCTGTGACTGGACTCAAGGTTTGGGCTTGTCCCCTTGCATTGAGGTACCAGATTACGGTTACTTCTTCCTCGTCATCAACTTCATCCGCATCCATAACCTGAGCTATTACCTTGTCTATCGTAGTCTCGTCTAGGTCTGTGATGTTGATGGGCATACGCATCGCTTCAAGCTCCACTTGTAGCCTGTTGCGGATGGCTTTGCCCTTGATCTGCATATTTTGGACCATATTGCCTCTCTGTGTCTTCTTCTGGAGGCTTGTTACGCCTCGGCTTGTGTCCTGTGCCGCAAAAATGGGCGTTATTCCTACTGATAGCACCGCCATGATTAGCAGCGCTGAAACCATCATCTTCGTTGTCTTCATTTTAACCAACCAAGCATACACAAGAACTATACTTGAGGAACCCCGCGGACACCCTGTTCCAGAAATGGAACCATTGTTCCAGTTTAGTAAATCCTATAACTTATTGATTCAATGGGTTCCTATGGCTATAGAGCTTGAAGAGATAGGTAGAAACCTACTGCATGTGCTATACGATAACTATGATAGCGGTAAATATTACACAAGCAGCGTCCTCTCCAACGCCCTTGAGCTAGATGAACCCATAGTACAGCACAGTTTAGACACACTATCAGACTCAGAGCTCCTTCTGAACACTGATAAAGGGTACAGGCTATCCGAGAAAGGCTACAGTGTGGCTTATCAGAGAGCTACTAGCTATTGCCCTCACCTCTAGTCTGAACCAAGTAGATACCGATTATTATCTCGGCGATCTGATCCCTTGCATGTATTCATTCCTCAACAAAGCGTTGAAAGCCATCAGCATTGACGCAAGTTGAAGTTGGTTAAAGTTAAAACAGTCGGATACGTTGTCAAGCCTATGAAGGTTGAAGAAAGAATCAAAGAACTAGGTATAGAACTACCCGAAGCACCCGGATACAAAGGCAACTACATAGGCGCCAAATGGGCGGGAAACATCGCGTTCAGCTGCGGACAAGGACCAGCAAACACCACCAAACGCGGCATGGTAGGAAAAGACCTCACCATCGAAGAAGGATACCAAGGCGCAAGAGAAGTAGGGCTAAACTGTCTGGCTCAGCTTAAATCACAGCTAGGTAGTCTTGACAAGATCAAACAGGTGCTGCAAGTAGTGGGTTTCGTAAACAGCGCTGAAGGCTTTATGGACCAGCCCAAGGTACTCAACGGTATGACTGACCTGCTCATTGAGATATTCGGTGACTATGAGGGAAGACCAGCTCGCGCTGCATTACCTGCTCATCACCCGGGCTGGATATGCTGTGAGGCATGGATGGTCGTAGAACTCCACCCAGAGGACTAGATTTTCTCAAGTTTTGGGGTGGGAATCCATCCATATTTCCATTCTTTGTTCAGACACTCGATCCAGTCCAGTGATTCTCCTAGATACTGAACTATTTCACCGACCTCAACTGTATGTTCTATGCTGTTGTAGGGTTGGTTGAAGACAGCATATTCTCCGTTGATGTCGAGGTGGGTATTTGGTATCCATGCTTCCATGCCTTTGATGTCTTGGCACCAATACCATCCCGCCATCTCAGGGTCTTCTCGTCCCACTTTCACTCTGTCACTACGATTGGCGATTAATGCCTCAGGGAAACTCGCCTTGTGAGACTTGATTACCTTGTATAGTTGCCGCATAATTGGTCTGATGTCTTCTAGGTATTTATCGTGGACGGTACATACGTAGACTACTCCCATGTGGAAATGGATGGTAACCGTTTATACACCAAACCCCACTGAGTACCCATGAAAAGACTCAAAGAAAAAGTAGCGTTGATCACAGGAAGCGCCTCAGGAATAGGAGAAGCCACTGCCCGACTCTTCGCAGCGGAAGGCGCAACCGTGGTTATGACTGATATTCAGGATAAACGCGGCATGAAAATAGCCGAGGAGATTGGCGCTGATTATCTGCATGTCGATGTCAGCAAGGAGACTGATGTAGTAAAGGCTATTGATTACGTGATTGAGCATCATGGGCGTCTTGACTGTATGTTTAACAACGCTGGGATAGCTGGCGCGGTAGGTGCACTGGATTCTGTTACCGTAGAGATGTTTGACAGAACTATAGCCGTGAATCTTCGCGGGGTTTTCCTTGGCACCAAGTACGCTGGAATAGTCATGAGTAAACAAGGCAATGGAAGCATCATCAACACAGCGAGCACAGCAGCAATCCGCACAGGCTATGGAAACCACATCTACAGCGCGTCAAAGGCAGGCGTACTACAGTTCACAAAATCAGTCGCAATGGAGCTAGGAGAGAAAAACATCCGTGTAAACTGCGTTCTACCCGGGTTCATACCCACCCCCATGATAGCAATGGCGAGGGGAGTACCAGTGGAAGAAGCAGGCTCCAAACTCCCAATCATAGAAGAAGCATTCAAAACCGCTCAACCCATCAGACGCTCAGGCAGCGTAGACGATATAGCAAAAGCTGTCCTCTGGCTTGCCTCAGATGACAGTAGCTTCGTGAATGGTCATGCCTTGGTAGTAGATGGCGGTGTAACTGGTGGACGAATGTGGAGTGACTATATGCTGGCGATAGACGGCTTGGAGAAGGCTCTCGGTTTATAGCCGAGTCTCTAAGTCAGCAAGCTCCATCTCTGCGTTTTTTATAAGTTCCTTGAGTTTTCTTTTTCTCCACTGAACCCTTGCATCAACAAAGTTCTCAGGCTTCTTGTAATCGCTATATTGAGGTACGGTCTGGTCATCAAACTCTCGCTGGAACATATTTCCATAGTCAGGTACTGGGCGGTCTTCTTTGACGGCTTTAATTATGTTGGCTTTGCATCCACTGCATTGTTCGATGTGTTCCAGTATGTTTAGCTCAGCTGTGTTCTCAACGATAAACATCAGGTATTGTCCTTGGAGCTTGAGTAAGTTGACTTTATCGCATTTCTGCATACTTAGGCGATGGCTCCACTACGTTTATTCTTATTGATTACCGGGTTTCTAGATGTATTGTATGTAGATTTTTAGCTAACACCTGCATTTCTTTTGGTTATGAAGACTGTAATAATATATTTTAGCAGGGCTGGTCATACAAGAAAAGTGGCAAACGCGCTTGCTGAACATCTTAACGCAGATACAGCGGAGATCACGGAGCAAAAGAAACGAAACGGGATGCTCGGGTTCATAAGATCAGGAAGAGAAAGCATGGCAAACAAGATACCAGAAATTGATCCCATCACAGCAAACATATCTGATTATGATCGGGTTATCATAGCTGCTCCAATATGGGCTGGAAACCTATCTACACCAGCCAGAGCATTCCTAATAAAACATAAGGACCAGATCAAAGAGGCAGCATTCTGCATCACCATGAACGGCAAAGACTCTGAGAAGGCATTAGCCACAATGAAGGAACTGTCAGGCAAGACTCCTATAGCAACTGTAGCACTAAGAGCAGAAAACATAGACGATAACAGCTATCTACCTGAACTCGAAGCATTCGTGGCTAAGCTAAACTCTTAATCTTTTCCATTTATCAGAGTAAATTCAAGTTTCCTTCAAGTCCAAGAGTATCAAGCATCTTGTGTACGCTATAGCTCGCCCTTGTTAATCCCATACTACGTTTGAAACTGTCACTGCCCACACAGTAGAGGTTCTTCACAGGCGTCTTGATGTCACCGAAGCCAGCGTGGATACTCCATGTCGCCTTCTCAGGCACAAGATGTTGGTAGTGGATCATGTTCATGTGGCTTTCTAATGCAGGTATATTGCTAAAGATGGTGTGTCGAGCCTTCTCCTCTGCTTTATCGTAGGGCATATCCGGTGGTACTATGAACGCGAATCCTACGAGATGTTTACCCTTGGGGGCTAGTGTTGGGTCATAGTTTGATGTGGGTATCATCCACGTGTGGAAGGTATCAGGTGATGTACTCACCCACATCTCGCTGCCCTCATCCTTGAATATAGGCTCATCAAGTCCAAGCCATACGCTGAGACTGTTCACCTTCTCGATCTTCTTCAGGTTATCCACGTAGTAGCTGGGTAACGGTGAATCAATCAGTCTCGGTAAGTCAGTCGCGTACCCTGAGTAGATCACCGTATCTGTCTCATAGATTCCCTTGTAGGTTGTAGTGCTGGTTACCTTCGGCATCTGGGCTAGGCCATTGGGTGCTATGTCCACCTTCACGAGTTCGTCTCCTAGATTTATCTTGACTTTTTCTGGTAGTGAATAGGATAAGGCGTCTACTATGGTTTGAACTCCTCCCCTCGGATAGAACTGGTCTGTGGGGCGTCCACCCACCAGCATATTGTAGGCTTTTCCCACGTATGGGATTGTTAAACCGTTATCTTCCTTGGGTTTCTCCACTTTGTAGCTCTTCCTGTCGAGGAACCGGGAAACTGGTGCATTCGCTGGTCCTGTGCCCAGCATGAAGTAGCTGAGATAGTCTATGAATGCGTGAGATGTATGGGATAGGCTACGGGGGGTGATGTCGCTAATACTGACTCTGGACATGTCTACTCCTGTGCTTGCCATGTAGGCTACGTCGAATATGATCTTCACAAGCATTGACCTGTCCTCAACAGGTAGTAGCTCAAACATCATCCAGTCCTTGACGCTCCAAGGGAACTGCTTCACCTGACGATTTATCCTGAGAAAGTATTTTCCGAATGGTACAAAGTATGGAATCACATCAAAGTATTTGTCCATTAGCACCCTGAGTGGACCAGTATCCAGCCGGGTGATGATATGTGGTCCAGTATCAATCTTGTAGCCCTGATGCTCATAGGTTCTACAGGTACCTCCGATGTAGTTTTCCCGTTCTACCACCAGTACCTTTTTTCCTTCTTTTCCGAGGGCTAGGGCTGATAATAAGCCGCTTACTCCTGCGCCTATGACTGCTACATCGTATTTCTCTGTGGTACTCAATGATGGTTCCTACCCATGTGAATTTCCCACTGAATAAAAGGTATAGCGTCAGTGATCGCTTTCATAGATAACATATCAAAACTATAGAGCATCAAACAGGGGGGGGGTAACGCAACTACGCCACAAAAACACTGCATCAATAAAAACCAGCTCCAAAACAGCCCTAATTACAAACTAATCAATACAAAAACGCCGTCTAATCAATACCAAAAAAGGATAGGATGAAGCCTACCAGGAACCGCCCCGTTCCAAAAACTCCTTGGTCTCGGGGTGGATGTCCTTATAGTTCTTCTTGATATACTCTCTCATCTCATCAGCAAGCGCCATAGTCCTGTCGTATCCCTGCTCCTTGATGAAGTCATCTATCTCCTGCTTGGTCTTCCTTCGTGGATTCCAGTTCTCCTCATTAGCAACCCTGAACACGATACGTGTATGGTTCGCTGCTGCTAGACGCAGATTCTTCATCTCCACCTTATCAAGTGTATCATACTTGGTGTGTCCATATCCCCTACCTGTATGTACAGCAGTTGGGTCGCTGTTGGTTGCACATGGTACACTCTTGAGGAAGAATGGCCAGTGGTCGCTGTATGGTCCGACACCCTGTTTGGTAGGTATCTCGGCCTTCATCTCCGTCTCCCACTTCTTAACAAGCTTCTCAATCGAAGGATAGTCGTGGATGTTCAAGCCCTTCTTACCTGCACCTCCAGCTGCATCGAGATTCAGCATAAACCTGCACTTGTCTAACTCAGCTTCATGTTTAGCTGTGTAAGCATAGCTACCGTAGAGACCGATCTCCTCCGCCCCAAAGGTCATACACCGGACACGCCGTTTGAGTTTGTCCTTAACCATGCAGAGGTTTCTTGCGATCTCCATTACGGTTACTGCCCCGCTTGCTGGATCGACAGCGCCTTGACTGATATCATGTCCATCCAGGTGGCTTCCAACTACAACATACTCATCATCAACCACCTTTGAGGGCACCACGTCACCAACCACGTTCCATGTCTGAAGGTCATGATTCTTATCCGTGGTCTTGATCTTCACAACCACCTCATCCTCCCGCTTAAGCAATCTTTCAAGGAACGTACCATCCTCATAGCTAATTCCTATAGCAGGAATAACCGGGTTGATACCACCAGTTGGTGGACCATACGCCGGATAGTGATTCATGAAAATCCAGCCCTTTGCACCAGCCAGTACACTACGCATATACTTCTCGCTCCTGTGAAGGAACCGCTTCATATCCGGTGGACTAGCAGAAGTGACCATCACAATCTTGTCTTTAAGTTTCTCCTCATCATAGTCCTTTATCGCTCCAGGGCCAATGAAGACAAGTTCACCTTCTACCATAGAGCCTATACTGTGTGGTAGACTGATGACTTCAAAGCTCTTCTCGATGGGGCTTACTACTTCAAGGGTGGCTGGTCCGCGTGTCCAGCCGTGGATTGTGAACTCTTCTGCCTTTACGTTCTCACAGCCATATTCTTTGAGTTTCTTCATGATATATTCTACAGCGGCCCTGTCTCCGGGTAGTCCGGGGAACCTGCTTCCATGAACGTCACATAGAATCTCTAGGTTGTCCATGGACTCAGAACCTGTGTAGATTTCTGACATGATCTTTTTGTCAACTTCAATGTATGGATTTGTCAAAATCTTCTCCGCAGAATACCCCCACAATTACTGATATAAAACCTTCAATCACTGAAATAACGAGAAACATACTCTCTAATTCCTGAGATCAAATACTGAAACTAAATTTGGCTTCACAAGATAATCATAATCCACTGAAAACTGTTTTATCCTCACCTACCACACATCATTGAACAAAATTGGCAAAGGAAACCTCATTCTTCCTAGCGGGTGACGCATTCCAAGCCCGCTGCATCCATCAATACAAGGATCAAGACGACGTACAAGCCATCTTCGATCACATACAAGGCGCAGACGTTGCCTTCATGAACCTTGAAATCGCCATCCACGCATTCGAAGGCTACCCCATAGGCGATGGAAAATACGACGCCTATGGGCAAGCTGACCCTGAAGTAGCCGCAGACGTAGCGAAACAAGGCTTTAGCATTGTAAGCAGGGCAAACAACCACGCCATGGACTATACAGAAGGCGGCATGATAGCCACAACCCAGTACCTAGAAGCCGCTGGGCTATACCACGCAGGCGCAGGTATGAACCTCGCAGAGGCAAGAGAACCAGCATACATGGAGACACCAAAAGGCATCGTAAGCCTCATCAGCGCCACCACGTGGGAACTCGGATTAGCAGGACACGCAAGAAAAGACGTCATGGGTAGACCCGGCGTCAACCCCCTCAGAATGGTACCAAAATACCATCTAGACCAAGAGGACTGGGAGAGCCTCAAGAAAGTCGCAGACAAACTTGGATTACTACCCTCAGAATACGAGAACGGGTATAACTTCCCTTTCAGAGGACACAAATTCGTACCTAGCGACAAAACCATGCGCGAATACACCCCCCACCCAGTTGACCTAGCTGAAAACCTGCAAGCCGTACGCGACGCAAAACAGATCAGCGACTGGGTTATGTTCAGTCTCCACGGTCACTACGAGGAAGTCCATCCACCAGTGGGCTACCGCGAGAAAGAGATACCTTTGAAGGCAGTGGTAGATTTTGCGCACCAAGTTATTGATGCAGGCGCAGACATCTACGTAGGACACGGACCACACATCCTCCGAGGCATCGAGATATACAAGAATAAACCCATCTTCTACAGCCTAGGCAACTACATATTCCAAAGCACCCTAGCAAGACGCCAACCAGCAGACCTCTACGAACTCTGGGGACTAGACGGAGAAACCACAACAGTAGAACTCTACATGACACGTGAGAAACCACCCAGCAAGTTCTTCCAAGACCCGGCATACTGGGAAAGCGTAGTAGCAGAACTCGACTACGAGGAAAAACAACTCAAGGAGATCAGACTGATACCCATCCACCTAGATATGGACCCAGAGAAACCCCTACACGAACAAAGAACCACGGCAGGAGTACCCCACAGAGCCTACGGAGATCAAGCAAAAAGCATCATAACGAACATGCAGCGCCTCTGTAAACTCTATGACACAAAAATAGAGTACAAGGATGAGGTCGGAGTAATCCGCCTCTAAATAACCTCTTCCTTACTACCGCTTAGCCTGTCTAGGTAAACAATAGTCTCTGGTCTCAGGGTTCCTCGCTTCTTTTCAAGATATGCCTTGAGCTTTATCCCAAGACGGACTGTTTCATGAATACCGGCGTTATCAATAATCGCATCTACCTCTTTCTGGGTTCTCTGAGGATAATCCCATTTATCCATGTTCAATATCTTGAAAGCCAGCACAGCAGCGTTACCCGCACACTCACGCATAGCCCTAAGATCAACCTTGTCCACGGTATCATACTTGGTGTGCCCAAAACCACGACCACCACGCTTAGCAGCCTCATCCGGATCACCCATCGTAGCCGTAGCCACACCCTGAAGCAGGAAAGGCCAGTGATCACTATAAGGACCAACTCTTGACCATAACGGTAGATCGACGCCTATCTCATTGATCACTTCCTTGAACAAAGGCTCCAGTTGGGGCCAGCCATGAAGACAGAACCCTTGACGCCCAGCCCTACCGGCAGCATCAAAGTTCATCATAAACCTAATCTTCTCCATGAAATCTGGATGCGCCTCGCAGTATGCTCTGCTTCCGTAGAGTCCAATCTCCTCTGCGCCGAAACAGATGAACCTAATGTTATGCTTCAGATGCTCTTTTTCCTTGGCTAGTGTTCTTCCAAGCTCCATCACCACAGCGGCACCAGTGGCATCATCCAAGGCACCCACAGCAATATCATGCCCCTCATAATGAGCACCATAAACAAGCCACTCATCACTACCAGCAGTACCCTTCAAGTCACCCACTACATTCCAAGTATCAACATCAAGATTCCTGCACTTGGTCTCAAGCCTAAGCTTCACCTCGCCTTTCCGCTCAAGCATCCTCACCAAATACATGCCATCCTCATAGCTCACTCCAACCGCCGGAATAATCGGACTGATACCCCCAGTAGGCGGACCATAAGCAGGATAATGGTTCATGAAAATCCACCCAGCTGCACCCGCCAAAACACTACGTTGATACTTCTCACTACGATGCAAGTAACGGGTCATACCCCGTGGGTTACCGCTATTCACCATAACGATCTTGCCCTCAATCTCGTCCTTACGTTTCTCATAAATGTCAAGGGGCCCAGCACCAAGATACACCAGATCAGCCTCAACCACACCCTCACTGCTCATAGGCAACGCGATACAGTCAATATCCTTGCTCTTGGGCTCCGTTAAAGAGAGACTGCTGGTATCCCTTATCCAACCCGGAATAGTGAACTTCTCAAGATGCACATTCTCCAAACCATAACCACGCATCTTCCCCGCCATATACTCGCAGCTCTGCTTGTCCATGCCGCTACCCGGCCAACGTGAATCATACTCATCACACAGCTCAACCACAAGATCAAGCGGCTCTGTGCTACTGTAAATATCTCCTAAAACCCGTTCAACTGGATTCATGGTTAAAGATATGCAATAGAATAAATAGAATTACCGGATTACCCGGTAAAGTAATTGATAAGGAGATACACCAAGCTAGGCAATAATACAACCATCACTGAGCGAGTACGACTCAACTCATAGTTCTCCTCAACCGCCAAAACAAGCAAAGCAATTGTCGCAATACCCCAGAGGTTCATCAAGTTTGCGCCGATGAAGGCTGTCAAGAACTTACCCAAACTCCTGTATGAGATGAAATAGTTTGCCAGTGAAGCTGAGTCCATTATTGATGCATCCACAACACGTATCAACTGATTTAGTAGACTAGGCACAGATGCAAAACCATGTAGCGCAAACATACGTTTCATAGAACCGTTTCCTCCACTTAGTTTCCCAAGTCCATGCATTAACAGAGTTGATGCACTCCAACCCAAAAGAATGGTGATACCGGTGCCAATACCGGCAAAGAGCCCCATGGAGCCTTCTATCTGGCTAGTGTCCACTCCTTCAAGCTGAGGCGATAAGATGCTAAGAGGAATCTTACCCATGTATAACATGCTGCTGTACGCTGCCAGTAGCACCATTACAAACATGACGAGCAGTCCTTTAGTTAGGTCGCTCTCGTCAACTGTACTAAAAATCTGCCGAGGCTTATACAAAACCCCGGTTACTTGTCCAATAAATCCCGGTTTTTCATCACTCATGTCTCAACGCCTCCACAGGGTTCATGTTAGAAGCCCTGTACGCAGGGTATAACCCTGACGCGATACTTGTCGCGACTGCGAACACAACCACCTCGAACCCAAGCATAATTGAGCTAGATGTGGTCAAATCTATGAAACTTCCTATTATTCCAGCTAAAAGATACCCGAAGCCCGCTCCAATAGCTCCACCAATCATTCCTGTCAGCATAGCCTCTGTTAGAAACATCATTAAAACATCAAGGCTCTTGGCTCCAAGTGCCTTCATTGTGCCAATCTCCTTGGTACGCTCCATCACACTAACTGTCATTGTATTGATGATGCCAACGCCAGCAACAACTAGACTAATGCCTGCAATCCCACCTAGGACAGACTGAATAGTTCCTAGAATAGACTCCACTTGTTCCTGCGCTGATGCAGCTGTTATAACAGTTGCTCTATCTCCCATCTTTTCCTCTATCCCCCCCGCGGCTTCGTCAACTACATCTATACTATCAGCCTGCGCTAAAAAATAGCTGAACTCGTTTCCAGTCTCAAATAATTGCTGAGCCGTCTTCAACGGGATAGCGATGGAATCATCAAGGTTTGCCCCGAAGCTGCTACCTGTCTCCTTAAGAATTCCAATGACTCTCAAAGTCAACTCCTTTTCCACGTCATCAACAGTAGCAGCTATCTTAATCCTGTCCCCAAGTTCTACAATGGGCTCATCAAGATCCAGTGGCTGCGCGATATTAGCTCCAACAATAACTACCGCGGAGTCTGATTGAACAAAGTTACGTCCTTCCTCTAGCTCAGTGTTAGGGTTTAGCTCCTTGTACGCCCTTTCTACCCCATACACGTCAGTGGCAAAGTATCGTCCATTTATAGTATATTCCGCGATTTTATTGGCGATAATTGGCGTAACTCCCTTCACATAATCAACCCTGCTTACAATATCCAAGTCACGCCAATTCAATGAACCACCTGTCATGGTCATACCTGAACCAATCTCACCTGGCATAATAATCAGGTTACTTGGGCCAAAAACATTCAACTGCCCAGTTACGCTATCCTGAAGCCCCTCTGTGATACTAATCAAGCCAGTGATCGCCGCGCACCCGATTAAGATGCCCACTAGGTTTAGAGCGAACCTGAACTTGCGTCCTTTTAAGCCGTTGAAGGCTATGAGGAGTGTATCAACAGGGTTCAAGTTAGTTCTCCTATGGTCCTAGTCCGAGGAGTCTCCGTATCCACACCCAGAAGCCGCCATCTTGAGGCTCTGGGGTATCATCAATTTGTTCTCCGATGCTGATGTCTAGTCCTATCTGTTCTTCGTGTTCTCTGTTCAAGTGGTCCCTGTACTTGACGCTGAGTTTGAGTTCATGGTCGCCTTCTGGTGCATCTGAGTCTACTTTGTAGTTTATATCGAATGGGATTGGGCTGTCTGGGTCAACGGCTCCTATGTATTCGTCGCTTCCGCTTACCCGCTTCACAACATCATCCTCGACGACGCCGATTGAAACAAACTCAACGCTCTCAGTACCAATCAAAAGAAGGTCTGCTTCAAGCTCTTTTATCTCTCCCGCTGCCGCGGTCTCACTTGGTACATCAAGGAACTCAAAGTCGATAAGACCATCTACTAATAATGTCATAGTCTCAGTGATGGATTTTGATGTTCCCCGGTTGCTAGTATAGCTGATTGTAGCCGTAACAGGATACTGTCCTGCTGCAATACTACCAGACGCCAATAGACTATAGGTTGCTTTTGTGTTTTCACCTACATCCAAGTCCCCTAAGTTGACAACAGATGGGCTAACTGGTGAAATCGGGCTAGAAGATGAGAAGCTTATGGTTCCAAGAAGATCATAAGCTACAGCGCCTGTGCATTTTATGTTTAATTCAACTGTGAAAATGTCACCGGGTAGTATTGATTCCTCTAATACTTTCATTTCATCAATAGTGACTAGTGTGGTTCTTACTGCCGCTGATGATGCTACATTGATTGGAAGTGAGAAACTCTGATGGAACCTATTACCATCAATATCTTTGTATGAAGCAACCGCGGTTATTGAATAAGTTCCTAAAACTGTTCCCTCGATGATCGATATTTTTGGATTAACTGTGAATGAGTCCTCTGATTCAAGCTCATCGACATCAGTTACGATGTTATTTGTAATAGTGATGCTACTTGTCGAGGAGCTCAAAACAACATTAATGTCATTGATTGTTTCATTATCAACATTCCTGAACTCGAAACTGACATCATTTATAGCTCCTGCTTTTACCTCGATATTTTCCAAAGTCGGACTATAAACTAGACTTGGTGTAAACGCCTCTGATACTACTATGCCAATTGGTACAGTAAGAGAATCTGAGGATATTGAACCAGATCGACCATAAGATACTGTAAGTGATAGACTATATGCTCCTAGGGGGAGGCTCTGATCAACGTATATTGTTGGTTGATAGTTCTTTGATTTATCTGCTTGTATTTCTGAGATAACTTTGTTAGCATCTGAGATTACAGTTAGTCCTGATGTGGATGATGAGAGGAACGCCTCAACATCAAATATATTGTAGTCCCCTGTATTTTTTAGTACGATTTTTATCGTGTTTTCTTGTCCTGCTTTCAGGTAGATGTTGTTAGCACTAACCTGTAGTATAGGTGAATCTGCTGCTTGAGCAGGTATAGTTCCTAGCATCATCATTAGGGTGAATGCTAATACGATTATTGATCGTTTTTTCGTTTTCATTTAGATCAAGTCCTTGAATTTTTTTTCTCCTTCTATAATACCGTCTTTGAAGCTGATGAGACGGTCTGTTTGTTGGCCCACTGCGGGGTCATGGGTGATGAGGATGAAGGTTTTTCCCTCTTCCTCGTTGAGTCTTCTTAGCAGGTGCATTATCTCTGATCCTGTCCTGCTGTCTAGGTTTCCAGTCAATTCGTCCGCCAATAATATATGGGGGTTGTTTGAGAGCGCTCGCGCGATGGCTACTCTTTGTTGTTCGCCACCGCTAAGCTGACTTGGTTTATGGTCGGCTCTGTCTCCGAGTCCTACGAGTCCAAGAAGCTCTTTTGCTCTTTTATGACGTTCTCCCCTGCTTACCCCTGCTATCGCCATGGGTAACTCAACGTTACCTTGGGCATCCATTCTTGGAATTAGGTTGAAGAACTGGAAGATGAAACCGATCTCACGGTTACGTAGATCGGCTACCTGATTGTCGTTGAGTTTGTTGATATTGACGCCGTTGATGTGCACCTCACCTGATGTTGGACGGTCAAGTGCGCCTATCATGTTTAGCAGGGTGCTTTTGCCTGAGCCACTGGGGCCCATGATGGCCATGAATTCTCCTTCCTCTACTTTGAGGTCTACTCCTTTGAGTACCTCTAGCGGTCTGCCTCCTGACATGTAGGTCTTGTGTAGGTCTATGGTTTCCACGATTGGTTTTGTCATTGTTTTTTCTCCAGTAATGTGTCTATTTTGTCGAGTCGGCTCTGAGTGTTTTTCTTGATGTTGATGAGGAGGTTTTCTTTAATATCCGTGTCGATGTTCTCTGTGAAGGTTCCAAGTAACCGTGCTGTCATAATTTGTTCTTTGTTTGCGAGTTTGTCCATGAATTTTACTGCGATTTGTTTGCGTTCGTTTGTGAGCCACTTGAATACGACTGAGATGTATTTAATGCTAAAGTCGATAGAGCCTTCAAGATGATATAGCATCAGGTCAAAGAGTTGTTTCCCCTGCGTGGTGATCTTATAGTAATCGGTTTTGTCCCGGGTTTCAGTACTAATATAGCCCTTTTTTTCGAGGCTTTTAAGTGCCGGATAGACTGTGCCTGTTTTAGGTTCCCATGTGCCTTCAAACTCGTCTTTGAGGGTTACGAGCATCTCGTAGCCATATTTTGGCCCCCCGTCGAGCTGTATGAGTAACAGCATCTGTAGTGGACTAACTGGCATTCTTAGGGGGTTTTGGCTGTTGATGCTTAGTGTCATTGGGTTGACCTCTACCTAGATAGATTGCTTTTGAGAAACAGTCCCTTACTCTTAAACATTTTTCATAATTATTTCATAATTTAATGCAAAGGGTTAACCGGTGTGAAC
>Ga0180301_10002178_pt1 | contig 15395 bp, 11 predicted proteins | sample GuaBasSediGuay16_FD_121797 | JGI IMG/M metagenome (GOLD analysis project Ga0180301, IMG submission 121797) | Subseafloor sediment microbial communities from Guaymas Basin, Gulf of California, Mexico - Guay16, Core 4569-2, 12-15 cm | ecosystem: Environmental > Aquatic > Marine > Hydrothermal...
AAAGTTTTCTTGATTGGGCCTGATGGGGATGAGAGCAGATTTTCTTTTCCTTTGTTTTTTGCTTATCTTCTCTTGACTCACATGCATTTTTTAATATAAATAAAAGTGAAGTTCAGAAAGTGAGGTTAAAAACATGTTTAATAGATTTACAGAAAGAGCACGAAGAGTGATTCTTTTAGCCAGAGAAGAGGCTAAGAGATTAGACCATGATTATCTTGGAACCGAACACCTTCTTCTCGGCCTCATAAGAGAGGGAGAAGGAGTTGCAGCTCTTGCTCTTCAGAATATGGGGATAGACCTTGAGCAGGTCCGCCAGGAAGTTGAAAAAGCTGTGGGAAGAGGAGGAGGCTCTCTTTTTCTGGGCCAGATTCCTTTCACTCCTCGAGCTAAAAAAGTTCTGGAGCTTGCTGTAACCGAGGCTCGAAATCTTGGTCATAACTATATAGGAACCGAACACCTTCTTCTCGGCCTCATAAGAGAGGGAGAAGGAGTTGCAGCTCAAATATTAACCAATTTGGGAGCAGACCTTGAAAGGGTAAGAGAGGAAGTTGTAGCTTTGCTGGGAGAAAAAGTTTCCGTGGACAGAGAGCCCCAGCCTACCAACACTCCTACTCTTGACAGGTATGGTAGGGACCTTACCGAGCTTGCAAGGAACGGTGAGCTTGACCCTGTAATAGGAAGAGAAAAAGAAATTGAGAGAGTAATTCAGATATTGTCAAGAAGAACCAAAAATAACCCTGTCTTGATCGGAGAAGCAGGGGTAGGAAAAACAGCCATTGCTGAAGGAATTGCGCAGAGGATAGTGGAAGGTTCACTTCCTGAGCCTCTTTTAAATAAAAGGCTTGTTACTATTGAACTTGGATCGGTTGTGGCTGGGACAAAGTATAGAGGCGAATTTGAAAAACGGATGGAGAGGATACTGAATGAGATAAGAAAGGCAAAGAATATAATTCTCTTTATTGACGAAATTCACACCCTGGTTGGAGCAGGTGCTGCAGAAGGTGCTATAGATGCATCCAATATTTTAAAACCTGCTCTTGCAAGGGGAGAACTTCAGTGTATAGGTGCCACTACTCTTGATGAATACAGGAAGTATATTGAGCGAGATGAGGCTCTTGAGAGAAGATTCCAGCCTGTAATGGTAAACGAGCCCACAGTAAAGGAGACAATTGAGATTTTAAAGGGATTAAGAGATAGATACGAGGCATTTCATCGTGTAAAAATTACAGATGAAGCTATTGAAGCGGCAGCAAAGCTTTCTCATCGTTACATTCAAGGACGTTTTCTTCCTGATAAGGCCATAGATGTTATGGATGAGGCAGCTGCCAGGGTGAGACTCCAAAGTAGTGTCAGACCCAAGAAGTTAAAGAGTGTGGAAAGTGAACTTGAACAAATTAGAAAGGAAAAAGAGGCTGCTATAAGAGCCCAGGAATTTGAGAAGGCTGCAAAATTGCGGGATAAAGAGAAGAATTTGCGTCGCATCCTTATGGAGGAGAGAACCCAGTGGGAGGCAGAAAAAGGTAAGAAGATAGAGGAGGAAGTTGTTACCGCAAAGGATATAGCCTACATTGTTTCAAGCTGGACTAATATTCCTCTTCGTGATTTAACAGAGGAAGAATCAAGACGTCTTTTAAGAATGGAAGAGGCCTTACATAAAAGGATGGTTGGACAGGACGAGGCTATAAAAGCAGTTGCTCAGTCAATAAGGCGTGCTCAGGCAGGAGTTAAGAATATAAAAAGACCAATAGGTTGTTTTATGTTTCTTGGTCCAACAGGTGTTGGAAAGACAGAACTTGCAAGAAGCCTCGCTGAGTTTCTGTTTGGTGATGAGGATGCGATGATAAGACTTGATATGTCAGAGTATATGGAAAAGTTTACTGTTTCACGTTTAACAGGTGCTCCTCCTGGTTATGTGGGGTATGAAGAGGGAGGAGAGTTGACAGAAAAAGTGAGACGCAGACCTTACTCTGTTATTTTACTTGATGAGATTGAGAAGGCTCATCCTGATGTTTTCAATATACTTCTCCAGATTATGGAAGATGGAAGACTTTCTGACAACTTAGGACATGTTGTTGATTTCAGAAACACCGTTTTAATTATGACATCCAATCTTGGAGCAGAGCAAATAAGAAGTGATGCAAGTGTTGGATTTCGCTCTACAGATGGTGGTATAACTTACGAGGAGATGAAAAATAGGGTTCTTTCAGAGCTGAAGCGACATTTCAGGCCAGAGTTTTTAAACAGGCTCGATGAGGTTATAGTTTTTCATCCTCTTTCCAAAGAGGAGATAAAACAGATTGTTGACCGTATGCTTGAAGAGGAAAGAAAGCTTTTAAGTGAGAAGGACATTAAACTGGAGGTAACAAAGGAGGCAAGAGACCTTATAGCAGAGGAAGGATACGATCCTGATTTTGGTGCTCGTCCCTTAAGAAGAGCAATACAGAGATTGATTGAAAATCCTCTCTCAGAGGAGATTTTAAGAGGTAAGTTCAAGGATGGTGACACAGTGGTGGTTGGGGTTAAAGATGGGCAGATAACCTTTACCAAAAAAGAGGAAAAAGCTAAAGTCCAGACTGGAAGATAGTTTTAAATGAAGAAGGAAAACTTTGCCCCCTCCTTTAAAAAGGAGGGGGTTTTTATTAAGAAAAATAGTTTTTGGTTTAGAAAGCTTTTTTTGTTGTTTACTTTTTTCCTGCCTTTATTTTTTTTACCCCTCTTTTCGCAGGCAAATAATCTTTCTGTTGTTGATGTAAAAATCCAGGGTAATAAAGTTATTGAAGAGAAAAAGATAAAAGGGGTTCTCTCTGCCACGTCTTTTCCTTTCTCGGAAGAGAAAATAAAGGAACAAATGCAGGCTATTTATGATATGGGCTACTTTTTCAGTGTTAAGGCACTTAAGGAAACTACTCCAGAGGGCATTGTTATAGTTTATGAAGTTAAAGAGTATCCCGTTGTAAAAAGTGTAGAATTTAAAAATGTTGCAGAAGATGAGATAAAAAAGCTTAAAAAAGTTGTTACGTTGGAGGTGGGAAAGCCCTGGAATTATAAGAAGGCAGAGGAAAGTAAAGAGAAAATACTTTCCTACTTTAAGAAGAAAGGTTATACCCAGGCAAAGGTGAGCTTTTCTTACCCCTCTGAGGAGAAAGAAGAGATAGCTTTTGTCTTTTATATTGAGAAGGGTCAAAAAGCAAGGGTTATAGAGGTGGAGGTATCAGGTAACAGTTTCTTCTCAGATGCCAAAATTCGCTCTTTCATGAAAACAAGGTTTAAGAAGTTCTATGATCCTGATGTTTTAAAGGAAGATATAAAGAAGGTAAAAGATGAGTATCAAAAAAAAGGTTTTTATTTTGTAAAAATATCTCTTGATAGTCTTGACTTTTTCGATAAGGACAGGGTAAGGTGGGTTAGAGTATTTCTCAAGATAGAGGAGGGAGAAAGGTATAAAATGGGGAGTTTGAGTGTGGAGGGCAATAGTGTCTTTTCGGTGGATAAGATAAAAGAAAGTTTTGGCCTTAAAAAAGGAGATATCTTCAATGTGAAAAAAGTAAGAGAAGGTCTTAGACAGGTGCAGAGAATGTATGCAGAAAAAGGTTATCTTTATGCAAAAGTTGATAACAGATTGCATTTTGACAGAGAGAAGAAAAATGTGGATGTTGAGCTTCTCATAGATGAAAATACTAAGGTGTATGTTAATGAGGTGAAGATAGAGGGAAACGAAACCAGCAAGGAGAGAATATTTAAGCACACACTTCTTTTGAAAAAAGGAGATATCTTTAATGTGGAAAGAATGATAGAGAGCTGGAGAAGGCTTTATAATCTTGGTTTTTTTGAAAAAGTTGAAATGAGGCCTGTTGCAACAGATGACCCATCCCTTATGGATCTTGTTGTGGATGTGAAAGAGAGAGAGAAGATGGGAAAGCTTCTTCTTGGGGCAAGTTACAGTTCTGATGTTGGTCTTGGTGGTTTTATACAGTTTTCCAAGGATAATCTATGGGGTGAGGGGAAAATGCTGAGTATTGACTGGGAATTTGGAAAGGAGAGAAATAACTATCAGATAGACTATATCGACAGGTGGTGGAATGATACATCCACAAGAATTGAGGTTGGGTTATACAACACAGAATATAATTTTTACAGTGAAGAGGAAGGTAGTTACAGTAAAAAGACAACAGGTGGCAAGATAAGCCTGGGTCGTCCTTTAATTGGTAATTTTACCTTGTTTCTGACTCTTAAAAGTGAAACTACAGAGATTGAGCCTATTGAAGGAGAGGAATTTCCTTCAGATTTAGAAAAGGGAAAGAGCACCTACCAGAGCCTGAAACCTGCCTTAGTGTGGGATTCGCGTGTGAGAGATGAGGCTTTTGTTCCCTACAGGGGGTTTTACAGCTTTCTGGCGGTTGAGAAAAGTGGTGGTTTTTTGGGAGGAGATGTTGATTTTACAAAATACTATACTGAATTTAGGAGTTACTATAGGCATGGGGATTTCTGGAGAGCGCCTTCTTTTGGGTTGAGACTTAGAGGAAGATGGGGAGAGAATTTGCCACCTGAAGAAGAATTTTATGTGGGAGGACAGGAAACTTTGAGGGGATATGAACTGAATCAGTTCAGGGGCCACATGGTTCTTCTTGGGACAGTGGAATTAAGAATTCCTGTTACTCAGAATTTTTTAGGCTACATTTTTTTAGATGGTGGAAAAATATGGGAGGATTCCTCCGTACTGGATAAGGTTGGTTATGGATTTGGTGTGAGGATGAATACTCCTCTTGGTATTCTCAGGTTTGACTATGGAATTGGAGAGGAAGGTAGCCCCCGTTTTTATGTTGGGATGGGAGATGTTTTTTAATAAAGGAGGGAAGGTAAGATGGAGGTGCTGGGCAATATAGGTAATGTAATTATTAAAGTTTTAAAAGGAGATATAACAGAACAAAAGGTAGAGGCTATAGTAAATGCTGCTAATAATCGTTTTATAATGGGTGGAGGTGTAGCAGGGGCTATTAAAAGAAAAGGTGGAAAGATTATAGAGGATGAAGCTGTAGCTCAGGGTCCTGTTGAGGTTGGGGAGGCTGTTGTAACTTCTGCAGGCAAACTTCCCGCAAAGTTTGTGATACATGCCTCTACAATGGGTATGGATTTCAAGACAGATTCTGAGAAAATAAAAGCTGCAACTTATAATACTCTGAAGAGAGCAGAGGAGAAGGGGATAAAGCAGATTGCTTTTCCAGCTCTTGGCTGTGGGGTGGGTGGATTCTCGGTGAGTGAGGCGGCAAAAATCATGCTACAAAAAATAAAAGATTATGTTTCTAAAAATCCTTCAACCTGTATAAAGGAGATTATTTTTGTTTTATACACTCAAAAAGATTATGAGGAATTCCTTTCTGGTGCAAAGAGTGTTGTATGAGAATTTCTTCAGGGGATTTAAAGGGCAAAAAGATAGTTACAAAGAAAGGTTTTTCCACCCGACCGCTTCTGTCAAGAGTAAGAAAATCTTTATTTGACATCCTGGGAGAGGGGATTAGAGGAAAAGATTTTTTAGACCTTTATGCAGGCTCTGGAGCAGTGGGAATAGAGGCTTTGTCAAGAGGGGCAAAGAGAGCCTGTTTTGTTGAAATTGACCCTGAGTGTGTAAAAATAATAAAAGAAAACCTTATAAGCTGTGGTGTTCTGGAGAAAGCCAGAATTTATCAGGCGGATGTTTTAAAAATTTTAAGTTTTATTTTGAAAAAAGAACATTATGATTTTATCTTTATAGGTCCTCCGTATTTTGAAGGTCTGCAGGATAAGACTCTTGAAATTATTGAAAGTCTTAATGATTATGAGGGTGAGGTAATTGTGCAACATTCACCCCTTGAAAGTGTGGATTTTAAAAGAGAAAATTTTAACTTAATTGAGGAAAGAAAATACGGAGATATTTGTCTTACCTTTCTTTTCAAGAGGAAGGACGAAAAATGATTAAAAAAGAAAAGTTTGTGTTTTTAGCTCATTGCCTTTTGAACCAGCTCACGAGAGCAGAGAGGTCTTTTACTCCTTCTGCTACCCCTGGTATTTTAACTCTTCTGAAAGACTTTCCTGTTTTTGTTTATCAGCTTCCCTGTCCCGAGTACCTTTTTCTTGGTGAGAGAGAGAAGAGGACCCAGGATGTGTGGGAAAAAATTCCAGGATTTCGAGATTTTCTCTCATCTCTTGCCTCAGAAGTTGAGAGAAGGGTAAAAGAACTTATAAAAGACAAAGAGATTATTTTTATAGGTATTGCTCGCTCTCCCTGTTGTTCTGCAGGTAAGGTCTATAGAGGGGAAAAGCTTGTGGAAGGTAAAGGCCTTTGGGTTTTGGAGCTTGGAAAAAGGTTTAATTTTAGTATAATAGATTTTGACTTTAAGGATGTTGATGGGTCTTTGGAGAAAATAAGGAGTTTTTTAGGAAAAGGTTGAAAATCTTGAATCTCAGGGAAAAATTAAAGCTTGTGCCTGAGAGCCCAGGAGTTTATCTTTTTAAAGATAAGGAAGGGAAGATTATCTATATAGGTAAGGCTCTTTCTTTAAAAAAGAGGGTAAGGTCTTATTTTCAAAAAGGAGAATTTTCACCCCGAATTGGTGCGCTTGTTTCTAAAATTAGCGATCTTGAGTGGATAGTTACAGAATCAGAAGCTGAAGCCTTCCTTCTTGAATCCAACCTGATAAAACATCACCACCCAAAATATAACATAAGATTCAGGGATGATAAATCTTACCCTTACATAAAACTTTCAACAAATGAGGATTTTCCTGGGGTTTTCCTTACGAGAAATCCCAGAAGAGATGGAGCTCAATATTTTGGGCCTTATACCAATGTTAAAGCTGCAAGGAGGACTTTGAGGTTAATTCATCGCTTTTTTCCTTTAAGAAGATGTAAGGATAAATTCAAAACCCGCCTTTCTCCCTGTCTTAATTTTTATATAAAAGAATGTAGTGCTCCTTGTGTGGGTAGAATAGGAAAGGAGGAATACTGGAAGCTTGTCAGGGGTGTTTCTCTTTTTCTTCAGGGGCATTATGAGACCTTGATTAAAAATTTGAAGGAGGAGATGTTTAAAGCGTCAGAGAGGGAAGAGTTTGAAAGAGCAGCTAAAATAAGGGATACAATAAGGGCAATTGAAAAGATAAGTCAGACTCAAACTGTTACCTCCTTTCCTGGAGAAGACCTTGATCTTATTGGAATTGCAAGAGAGGGAGCCAGAGCCTGTGTGCTTGTCTTCATAATAAGAGAAGGAAAAGTTGTTGACAAAAGCCATTTTTTCTTAAAAATAAGCATCGAGGATGAGGATGAGGAAATTTTGTCTTCCTTTATTAAACAGTATTATGTAAAGACTTCTTTTGTTCCACCTCAAATAGTTGTCCCAAAAGATTTTGAAGAAAAAGAGGAAATATCCTGCTGGCTGTCTCAGAAGGCCGGCAAAAAAGTGAGTATAACCTCACCAAAAAAGGGTGATAAAAAGAGGCTTTTAGAACTTGCAAGTCAAAATGCCTCATTTTTCTTAAAGCAACAATCTAAGGAGAAAAAAGAAAGTATTGCTCTTTACGAGTTGAAAGAGTATCTGAAGCTTTCTGACATCCCCACGAGGATAGAGGGAGTGGATATTTCCAATATAAAAGGCGAGGAGGCTACAGGTTCTGTGGTTGTTTTTGAAGAGGGCAGTCCTAAAAAGACCGAATACAGAAAATTTAAAATAAAAACTGTGCAGGGAATTGATGATTTCTCCATGATGAAGGAGGTTATCAGGCGGCGTTATGAAAGACTTGCAAGTGAAGGAAAAACCCTTCCTCAACTTCTACTCGTGGATGGGGGAAAAGGGCAGGTGAGTGTGTGCTTCAGGAGCTTGAAAGAGCTTGGCCTTGAAAAGAAGATTTTTGTTGCCGGTCTTGCCAAAGAATTTGAACAGGTTTTTACACCTTACAGGAGCCTTCCTGTAGATATTCCACCTGATTCTGAGGCTATAAAACTTTTGCAGCAGGTAAGAGACGAGGCTCATCGTTTTGCCCATTCTTATCACAGAAAAAGAAGAGAAAGAAAGATAAAAAATTCTTCCTTAGAGAAAATCCCGGGAGTAGGAGAGTATACAAAAAAGCTTCTTCTTTTTCACTTTGGGTCTCTTGAGAGAGTAAAAAAGGCAACTTTAGAAGAACTTATGAGGGTTCGTGGGATAGGTAAAAGAAGAGCAGAGATTATACTCAAGTGGTTGGATAAGATTTAACTCATTTTTATTATGAATTTTATTTTGATAGAGGAAAAGGGAATATGTGTGGGGGTTTTTGTTTGTGGAGAAAAAATAAAAAAAGTTTTATTAGGGGAAGGGAAGGAAGATGTCATTTGTGAAGGAAGGGTAAGTTTTGGTAGCAAAACTCCCTCCTCCCTTTTTGTTAAAAAAATAAAAGAGGATTTTACAGCTTATCTTAAAGGAAGGAAGGTTAATTTTTCTTCCTATAAATTAGAGATGAATCTTTCATCTTTTGCCTGCAAGGTTTTGAGTGAGGTAAGGAAGATTCCTTATGGCAAGGTAAGAAGCTACAGGCAGATTGCAGAAAAAGTTGGTTTTAGGGGTTTTCGTGCAATAGGTCGCATTTTAAGTAAAAATCCTTTCCCTATTGTTATTCCCTGTCACAGGGTGATTTGCTCGGATGGAGGTCTTGGTGGCTTCTCATCAGGTGTAAGGCTTAAAAAAAGACTTTTGGAGCTTGAGGGTTTACAGGTAGACCCCTTGTCGCTTAAAGTAAACATGGTATAATTAACAGTTGATTAAAATTAATTGAGATAAAATTTTGAAGGTTTAAACCATGATAGGAAGCGTTTTGGCAAAGGTTTTTGGTACAAAGCAGGAGAGAAACTTAAAAAAACTTTATCCCATTGTAAATAAGATAAACTCTCTTGAGAAAAAGTTTTCAAAACTTGGGGATAAAGCTCTCCGGGAAAAAACAGATGAATTTAGGGGCAGGATTAAAAGAGGAGAGACTCTGGACGATATTTTACCTGAGGCGTTTGCCGTTGTGAGAGAGGCTGCTAAAAGAACAATCGGTCTTCGCCATCATGACGTGCAGCTTATAGGGGGAATAGTTCTGCACAGAGGAGCTATAGCCGAGATGGCAAATGGTGAGGGAAAAACCCTTGTTGCCACTTTGGCAGCTTACCTTAATGCTCTTGAAGGAAAGGGAGTTCATGTTGTTACAGTAAATGACTATCTTGCTCGACGTGACAGAGAATGGATGGGACCTGTTTATGAATTTTTGGGCCTTTCTGTTGGAGTTTTACAAAATGGTATGGGACCTGCGGAAAGAAGAAAAGCTTATCAGTGTGATATAACTTACGGAACAAATAACGAATTTGGTTTTGACTATTTAAGAGATAATATGGCACACAGGGTTGAAGACCAGGTTCAAAGAGGTTTTCACTATGCCATAGTGGATGAAATTGATAGTATTTTAATTGATGAGGCACGCACACCTCTCATTATTTCAGGTCCTGCTGAAGAATCTACAGAAATTTACTATGTTATTGACAGGCTTGTTCGTAGGTTGAAAAAGGGCAGAGATTATGAAGTTGACGAGAAAGATCATACAGTTGCCTTGACTGAAGAAGGTGTGGGGAAAGTGGAGAAACTTCTCGGGATTGGCAATATTTATCAGGATCCAAGGGGCTGGCAACTGGTTCATCATGTGCATCAGGCAATAAGAGCTCATGAACTTTATCAAAGAGATAGAGATTATCTTGTTAAGGATGGAGAAGTTGTTATCATAGATGAGTTCACCGGGAGGCTTATGCCTGGAAGACGCTGGAGTGACGGACTTCACCAGGCCATAGAAGCAAAGGAAGGGGTTCCTATAAAAAGTGAAAATCAAACCCTTGCCACTATTACCCTGCAAAATTACTTCAGGATGTATAAAAAACTTTCTGGAATGACAGGAACAGCAGCTACTGAGGCTGAGGAGTTTTTGAAGATATATGGCCTGGAGGTAGTTGTTATCCCCACGCACAAACCCTGCAGAAGAGAGGAGCTTGAGGATAAAATTTATCAAACCGAAAAGGCAAAGTTTAAAGCTGTAGTAGAGAAGGTCGAGGAGCTTTATAAAAAGGAGCGCCCTGTCCTTGTGGGAACAAGGTCAGTGGAAAAGTCTGAAAAACTTTCCAGAATGTTAAGAGAAAAAGGCATACCTCACACTGTCCTTAATGCCAAGTATCATGAGAAAGAGGCGCAAATAGTGGCTCAAGCAGGGCAGAAAAGAGCGGTTACCATCGCCACCAACATGGCAGGAAGGGGGACTGATATTAAACTTGGAGAGGGAGTTGAAAAACTTGGTGGTCTTTTTGTGATTGGCACAGAAAGACATGAATCCCGCCGCATAGATAATCAGTTAAGAGGAAGAGCTGGTCGTCAGGGTGCACCTGGAACTGCTCAGTTTTATGTAAGTCTTGAAGATGAGCTTATGCGGCTTTTTGGATCAGAGAGAATTAGTGCACTTATGGCAAGATTAAAAATCCCTGAAGACCAGCCAATAGAACATCCCTGGATTACGAAGGCTCTTGAGAGAGCTCAGCAAAAGGTGGAAAGGAGAAACTTTGAGATAAGAAAACAACTTTTAGAATTTGATGATGTGATGAATCAGCAACGTCAGATAATATACAGTGAGAGACAGAAGGTTCTGGAGAAAAAGAATGTCAAAGAAGAAATATGGGAGATGATTCAGGATACAGTTGATTCTATAGTTTCCTCTTACACCAATGAGAAGATTCGTCCGGAGGAGTGGGATTTTGCAGGTCTGGCAAAAAAAATAAGAAATACCTTTGCCGTTGATGTTTATCCTGAGGACTTAAAAGGTCTTTATAAAAGAGATGAGATAAGAGAAAAAATTATTAAAGTTGTAAAAGAGGCCTACCAGAAAAGGGAAGAGGAGCTGGGAGAGGAAATGATGAGGGAACTTGAGAGAATGGTGTTTCTTCATACTATTGATTCTCGCTGGAAAGATCACCTTTATGCCATGGACTCTCTTAGAGAGGGGATAGGTCTCAGGGGGTATGGACAGAGAGATCCTATTGTTGAGTATAAAAGGGAAGCTTATGCGATGTTTGAGGATCTTATTGAGAGGATAAAGGAAGAGGTTTCAGAGCTCATATTTAAAGTTCAGATTTCAAGAGAACCTGTTCAGGAAAGATATCATCCCAAGCCAAGTCCTGCTTTGGTAGGGACAAGGGTGAAAGATTCAAATAAAATTGGTAAAAAAAAGAAGGTAGGCCGCAATGACCCTTGTCCTTGTGGGAGTGGCAAAAAGTATAAATACTGTTGTGGCCGGTACAAGTAAAAGGAGGGGAGGCAAATATTGAGTAAAAGAACCGGAGCCCAGGTGGTGGTGGAGGCTTTACTTAAAGAAGGAGTAGAGGTTATATTTGGTTATCCCGGGGGTGCAGTTATTCCTATTTACGATGTATTATATGATACCCCCCAAATAAGGCACATTACCACTCGCCATGAGCAGGCAGCAGCACATGCTGCTGATGGTTATGCAAGAGCTACAGGTAGAGTTGGTGTGTGTATTGCTACCTCCGGGCCTGGAGCCTGTAATCTTGTCACAGGTATTGCTACTGCGTATATGGATTCTGTTCCTCTTGTTGCTCTCACAGGACAGGTCCCAACTTATATGATAGGAAATGATGCCTTCCAGGAAGCAAATATAACAGGTATAACTTACTCTATCACCAAGCATAATTATCTTGTAAAAGATGTGGACGAGCTTCCCAGGATATTGAAAGAAGCTTTTTATATTGCTCGTTCCGGAAGACCTGGGCCTGTACTTGTTGATCTTCCAAAAGATATACAGAATTCTTATACCACTTCCCCCTATCCAGATGAAGTTAAAATAAGAAGCTACAACCCTCACTATGAGGGAAATCCAAAACAGATAAAGCTTGCGGCAAAGGAGATTGACAGGTCAGAAAGGCCTGTAATTTACGCTGGGGGTGGCGTTGTTTCGTCAGGTGCTTCAAAGGAGCTGTATGAATTCGCTCATCATACCAACATACCTGTCACCACAACTTTAATGGCTCTTGGGGCTTTTCCTGAAAATGATCCTCTCTCTCTTAAAATGTTAGGAATGCATGGTACCCGATACGCAAACTATGCAATTTGCGAAGCTGACCTTATTATAGCGGTGGGAGCAAGGTTTGACGACAGAATAACAGGCAAGGTTTCAGAATTTGCTCCCAAGGCAAAGATAATCCACATAGATATTGATCCAACAGCTATAAGTAAAAGTGTTAGGGTGGATATTCCTATAGTGGGCGATGCAAAAGATATACTCTCCAAGCTTAAGGCTCTTACCAAGAATAAAAATAGAGAAGCCTGGCACAGGAAAATTGCAGAATGGAAGGGAAAGTACCCTTTAAAGTATATAAGGAATGGAAAGCTTAAACCTCAGTTTGTTGTAGAGAAAATATATGAGGTAACAAAGGGAAAAGCTATAATATGCACGGAAGTTGGACAGAATCAAATGTGGGCAGCTCAATTTTACTGTCATACACGTCCGCGCAATTTCATCTCTTCAGGTGGTCTTGGAACAATGGGTTATGGATTTCCTGCTTCCATGGGAGCCCAAATTGGAAGACCTGGGGAGATTGTGTTTGATATTGCAGGAGATGGAAGTTTCCAGATGAATATTCAGGAACTTGCAACTGTCTCCAGGGAAAATATACCTGTTAAGGTAGCTATTTTAAACAATGGTTATCTTGGTATGGTCAGACAATGGCAGCAGCTTTTTTACAAGGGCCGTTATTCCCAGGTTGATATTTCAGGGATTCCTGACTTTGTAGAAGTTGCAAGGGCTTACGGAGTTGAAGGTATAAGGGTGGAAAAGGAAAAAGAGGTTGAAGAGGCTTTGAAAAAAGCGTTAAGTATTAATGGGCCTGTGGTAATAGATTTCAGAGTTGATCCAGAAGAAAATGTCTATCCTATGGTTCCTGCAGGAGCCGCTCTATATGAGATGATAGATGGTCTTGCTTAATCGTTATATCTTCTAAAAGTTTTTTATCCCTTCACCGCTCCGGCAAGTATTCCTTTTATCAGGTGTTTTTGAAAGAGGAGCACAAATACTATAGCCGGAATTAAAGTATACATTGTAGCTGCTGCAAGCCAGTTCCACTTTACAAAGCCATCAGCAAAAAAGTCATATAAGCCTACAGACAGAGTTTTGGCGTTTACTCTTGTTAGAACCAGGGCAAACATAAACTCATTCCAGCACATAAGAAAAGCAAGTATCGCACTTGCGACTACACCTGGTTTTGTAAGGGGCAGGATAACCTTCCAGAAGGCGCTTATATTTCCACATCCGTCAATCTTGGCCGCATCATCCAGCTCCTGGGGAATGGATTCAAAAAATCCTGACAAAATCCAGATAACAAAAGGCAGGTTAAAGAAGATATAAGCTATTATTAAAGCAGTTAAGGTATCCATCATTTTGAATGAGCTAAATATTATTGTGAAGGGAACTATGAAGGAGATAGGGGGAACTAATCTGCTTGCTAAAATTGACCCAAACATAAATCCCCTGCCTCTAAACTTGAATCGGGAGAACCCATAAGCTGCCGGAGTGCCAAGCCCAATACAGAGAGCAGCTACAGATAGGGATGCTATTAGAGAGTTAATTGTGTATTTCGGAAAAGGTCTTTGCAGAAGGAAAATTCGGTAATTTTCAAGTTTTACAGGACTTGGTATTATGACAGGAGGCACCTTGAAAACTTCCTCGTCTGATTTAAAGGAGGTATCAAGCATCCAGAAAACCGGGAATAAACTAATAAATATGAAAAAGATTAAAAAAGCATAAATGCCAGCTTTTGTCCAGTCTATTTTTTTACCTTTTCTCATAAAGTGCCCCTCCTTATTATACCTTTCTTCCAATAGCTTTAAAATAGCCAATTACAAAGGCAGTTATCATTATAAACATAACCACGCTTAAAGCAGCAGCATAACCCTGTCTTAGAAAGAGATTAGCATTTTTGTAAATATAAAGAGCAAGTGTTTCAGTGCTATCTCCAGGACCACCACCTGTAAAAAGAAAAGGTATACCAAACTCACGAAAGCTAAACATACTGTGGATAACAAGAGCAATTAAAATCTCCGGTTTTATCAGGGGAATGGTTATATGTTTGGCACAATACCACCTTCCTGCACCATCTACTCTTGCTGCATCATAAAGTTCTACAGGAATGCGCTGAGTTCCGGCAAATAAAATTAGAGTAGATAAAGGAATTCTGTACCATGCATCCACCCACAGAAGAAGAAGCATGGCTGTAACTGGATTACCTAACCAGAAGAAGTTTTTCTCCAGTATTTTTATTTGTACCAGAGCTATATTTAGTATCCCATATACATCGTGGACGACCCACCTCCACATGATACAACCTGCAACAAAGGGCGTCATCCAGGGAAGCAGGATTGCAACAATAAATGCTGAGCGGAATTTTATGCCACTGTTTAAGGCAAGAGCAAGACACAGGGATAAGGTAAAACCAATTCCTATGGAACCTCCTGTGTAAATTGCCGTGTGTGCAAGATAACGCCAGAAAAGGGGATCTTGAAATAAATTGGTGTAGTTTTCAATACCGTTAAAATAAATAGCTCTTTGCAGTATGTTTCTTACAAAAAAACTGATGTATATATTAAAGATAGTTGGAAAACCCACAACTAACAATATAACTATAAATGCAGGGAGAGTGGAAATATAGCAGAATTTGTTGTCTATAAAACTAATCATTCTATTAACTGCCTTTTTCATTTTTTAGCATCCTTAGTTTTATACTTTTATTAAAATGAGGGGGACAAGATTAGAAGTTTGTCCCCCTCATTGATGTTCTTTTGTTTAAAATACCTTCCTTCGTTTCATCTCTGATACCATCCAATCAAGGGCTTCTTCGGGGGTTTTCTCCTGACGTATTGCAGAGATCACACCTTTGGCAAGAATGTCTTCAAATAAACTCATATTAGCGTGCGTTTCCACTTGGCTTGCCTCTACCACCTTTGATATCTCATCAAAGAAGGGGATTCTACTTCTTACAAAAGAACTCTCAAATACACTTGTGTTAGCTGGAATATTCAGCTCCACTGCTCCTTCCAACCAGTTAGCCTCGTATCCTCCTGCCCAGACAGCAAGGCGCTTTGCTGCCTCTATGTGTTTTGAATTTTTGTTGACACAGTAGGCTATACCTTTATTGAAGTACTTAAAGTCTTTCCCGGGGACAAGGCCATCCCGGTGAGGAGGTGCAGCTACTGCCATTTTCTCTCCATAGGGCTTTGAACCTAAAACGCGAGCCATTAAACTTGCATCTCCTTCTGCCATAGCTACAGCGCCAGAGCCTAAAAGATCAGTTAGAGGGCCTTCTCTGTAAGT
>Ga0180301_10002179_pt1 | contig 15391 bp, 6 predicted proteins | sample GuaBasSediGuay16_FD_121797 | JGI IMG/M metagenome (GOLD analysis project Ga0180301, IMG submission 121797) | Subseafloor sediment microbial communities from Guaymas Basin, Gulf of California, Mexico - Guay16, Core 4569-2, 12-15 cm | ecosystem: Environmental > Aquatic > Marine > Hydrothermal...
CTCTAAGTCCTCCATTGATACTTCATAGCCTTCAACCTCAAAATCTATGGAGTTCCCGCATATGGCTCCTAGAGCCGCAAATCTGAAGGCATCTTTAAAATCTAGTCTGTTGAGCTCCTCCTTTAGGAGCGGGACTATCTTCATGGCTATTCTGTTGGATTCCCTCTTCAGGTGAGCGAAGGGATCGCTGTTTCCGGTTATTTTCTGGACGAGCCTAAAGACGTAGGTATGCAACATCGCTGGAGTCATGTTAAATAGATTATGGTTTTCGCTTAGCCACTTTAAAACTTCAGTGATAACTTTCATCTGCAGCTCCTCGTTATCTGTGGCTTTAGCCGCTATGTCGTATGCAGCTCTAACAGTGCATGGTATACAGAGAATGCGTCCCTTCATCAGATTCACCTCTCGTGGTCTTAGTTAGTAAAGAACAGCAATTTTATAAGCGTAGCGTTTAAGGCGAGGCGAAGAGTCATTTCTCCGCTTAGATAGTTTTCATCGCATCTCTCCAAATTTTTCTAGAAGTCTAAATCCAAAAACTTAATAAGATAAAGGAGAAATCTTCCTTTAAAGCCTCACTAATTCTATTTGAGGCTTGTGCAGAACCGGTACTCAACCTTAAGCATTCCATCAAAATTCAATTTCAAGAGGAAGATGATGTGAGATGAGAGCCAAATGGAAAAAGAAGAGGATGCGTCGTGAAAAGAGAAAAAGACGGAAGCGGCGTGCAAGATACAAGTAGCAGAAACCTAAAGACTCTCCTCTCCAAAAGTTCTTTCAGATATTTGTGGAGAGCATCTGGAGAAAATATGGCCAATATCCGATCAGATGAAAGGGATCTTCCTACTCTTTCAATCCGGTCGATAGCGCAAGGGTTTCTTAACTTTCCAAAGGATAGTTTTCTTACATCTTTTACCAAATAAATAATCGATAAACTTAGAAATTTGCCTGCTGGATAATGTTCCCTAATACATCGTACTTATGGAATAATATGAAAACCGAAGATGTTTCTTTTTGGGAATTCAGCTATTTCATCCTCAGATAATAAGGTTATAGATGCTCCGGAAGATTATATCCTTATAACGAAGAATGCAAGCTAACGCTATACCTAGAAGAATAAGGAGAATAAATATTGCGATATTAAATATTGATGAGTAAATATCAGAGACAACAAGAGTTAACTTTGATTCAGCGATTAATCCTTTGTAGCTGGCCGCAATATAGAGCGTATATTTTCCCTCATTTATTGTAATAGGTATGGCTGTGAAATAGAATTCGTCACCGAGATTCCGGCATCTGTACATTTTTCCAAGCAAACCAATGGAAACGTTTGCTCCTTTGACAGGTATACCATTTTCGTCCTTGATTTTAACCAAGATTATTGCAGTAGACCAGCGTGACGCCGTTATCTGAGGATCCGCTTCGATATGAAGGCTGTTCACATCTCCTTCTCTCCATTGTATGTTGATGGGGAGAACTGTTCTTCCATAATTTCCGTCTTTTTCGGCTCTGATGTTAAATTGAATTTGACCCGTAATAGGGGAGTATTTTCTCCCAAAATAGTTGTAGAAATTTAAAGCGTCAGTATTAATTGTTAATTTATATGTTCCTTTTCCTTCATGTTTGAGTGGGATCTCCGTATCCATGTATGTGGCAATCACTGTTGCATTCTCAACGGGCATGCCTTTAAAGTTGAGAACTTTAACCCTAGCAGTTAACTGGTTGCCTACAATAACATTGAAGTCTTGAGCTTCAACTTTAATGAATAGTTGATTTAAAACTTTATAAGCACACGCCAAGGCTTTGCTACATCGATTCGTCTCCAAGAAAAGTTGAGCTTGATCTTTGAAGTACTTAGCTAGGCTTACTTCGGCATTTGAACTAGCTAAGCTGTCTAATTGATTCTCTATCACGTTTAAAAGGGTCATTACTTCTTCTTTTCCAGTTTCCCGTTCAATGTAAAGAACTGCCACATCATTAGGGTTTATGGACATATTAAGGTTTAGGAATTGCTCGCTTCTGGAGTATTCTATGAGATCCCCCGATCTTAATTCTTTAATTATGTAATTAGCGTCATCAAGATAATCTTTGGCGTCAACTTTAATTTTAAGTTGAATTTTTGAATTCATAAGGTTTATGATGATCACAGCAAGGTTCACCCCGTCAGAAAGAGTGAAAGCTTCAATTGATTCTGAAGCTTCTTCTCCATTCTGTAATGTGGCTTTAATAGCTACTGGCTTCGTTATTCCTATTTGCTGGGAGAAGTCGAACATAATCTTTGTGATTTTATTTTCAAACTTCTTTCCCTTTCGAATCTGAAGAATTTTTCCCTCACCATAGGATATTATTCTATACGATATTGATCCGTCAAAGGATATCCACTTTTCATCCGAAGCTAAAAAGGTGGGGGTTTTCACGGTTTTTAGATGCTCGTCTTCTTCATAGAAGCTTCCTACAACTACTAGGTTTCCTCCTTCTTGTACGTAGGCTTTGAGTTTTTCAACAACTTCACTTTCAACTATTTCATTATCAACTGAAATTATCAATGGGATTTCTTTCGCCTCTTCACCTAAAATCTGACGCGAGAAAATATAGCGGAATGGATAGTGTGACCTAATTAGACTTGAGTGAAGAGATCTCCATGAATCTTTAAATCCATCCATTATCCATGTTAACTCTGAGAGAAAAACTGCAATTTTAGGTTTGATCGGCCACATATATTCAAGCGGCATTCTACTTACTTCCGAGTATACGGTTCTTATTGCATCTTCAGCTTCAGTACCCTTATTTTGCCACTCGAGATCAAGCGGCGCATCCCACGTTCCAATACCCATATACCATGCTCCTAAACCGAGATGTTCATAGAGAAAACGGAGCATCTTCTCGTAGGTTGGCGGTGGAGGATAACAAAACGACTCACTCGCTTGGATCGGTTTCCCGAAGGAACCAATAATCATCCTATAGAGGGTATTGTAAAATGGGAAGTCTGTTTCTCTATCTATGATCGTACCGCAGTATCCATCCGTTATGGAGAGATACTCGACTGGTGAAGAGCCGGCTCTAACAAGCTCCTGATTTCGATATGGGACATCTGCCATAAAGCCAAAGACCAATCTCTCTGGATCTAGACTTTTCACAAGACGATATTGCCAAGCCACGTATTCAGTTATCGCATTTATACGATAAAGATGCCAATCAAGAGATTCCGCGTTTCTTCCAGGAGACCTTATGGGGTCGATCTCCTCGAATGAAAGATAACTCTTATTCCATGCTTCATTTAAGGCTTCTATTGTTTTATATTTTCTCTTTAGCCATTCTCTATAGTGGCAGATCGCATAATCGGAGTAATCTAACCAATGCTCAGGATAGAATAGCGTTCCATAGAATGTTTCGCCATCAAGGCCCCACGCTATAACGTTCTTCTTATTTTTAAACCGGTTCACAACAGTTTCAATTATTTCTCTTTTTATCATATTCACGGCTGCGTGTTCAGTTGAGTGCCAAGGTTTGTTTCCCAAGAATGATTTAACAGTTTCATTATTTTGGTCTAAAGCAGCGACATCTGGATATTGATCGTAAACCCAGTCTGGTAAGAATTGAAAGTTCGTTCCAGTAATAATGTTCATGAATATTGATATATTCATTTCATTACAAAGATCCACAAATTGTTCAATAGCGCCGAGATACCTGTTATATTCATCCAAATCAATGCTCATTCCATCCCCATTCTCTGAGGGCTTCGCTTGGCTCATATATACATCTACTGTTATGGCATTAACACCAAATTCTTTCATTTCAGCAAGGTCGTTTCTCACGGCCTCAAGGTTAAACATGTTTTTTAATCCAAAAAAACCTCTGTACTGAAATGGCATGAGACAAATAGACTGGTACTCCTGTTTAAGCGAAGAGGTTAAAAAATTTGGTGAAGATCTCACCATTTCAGGCATTGGTGATTTCATAGAATCATCTCTTTCGCTTATTATATGTTTTTTTACTTTTAAAAAAGCCACGGAAGGTGAGTAAAAGAGTGATGCTATTAACATGATCAGTAGCATGATCACTACGTTACATTTTTTGTTCCGCATATCTGGGTTTCCTCTTTATCGAATGTTTGCAACTATCTTTCTTATGTGTCTAGCAATTATATTGTGAGTGGTAAATATGTTGCGTACGATTTTATCGTAGCCTGTAAGAGATGGAGGGAATATTAGTTCAAGGGTTATGACCCACTTGATTTCTTCCGGTTTCTCATAATATGAGATCATATGTGAGAAAAGTTCCTTTTGATCACTCACTCTAATCCCTTCGGGTAACGAGTATAAGATTATCTCTAGATTCGGTTTGAGATTGCTAAGTATCTTAATCAATTTCTCATCAATGTTAAGCGTCTTTGCTAATTTATCGTCAAAGATTAAATCTTTTATGTGAGGGAGAAGTCTAGTGTGGGAAGGATGTCTGATGAAGACTGGTTTCCGCCTTATTATTCCTCGCCATCCAAGGATACATTCCATTCTCTTCAATCTTCGATATAATTGGAAGAGTTCGCTTGTCATCTTCTTTTTAGGAACAAGTGTAACTGTGGATAAAAAGGAGTATTTAGTGCTTAAGCTAAAGGGCACATGCTTCTTCTTTACATACAATACGTCAAAATCAGCTTCTTTCGGGATGATTTCAACTTTTTCTCCGAGATCACACCATCTTTTAATCTTGTCTTCAAGAGAGAAAACGTAAGGAGGCGCACGGAGATTTTTTAGTCGATTAAGTATCTTCATTTTTTATCACCTTCCTACAGTATCTTAGTAAGCGGATCCCCAGAGAGACTTCAGAATTACAGCTATTCCAGTCGCGATCCCCACGGATATTCCCTCGCCAGCACCAATACCTGCCACTACAACCGCCCGATAGCGGTTCCACCATCCCTCACCAAATTTCCACTTAAAGAAGAGACCTACTATGGCTCCCATCAAAGTTGAAATTGCTATCGGTATGGGCGTAGTACAGCCAGCTGCCAAAGATACTATTGGAAAATCGAATCCTATTAGTTCGAATATTACAAATAGAATGGCTATAACTCCGAAACCGCCTAAAATTGTTGTCGGATTGAATATTTTTATTGAACGAGTAATCCATAGAAATCTGTAAATCAGATTGACAGGCCAGTAGATTTGAGTGGCAGGATACATTGAAGATGGAATAGGAGCCATCCTTAAGAAGAAATCAAGGTAGACGAGGCTCATTATTGAGCTAATCGCGGCAGCAACAAAATATCCCTTAATCCAGCTGGAGATTTTCGTTTCAAGCATGTCGCAAACTTTAAAGTTTTGAACCACTTGACCACCACCACAATTTACAACTATTAAAGGAGCAAACCATATGTCTACACCCGTGTAGCCGCTTGCGATATACGCTCCTTCAACCACGTAGGGAACGTTAATACTCATACCCGTAGTTCCTAAGGATCTGGTGGCGATATTTGCGTAAAGAAATGACCAACCTGTAGATAATAATATTATAATCCATATGGGAAAATTGGGAACAAGCATGTGAATTACTAATGCATCCGCCAGGGTAGCCGCAATAAATATTGGTAGATAAATCCATTCTCGCCCCCTTACTTTTCTTTTAGAAGGAAACGCAAATTTGAAAACTGTTACCAGAAACTTTGGATGTCTTATTAGTGGTAGAAGGGAAGCTGCTATTGAAATGCCTATCACCGGGCTTGCCCAGAATGATAGCTGTGACCACGTGAGAATGTCGCTGATGTTCATGCCCGGCATATACCCGCTCCATATATTCTCTTTAACCAAAAAATAGTTCCCGAAAAAGAAGACTGCAACTGAACCGATGAAAATTCCAACCACCGCCTTAAAGGGAAGTACAAATCCTGTGGCATATATTATGAGATCCGTTGCTATTCCAAATGAAGCGCCTGGCATGAACATTTCGATGAGATAATTGTAATCTACCCATGGAATCGGCAGTATATACATGCTGGTGCCAAATGTTGGAAGAGTTAAGATTGGAACACCGTAGAGAATAAAAGCATAAATGAAAGATAAGAGACCGCTTACTGCAAAAATATGCATCTTAGTTTCATCACGTTCTGAGAGAGTCAAGGCAGCCTCAGCGGAAATCTGTGCTAAAGGAAATTCCAGCTTTTCTTGTCGCACATAAAGATGATACATAAACATTGAAAGCGCCATATCCGCTATCTTAAATGTGATGCTCCAGAAAACATATATGAGCGCGGGCATGAGCCACACTTTATTAAAGAACATTCCAGGACCAACAATATATGATCCTGGAGGCGGAGCATACCAGTCCGGTATCTTGAGAGTTAAACCTAAGCTTGATGCAAGCGGACTTGCTCTTGTATAAGCTTGATAAAGGAGAAACATAAACATCGCATCATTAAATAGGATCAGTCCATTTGGTCCCGCTGCAATTGGAGCTTGCGTCCATATGACGAAAGTCTCCTGCTTTGTTAAGGGTCGACGGTAAATTCTTCCAATCTCGGTTAATAGAAGAGTGACAATTGGCGCTACAATGCCGATTACAGCTAGACCTGCAACTAGGCTCAGCCAGAGGATGACTGGATATATAACTACGCCTGCGAAAAGCAGCCCTAAGAAGGAATTCCATGTGAATCCTTCTTTACTTACCTTAGTTCTTGTAGGTTTCTCGTTTTCCAAATTTAATCGACCTCGCGAGATCTAAATATTTAGTCTTTTCTCTTGGGGAGAGTCCTGTTCTCCAAAGTAGGAATTGTTTTCTAATCTCGTTAATGAAGAGTCGATTCGTACGTGACCAAACGCTTAGAAGCCCCGTTATTCTTTTTATTTTAATTAGAAGCGAATAACCTTCCTTCTCCACTGGATTTCCGATTATTTGCACTTCTTGGAGGATCCCAGCGTCAAAGGGAACTATTCTGGCCTTCATGTATAGATACGGCGCATCTTTCTCTTCTCCTAAGGAAATATCGTCTGCAACAAACACTCCAGCTCGTTCAGTTCTATGGGCCTCACAATATTCCTTTATGAAAAGCAGTAACGCTATGGCCTCCATCTTATCTTTTAATACAAATGGTGTTGGAATAATCCATTGGTCTCCTTTGGGCTTCGTAGGAATCTTCCATTTCCTCTCAACAGATGGAGTTACAAGTCTACCGCTTAATCTTAGAATATAGGGTAAGGGGAATAAAACTGAGAGCATTATTAATCCCATAGCGATTGCAACATAAGATGAGGAAGCGTTCATAGTGAATCCAGGCGGAAGGAGATTAAGATTATAGAGAGCGATGTTCGTGACTACACCCATCAGGTATCCCACAATACCGCCTACAAAGGCGAATGTGATAGCTTCTGCGGCGAACATGAATACAACATCGGTTGGGGAGAGTCCTAGGGAACTTAAAATCGCTATTTCACGCTTCCGCTCATTAATTATGGCCAACATGGTGTTTGTTACAATTAACATTGAGAGGATTAATAGAATAATGAGATTCTCCCAGCCATGTGTACTGAAAACTTGAGTTTTTCTGTAGACCGTTATTGTGCCGTTTATCCCAGCGTACACATCAAGTCCTGTGAAGAGAGCCAGCTCACTCGCATACTCATTAATTTCCGTTGGATCAAAAAATTTTATGGCCATTGTGTAAATGCTTGAGCCTAGAATCCTTGCAAATTTGGCGGGAACAATTATTGTAGAGTTAGGCGGGTTTAACTGTATACCTATACCTTCTCCAGCGTAGGTTATAGGAACAAGTGGATATCCATCTAAATCAAGTACGGAAAACAGATTTTTTCCTTCAAATATTCCAACAATCTTTAGTTGGATTCCACTGATCGAGATGGAATCGTTGACATTAACAGATAACTGATTAGCTAGCCACTCGCTTATTATACAAGATTTCAAATCTGATTCATTAAACCATCTTCCTCTAGTCAAAATATTAGCGAGATTGGTGACGTTTATCTCATAGGGAGAGAAACCTAGAATAGAGGCACTCTGCACTAACTCAATGGAGATCTGATCGCTTGATATTGTGAGGGATTTCATTCTCGGAAAGAACCAGTATCTAGGTGAGACAATCTTATCCTTCTTAACTCCACTGCTTATGAAGTCTAAAATCTGAGGGGAGAGAGGATCCCATGTTATCCTCCTTAATAGGATTCCATTATATCGGGTGGTTCCCGGGATTGCTTGAACCCTAGAAACCGTATAGGGAGACATTGAGGTAAATGAAACCATGCTCCAAGTTACTATAATGAGGGTAAGGAGGGTCATCAATGTTCGTATTTTTCTCTTTTTCATGTTTGAAATCCCTACTGAAATAGCTATCATCAGAGTGTCGTATCTTCTCATCTCAACGAAGTGGGCACCTATAATCTTTTTACGAAGTTTCTTGAAAAAGCTCACAGCATATTGTATGAGTATCACAGCTATAGGGATGGTCAAGGCAACTATGGACGTACCCAATAAGCTCATGGGAACGCTTGTAGCTAGGGTGAAGGAAGGTAAACGCGCTAAATATAATATGAAAAGACAGGAAAATAGTATGGCAATTATGGTAATGGCTCTTTTCCTTCCAGTAAAGTTAAAGACTAATCTTTCGGCGATAAAGCTGAAAGGAAGAAGGAGAAGGAAAATTATTACAATCGTGGAACTAGCTTGATTGATTAAATCCAAGGTTAATCTGTAAATTTTTATTTCCTTCTGCCACGCTGCGAAAGCTCTAGAGTAAGCAACATCATATTGCATTTTTCTGTAGGCTAATTGCGATTCGCAGATATCTTTTCCTACACTTTCATTAATATTTAAAGCTTCTAAGTTTTTCACGCCGGATTCTTCAGCATTTTTAAGACGAAGAGAATTTAGATAGTAAAGATCTTGAGCAACTTTAATCGCAGTATTATAAATGTGCAGGGTTGTTCCAGCATTAACAGTAAAACCTAATCCCTCTGGGAATTTCTCTGAGGCATTTATTAAAATCATTAGAGGGAAATAGAATCTATCTTTCACTATTATTTCTACAGGTTTTCTCGTGGGGACAAAATAGATTGAAATCTGATCATCGGTAACAAATCCGTAATGTTCAGGAGTCACATGGCTAGGGATAACCTTAATTTCAAAATTGGTTGCTTGCACAAATAATTGCGGATTCAAATTATCGAATGTTACAATATTTCCGCATCTAAAGACCACTATATACTTATCTTCAAAGGCTTTGTAGATGTAAAAGCTGTTTGGAAACTTACCTGCACCAAACGGTCCTAAATCAATAGCATAGGTAATCTCGCCTGTCTCAGGATCAATTTTGTACGCATAAACAGTATAAAGATACATTTGACCTGCTTCGGGATGCATTTGAGGAGCTATTCCTTTTATCGTGAACACACCGTTTTCGTCAGTTTTGATTATTAGGTTTTGGATACTTGCTCCTAGAGAGATCGCTTGAGCTAATGATATATGAACAATTGCATCTGGAACAGGACTATATCGCCCTGAAGAAGCATTATACTCAACAACATGACCTTGCAGGGTGGCAAAAGCAGCGTAAGGGGATAATCTTGAGATTTCATATGTTTCTAGAGGAGCATCTTCGTTTACAAAGGATACAAATGAGCATATGGAAAATATCATCTGCGGTCTCAGATTCTCATAGTTAACGCGGTCATATGTGTCTAGCGGTGTACCCCAAACCTCCCTCATCGAATGGACGGTGCGAAAGGCGACCCCGAGTCCACCTGCAAACATTATCGGCTCTGTATCAAGCATGTATGTTGTTGGAATTGTGCGTTGCCACTCAGATGACAAAGTATATCGATCTACGTTAATTTTTACATTAAGTTGTTTTTCTATTTCTGGAAGGTATACTTGAAGGATCTTACGTACGTTCTCATTTAGTCGGTCTTGTGGACCTAAAGCCCAAGCTAATTCTTCCCAGTGATACCAGTATCCGATGTAAGGTAAACCAATTGTACTCTCATCTGTTGAAAAGTCGAAGTTAAATAGGGCCTTAATATTTACGGTAAATTCATCCCAATGTTTATCTAAGAATTCCCGTGAACCATATAGTCCCTGCCAAAAACCAGAAAAGGCGACAAACATGACATTCTTTTTTGGAGGGTTAAGTGCTAGGTATCTTGCCAATTCTAGTAATACCGAGATCCCGCAGGAATCATCGGCTCCAGGAGCTAAAGATGGGATATAGGAGAAAGAGTCGTAATGTGCGGAAACCGCGATAGTTTCGTTTATTGAGGTTCCCTTCACAATGCCAACTACGTTATATCCAGTCCGTATTTCATATTTCATCCTAGATTTAACATTCACGGTTACGTTGCCCTTATTTAATAGATTAAGTAAAAGCTCCGCATCTTTTTTGGTGATGTAGAGTCTTGGTATATTCAGTGGAACATTAAGAATCTTTAGCGAAGATTCAATATTGGTTGTATACTCAGGTTCTATGAAGATTATGCATTTTGCTCCTAACTTAACAGCGTTTAGCCAGTTTCTTTGACAATTGAAATTCATTAGAACTATGCTTCCGTTAACTTCCTTCCCGTTAAAGTCTTCTAACCGCCCTGATCCACCGAATATGAGTCTCCCCTGAATGCCATCTTTAGGAGTTGAGCATGTTTGAACAGAATTTGGAAGAAGCGGATAGGCTTTTATCACGTGATGGGATGGTGATAGCACAGTAATGTTTGCGCCATAATCAACTGGAATTGTTAGATTGAAAGGTTCCAAACGAACATTTTCTAGTTTGTACTCTTTGAATCTTTCAAGAATATAAAGGGCTGCAATATTGCAGCCTTCATATCCGGTGAACCTTGATCCGAGGGAAGAGAAAAATTTTATATGTTCTCTTATTTTGTCTTCTCTTATTTCATTAATTATGGAAACATAATCAAAAACGTTCTGATTCTGAAGCTCGGCTTTTTGGATGGATTTTGCATTCTTCAATGGTAGTGCTTCTAAGATTAGAAAGGAGAGTAAAAATAAAAGAATGAAAAAATATTTGGGGGATTTGATGATTTTCGCGGGCATTTACACCTACCTAGCCACCCATCGCTATTAAGATTAGAACTGAAGCTAAACTTGTTACAAAGTATCCTACAATAAAGCCTATTATGAGTGGAACAGCTCTTTTCTCGTAGAGGGACGTTCCTCCTATCTTCAGAACTATGAATTTCATTATACAGCCAATGACTAGTGGGAACCAAACCCAGTTCATATGGTATGTTCCGCCGACGAACAGTCCTATTGGGTTTAATGGAAACGTTGGCCAAATTATTCTAGCTATGCTTAGGATAACAACCAACGCAACTCCCAGCAAGGCTGGCAGGTACCAGCTTTGGATTGGATCCGTGTGCAACCACCAGTCAGTTCCATTTTGAACCATGGGTGAAGTTCCAAGTATGTTATCAATAAAGGCAAACCACCAGAATTGGGTTCCTCCTCCAAGCCTTGCTTGTCCAAAGGTGTTGAAGAGATAAACGGTTAACGGCCATCCGATTACGTTGCCTATAATTGCGCTTAAGATTATTGCTAAATAAGCGTCTCTTTGATGTAATCCTGTGGATTCTCCAACCTTGCTCAATTGCAACGACGCAGGTCCGATATCTGAGTAATGGCCGAACTCGGACGTTAACATTATATCATTAAAGAGAACATAGGTTCCGGTCTTTCCAACGACTTCTGGGCCATTGTAAATACTGTAAACAACGTTGGCACCCATACGCATGACGTCTAACTGCTGATAACCACAGTCAGCCATGACTCTTATCCATCCAAGATTGAGTAAACCAAAGGTTATCACCCAAATAAGCGCAGCATATAATGGAACTTGCCCAATGAGTAGAAGCGCTAACCACCCGAAGAAGCCTATTGCTAACAGTGTGTAAACAACTGTGTAGCTAAAAGGCTCGCCTTCTTCGCTTAGACTTTTCGCCTTTTTCTTGAAAGCGAGCCTTATTGTGTCAATGATGTAATCGCGGTGGATTATTAGCGGCATTACTCCTAAAGCCATTACCGCACCGCCCCAGACATAATACCATCGAAATGAACTTGTTTGGATGAAGCCGTACTGATCCATAATCGTCAATCCAGACCAAGTTATATCGTAAGGCAGCTGACCCATAGCCACTTGAACCATATCAATTATAGTCTTAACCACAAAGAAGAAAACCGCTGAGAAAGTTACATCCAAGGGTATCAGAAAAGCGACTGCTATGAGCCCCGGGTGTAGACCAAAGACCCAACAGCCACCCGGTAGAATTCGACCTAGCACAGATATGAGCTCATAGCTATTGAAGCCTCCGGCTCCCGGCGTAATACTTGGAAAAGCTGGAAAGAACTGTTGTATCCATATGTGGCCCCCAATTATGAAGAAACCAATGACCCAACCAATCCAGAATAGCGTATTTTTCTTAGAGAATATTCCCCATCTGCCGTTTGTGACAGCGTATTCAATGGTATCTGTGAGTATACGGACTGTTGGAAACGTAAGCTTTTCGATCTTGACCCAAAGTTGTCTTACTACAAGCCCTATCGCAATAGTGTATATTGACCAAATAATGGACCAAATAATCCAGTATAGAATTGGCACTGTCCATGCATCCCAAGGTACGGAGACTCCGCCAGTTAAAAGATAATTTTGTACAGTCAGGTCCTTCGGGAACATGTAATCTGGCATTACTGGCCCTAGGACATCCTTGTAGAGATCATGCATGAGTCCACCCGCTACTGTGGCGAATCTGTAGAATTGGTTGCCGATACTGGCAGTCATGAAAATTATTGAGAGAAGTATAGTGAAGAAGCCGAAAACTCTTTTATTCTTCACCATTCCTAAGATCGAGCCAAAAGCTATCATAAGGAAGAGAGAGATCACTGCTCCAGTATTCACAGCTGCCATCGGCCCCCATCCTAGAAACCACCATTGATTGTAATATTCTTGTATAATTATGGAGATTACAGATACAACTATAGCTACTAAAATTCCAATGGCCCACATGAATGGAGAAACAAATTCCATTGCTTCTTTCTTTTTAAATTCTGACAAAGCAAACTCCTCTTTTACATGTTTTTCGTATATGGTTTAAACATGCCATATGATAAGCTTATTATTTTATAAGTGCATAAATTATTTATGTTAACGTGTTATAGAGAAAGAGTAACTTATGAGAGATGGAAATGGGTGTTTTTTATCACGGTGAGTTGATAAAACGCTATTTTCGGCCTTCTGAGGCTCTCAGATATTTATGGAGAACTTGTGTAACAAGCTTATCTCTCCATGTATCAAAAAGATAGCCATTATAGAGGATATTAGGCACAACGGATCTAAAAATTTTTTCACTTTGGAAACTTCTGCAGAGATCTTGCAGTTCTCTCATAGTTTTCGTCCACGCTACACATAAAATAAGATTGGGAAGATTGCTAAAAGACCAATAGAAGAGCGTGTTTGGTGAATATTTTTCGACAAGCTGATCGATCACGCCCCTACTAGTAGACGGTTTCATGTATAAATGTAGGATGCTTATCATATCGCCCGATGTGTCGGGATACCATTCGATGGATAACTCAATCGACTTCTCATGAACCATTTTTGAGAGGCGGCGACGTACAGTTTTCGCTGAGATTCCAAGTTCTTTAGCGATTTCTGAAGCTAATTTTCTGGAGTTTTTTTGAAGAACACGAATAATCTGGAAATCAAGGGAATCAAGAGTAACGTCGCGGGGAGTAACTAAGAAGGGGAAACCTGATTCAGAATGAACAATGCCTACAGTTGGATCCGGCATTTTAGCTTTTTTCATCAGGAAGGAGACGTAAGGTTGTAGCTCGGAGATGTTTCGGAGATAAGCACCTACGTAAAGATGATTTCCACTGGCAATAGCAACCCAATAGGTGAAATCATCATTACTATTTTTGAGGTTTCTATTTACTTCATCGATTGATTCGGCTTCCGTTCTTCCGAAGATTAGGACATGGAGCGCTTTTAATGCGGATATACTGATTTTGGCAGTAAAGGCTCGGATGATACCTGAACTCACTAAACTCTGGATTCTTTTTTGAACCGCACTAACTGATAGACCAGTATGTTTCGCTAGCTCACGATAGGACAGTCTAGAATTTCTCCATAAGAGCTTAACTAAAATAATATCGGTTTCATCCATGTTTCACACTCTAAATCTTTTAGCAATTACAAAGTATTTATTTATTCTTCTCATGCCCACCTTATAATTTTTGAGAAAAGATCTTTCGGCCGCAAAGCCATAACATCTACCCACCAAGTGATAAATGCCGGATCACTCATCAGCATATAAGGTTCGTCCGAAAAACGCATTAATGCTGAAAATTTGAGAGTGATTGGAGTTTGCCCCCAGGTATATCTTGCAGGGTTTTTTAATACTTCATTTTCATCAATAGGTGATAGATCAACCTTAATGTCGCCAACTTTTCCGTGATTATGTTCTAATAAGTATTCACCTCTGGTTATCCAATTCATGAACGCTGGATTGAGGTCTTCTCTTAAAAGTCGTCTCGGTTCAAGCTGATACATTCTACGGGATCTCTTCAAAAGCAAATCTTCAATCATTTTCGAAGTGAAGCATTCTTGTTTTAACAAATATGCAGCGGCTACACCGGTAATGGCTGGTATAGGTAACCAAAATGGATCTTTAAGTTTATCTTCTCTTAAAGCTTTGAGCAGCGTTCTCTTTAAAACTTCTGCTACTGACTCAAAAATTGCGAAGATCACGTCATCTTTGCAGAAGTTATAGGTCATCTGCCCTAAGTGATGTTCAATAGCGCCAGCGGTACCAACAGTCATTAAAATATTTCCATAGTGCACTCCGATCTTAACACATTTTTTTACACCGTGAAATATACGGTCTCTAAAATTCTCTAAGTAAGCTTCCGGATCGAAGGATGAAAAGCCAAGTTTGCGGAGGGTTTGAATCTGAGTTTCTATAGGGTCTAACCACATTTGCATTAAAATTTCTTTTTCAGCTTGCACTCCCTCAGCCCATGTTCCGCCACTCTCGTATATTTCAGCAAAAGTGTCCCCAATTAAGTTCGTGTAAGAGGTGTTTCTACTACATGTAACTGCTATTTCCACCGCCTCTTTATACATTGTAGGGATCCCAGCCTTATCTAATATAGGCTTATAGAAATCTGGGAAAAAAGAGTGCGGGGACCTAGGACCTTGGACTCCAGAATAACGTAAGAAAATCATCCGTTCAATAATACGGTCAGATTTCTTCAGCTCCTTAACGAATTTTTCAATTGATTTCTTGAAGTTTGAATCTAATTCAAAAAGAATTGATAAAGTTGCAGGAGCTTGAAAATTTTCTGTCCAAGGTTCATCCTCGGCTTTTATTGTACTTGCAAGAGA
>Ga0180301_10002181_pt1 | contig 15388 bp, 20 predicted proteins | sample GuaBasSediGuay16_FD_121797 | JGI IMG/M metagenome (GOLD analysis project Ga0180301, IMG submission 121797) | Subseafloor sediment microbial communities from Guaymas Basin, Gulf of California, Mexico - Guay16, Core 4569-2, 12-15 cm | ecosystem: Environmental > Aquatic > Marine > Hydrothermal...
GTCCAGAATGTCAGTCGCAGTTGCTGTGTTGCAATTGCTGTTGAATTTGAATTCACCTTGCCCAGTAACTACGACCTTATGATTAGCTGAAGCGTTCCCGAAGTTTCTGAACTCAATATCTCCCTTCTGGCCTGAAAGGAAGACCGTTTTTGCCTCTGCATCAGTTTCCATATCAATGTATGCGTCTTCATCCACGACGAAGCAATCTGTCATTATGTACGTTCCGGCTGCATTTAGCGTAATACCGGAATCCCCGAATGCGCACTCTTTCATACCTCCAGCCGCTACAGATATCGCTCCTGCTATCGCCACCTTACACAACACCATGCGATAACTCGTGCCACTTGAGGTCCCATAAATACTGCCGTTCTCAAAATAGGCGTTCGCTATGGATTGGCCGTTAAGGTTGATGGTATAACCTTCTCCAACGAATGTGTAATTGTCTGCCGAGGATGTGAGAGTGATCGTCGAGCCGTTAGCGATATGGAAACGGTTCAAACCGAGAGCTGAATTCAACGTCAGTGCTGCTGCCCATGTACAAGGGTTATCAGCGATTCCATCAACTCCAACTTCCGTTCCACTTGAGCCTCCATCCATCACCCAGATAGCACCGTTTGAATAACCCGTGCTTGACATAACCACACCGTAGGTAAGGAATATCTGGTCAATATAGAGATTGGCATTTGTCAACCCAGTACCATAGAATCTAATTTGAACTTTGCCAAGGTTAGCTCCAGTTCCAGTATGTCTAGCTAGTAATACACCTTTTCTGATTACATCAGTTGAGCTATTCTGCCCAATATAACTTACCACCTTTTCCCATATCGAGCTACCCCAATTCCATGCATACACAATTAAATCATCGGTCTTACTATTTATTCTACCAACGATGGTAACACCTGCTGCTATCCCTATGTGGCCTACATCAAACTGATAGCTACAGTTAATTACCCCACCACTGTCCTGAATTTGATGATAAACTTGATCGACTGCCGTAGTATCTGTATAGTCCCCACTTGCTACCACCCCTGTGATCAGGTTAAAAGACTCAGCTACAGCATTCAGAACGCCACCCACAGAACCAATGTTAGCAAGTTGAGCCTGTGTTGCTGGTGCCTCGGGGTCACTGTATCCCGTTCCATCAAATGTGGCCTCAAGGTTATCAGCTGCTCCTGAATCACCTGAAATTTCAACCATATCTGCTGGGACTATACTTGGAATAGTATAGATTATTACCGGCTCGATCTGAATGCCAGACGTACTCGACACCGCACTCAGCATGAACAAATCACAATTAGTCTCGGCCTGAGTCGTATCAAAAATATAAATCCCTTTCATGTTAGTAGCATCAAGCTCAGTCGGGTTTATATCATTACTCTGTGTTGCTGCCCCACCATCCTTGGAGATGTATGCCGTAATATTGGCCGCATCCCCAGTTTTGGGCGCATCCGCTGAAGTGTCATGCGCATAAATCGCTACTTTCTGTCCCGAGATATTCTTATACATTATGGTACCTCGCTCTTGGCCTGCGTCCACCACCTCCAACAGCTGGAGTATAAGTAACGGTTAGTTTTGGCTCATTTGTTCCATTATCAGAAGAATAAAACCTCATGTAACTCTCTAATGAAGCTCCAGGCCAAGGAGGTGCGGTGCCCATTTTGTCCCAATGTTCATCAACCAAAATACAATGAAAAATATGTACTGGACAAATGGTCCCAGCAGGCAGCACATACGAGTTATATACTCCCAAAGCCATACTAGCATAAGTTACTTGGTTTAAGGTAACTCCTATTTTTTGATATGGCCAATCATTCCCAGAAATACCTGTTGTTATCGTGTTTAGGTAATAGCACAGACTTACATCAAAGCTGTAGCTAGTAGCTAACCCACAATCATCCAGTTTGCTAACCCCATAAAATGCTGCAGTGGCTGAATTTATAATACTATCATCAGCAATGCTTGTAGGATCAAAATGAATATATGCTCGATCTAATTCATACCAATAAGGAGTGCTAGTATCACTTTTACAATACCACGTCAAATAAATCCCTCCCTTTGAATAACCAGCATCTCCTGATCTTAAACCGAGCCATGTCATCGTGTGAGAACCAGGTTTATCGAAGCTGTATAACGTATCATCATAACTACTGCCAGGGTTAAATATCAATGTATCATTTACCAAAGGAGTTAATCCAGGAAAAACAATAGGCCAATAATTACGGTTAGTTACAATTGAGCAATCAGGAATATAAGGAATATATTCAGTGTCATCATTCAAGTAAAATTGCTCATCTAATCTCAACTTGAAATCGCCTTTTTGATCATATTGAAACCGACATGATTTTTGGATAGGCTTTTGTGATACCCACAAACCTATCAATTTACCGTTAACAAGCCTCAGCCACCGCTTAATATTTCCGAAATCCCACTCTAAGCACACTGGACCCACTAGACCCCCAAATGGGTCAGAAATTACCGAAGCTTCTTCTCTGATTGGAGAAACTTCTTGACCACCATAAAAGAACCTCGAAGTAAATCGCAGAACCTGTCCTGCTTGCAATCCATTAACAGGGTATTTTACTTCGGCTGTAACTTGTCTTCCTCTAACTGAAAATTGCATATAGTCATCATGTGATACCCAAGCACCCCCTAACCGCTGCCAGCCAGGAATAACACGATTACCATTTGGGAGCATTTTGACTAGCTGAGAAACTACCGCCAGACGCCTGTCTGTGTTCAAAGTTGACCGATAAGATTTAGTCCACGGTCCCACACTCTTTCTTTTATCAACAGTTCCCTGATAATCATGCCAGAATTCCCAATAACGCCAATCCTCTTCTTGCTCTGCAAGCGCAGACAATACAACAGGATCAGTCACTACTCTATTGGGGTCATTGATAATAGACAGATAATCTTCAGCTACCATAATTGTAACCTCTATGCTCCATTAGGTATCCTGCTGATGTAATATCCTCCCAACCCAAACATCCAATCAAATATTCCTCTACATATGTACCCTGATACCCATTTTACCCCTAATATCTACAACAGCTGTACCACCAGTCTCTGCCTGTAAATAAAGTCTATATATGATTGGATACACCATATTAACAAACAATTCCCCATTAACATCAATATAGCTACCTCTGACCAGATCAAAGGTACTGTTAACATCAACTTTTACTCTATCTGGACCCTTGTTCACAAGTGCAAATGATATCCAAGGAAATCCTGGATTAGGCAATGCATCATCGTATATAACATAATCTAGTACTGTATCAGTTACAGTTAGTTCAACTGACTTTGTACCAACTGGTACTTTACTCTCTTCAAGTTTCCTCAATCTGGCTACTTGTCCAAGTTGAGAAAGCTGCACTAATGCATCCAGAGGTAAGACCTCATTTGGAATATTAACTAACTCATTCATTATATTATACCCTTTTACATTCTATATCTTTCTTTACTATTGATAGTGTCTATACCATCGGCAACCTGTTCTTGTGTTGCAGGTAGTCCTGTTGCAATATAATAATATGGGCAGTTAACAACTCCACCCTCAGTTGCACCAGACTGCATTGTAAGTTTGAAGTCATTATAGAATATAAAGGGTCCTTGAATATATATACCATCATCCATACCAGAATTCCATTCCCAAGATCCCAATAGCCTATAGTTTGTACCATCGATTTTGTGATATAATCGGAGGGTAGTATTCTTAGCAAGCCCTGATACATCAATACTAACACCTGGTACAATACAATCAACAGCATCAGTATTTTCGAAAACAGTCTGCTCGTTGGTATTATTTGCGTGCGCGTGAACTCCTATCGTCGCCATTTTGTTCTCCTTTCAGAGCTGTTTGTAGGGTCATGAGAGCCTGGGTGATCAGCTGATGCGTCTCCCTACGCCTGCCACCTACTTCCTCGGATAATATTGAGGTTGCTCTATCCAATATTTGTAAAGCCTCTTCTGGTGTCATTATTCCTCCTTTTCAACTATCTTTCTTTTTGGTTCATTCATCATTCTTCTTGCTACAGCTTTACATAATCGTAAAGCCTGCCAAATAGAAAACACCAGACACCCAGTTATAAATATTGTTTCTGGTACCGCTTCATGATACTGATTAGTTTCAATCGGTATTCGGTAATTATTAAACAGCGATGTTATCAGATATATCAATACTATTATCTGGCATCCTATCCCAATTCCCATTGCTATTACTGTTTTTCTGTTCAATTCCGTATCAAGCATTTCACTCCTTTAATTTGGTACTCTTAGCACTCGATACCCACTTCCACCACTGTCAGCGGCTCCTTCTGTAATACTCTTCAATGCCCCACCTGAACACCCAATTGATACATTCCCATCATACACCTGAAAACGACAATTTGTGCCATCTGGTTTGACAAGAAAATTACAATTAGACACCAGAAGTGAGGATATGTCAGTATACCCCAACAAATAGACTCTCAGTAGATTATCACCAGACGCATTTCGTGTGTAAAACTCAATAGCATTTCCGTTAACGACATTCCTCCGCCCAAACAATCGGATATGACTATCGTCTGCAGAGTAAACATCACCGATATTGTCTATTCTGTTGCTTCCCAAATCAAGGGTATCATCAAAATAAGCCATTCCATCAACTTCTAACTTGCCCTTGATTGCCAAATCATTTTCCGAATTCAGAGAATGCGAGGTCGCACGAGAGGACCCAATCTGAATATAATCACTGTTGCCAACCAAACAACTAAGATTAGTGAGATTTTGTCCTCCAGCATCTAAACCGTTACCAAGTTTAAGGTTAGAATGAGGCGCAGAAGCCGACCATGTGATAGCGGTGTCTTCAACCTTGAATCGTACATTTGACCCATCAGGCTTAACAACTAGATTACAATTTTCAAACCGCCATTCTGCTGTATCAACTTGCCCTGTTAACATAGTTCTTATCTGGTCACTTCCACCAGAATTTCTAGTATATAATTCAATAGCATTTCCGCTCACTACATTTCTGCGACCAAATATCTTAATATGATCACCCACTGCGGAATAAATATCACCTGCATTACTTATCTCGGTGCTCCCCAAATCAATACTACCATCAAAATATGCCACTCCATCAACTTCCAGCTTCCCCTTGATTGCAAGGTCATTCTCAGAATTCAGGCTGTGTGAGGTCGCACGGGTTGACCCTATTTGAATATAATCACTGTTGCCACTAATCCTACTTACATTGGATAGATTATTGCCGTCAACATCTAGATCACCACTTAGGGTATGAGCAGGCAATATCAATGTTGCTGAGCCCCCCAGAATAATCCTGGCATCGTCATCGGCATTGAACCCTAATGCCACGTAGGAATCCTTATCAGCATCCACTATAGCTATCCTCGGCTCAGTAACACCATCAAAGAAGCCGAGATCGGCATCTAGAATAGATTGATCGCCTACTATCCATACCGGCACATCTATCGCCCCGCCATCAGGCAAGGCCAGAATCAATGCATTAGCATTGGCATCAGCAGTCTCATACCCCAGTTTAGAGACTCCTCCAAAATTGATAAATTCATCATCACTCAGATTAGGCGTTGCTCCAAATATTGGCATAATTCACCTCCAATAAATATTCCTCTACATAAGTACATCTTTCCCTATTTTACCTCTGATTTTTACGTTAGCTGTACCACCAGGTTCTGATTGTAGATACAGAGTCTTTATAACTGGGTACACCATATCTATTGTTAATTCACCATTTTTAGGTATATAGCACCCACTAACTAAGTCAAAAGTACCATTAACTCCAATTTTGACCTCATTTGGTCCAGTGTTAACAAGTGCAAAAGATATCCACGGAAAACTGGGAATAGATGATTTTGGATCATATACATCATACACAGTAACACTATCAGTTACAACCAGTTTAATTGATTTAGTACCCAGTGGTACTTTACTCTCCTCGAGTGTTTTTAGTATAGTTAGGTACTCAAGTAGAGCATTATCAGATACTTCACTCATTCTAACCTCCTCTTTACTCAAGATCTCCTTGATTTACTATTATCTCAGTAGGTAGATAATCCTCATTCCATGTCACCCTATAACTCTGAGGCTGTTGTCTACTACTGAATATGTTTAGCATAGAATACATCATAAGCATCATCATTATCATCATAATGCCCATTATTTCAGATTCATCAAATATATCATCTTTCATTATACTACCACAAATCTTCTTTTACTACAGAATAGTAATCATTGCTCAACCTCTAGTTTAACCATACCCATGAGAACCTCTTTGCTAATTCCATTTAACCTAACCTTTTATATAGGTTTATGCTGAAGTAGCTTGCATTTTACTACTATGCACAAACTTATTGTCTGTTTTTAGTAGCTTTTAGAGTTAGTACAGCACCCCCAATAAGAATAGGTGTTGCAAGAAGAATATTGATCAAGTTACCCAGTAATTCATTCTCTAATGTTATTGTTATATCTACGTTATCACCAACATCCACATCATCACATTCACCTGCATTGACCTCCATAAAATATCTACCAGTACCTGTTATTCCCTTTGCACCTGGTTCAACATTCCTTGCAACTGAGCTCACACTACACACATTACCTTCGTCTGTTTCTTCGCATTCTATGAAAACAATATCAAGACTAAAAAGCATCTCGTCCATGTTTATGTCTATGTCTGTATTTGACCCCATATCAAATAACATACCAGTACCAGGATCCATGCTTTCTAGTCCACTTAGTCCATGAACTATCTCATAGAATGTGGTCGCTATTGATACATCCCATTCATTTTCACCTATTTTAACTGTTCCTTGTCCTGACATACACTACACTCCTAGTTTGTTAAGATCGAGAATTTTAGTATAATCAAGATCATTTAACTCATCAACAACTGCATCCAAAGTCATTTCATTAACCATGTCTACATCTGCGCGAAGGTAACAATATCCATCATTTTCTGCGCCGAGTTCCCATATTGATATGAAATCCCAGCCTGTAAATGATGATTGTTGTTTCATAAGGCTAGTACTTAAACCTGTGCCACCCCCTATACTCATGCCACATAGACTAGTAATAATATCCCAATAACAATGTGTTAATGTTCCTCCAACATTGTTGAAACAGAAACCAGTAACGTATATGAAAGGAGGGTTGTTAATACGACCGATACCAGTTGAATAACAGTTTTCTATCGTGCCTGAAGTTACCATTAACACAAATCCTGCAGAATGTTCAAGAAGACCATCACCTCTTGAAAAACAGTTAGTTACTGTGCTAAGATGTCCAGCACCATCATCAGTTACCCATCCCACAAAACCACCCCCACCACCTAAACCAGTCAGTTTACCTGTTGAAAAGCACCTATCTGCTACAGATGCAATAAATCTGCCTACAAAACCCCCACAAAGAGTATCAGTGTACGTATTTACTATATCAGTCTTACTATAACATAGATATACTGTACTACAACCACTGATATTACCACTAAGACCACCCAAAATACAGCCAGACGATGAACTATCTGAACTTATAGTACCCAAAGAATAACAATTCATTATACATGTTTCAGGTAAAATACTTGAGTCATATACATTACCAACTAAACCACCTGCATAAACATTATAGTTTGTACCTGTAGCAATAGCTTCGACTGAAGCTTCAGCACTACAGCTTACAATCTTACAAGCAAGACTTGTACTACCAATCAAACCCCCAATAGTTAAAGTCTTACCAGCAGGTGCTGAAGTTATATCTGCTTGGATTGTACCGTTTGTTACTCTACAGTTTATAAACCATGTATATCCACTACCACCACATAATGCACCACAGTATAAGGTTTGATTGCAGGCAGTTATCACAGTAGGATTAACCAATTCAACATCACGTATTATGACGCGATCTAATGGTCCTGACAACATACCAACAACACAACCAAACAAGCCAACAAATGGTACTGTTGCATTTATGTAAAGGTTTGTTATCTTATGACCTTTGCCATTAAATTTGCCCATAAAGTTATTAAACTCTTTCCCGATTGGAATGAAACCTGCTCCTCCATTCCAAGTTATCGTCTCTGTTGCATCAATGTCATTTGCGAGCTCATATTCCCCAAACAAATCATTATTCATTGCTTGAAGCTCTGCAACATTATGTATCAGTATAGCCATTACAACAACCTCTTTATACGTGTCTGCGAAGGACAAAAGAATATAGTATGTGAGTCATGTGCATATCCAACAACTCTAACATAGTTTGGTGCAGCTGGCATAACCTTAACAAGCAAACCTGATGTGGTATCAAGGTAAATTTCATCTCCTGCAACCCAACTCCATGCATCCAACCTAATATAACCAGTCGTCATTATCTTACCAGATGAACCTGCACTTATATCTTCGATTGCTATACCGAGAGAACCCATACCTGCAGTGCTTGCATCTGTTTCAACCCACTCTCCTGTGTTAGCCAAGTACAAGCATTTGCCTATGGTTTCATCTGATGTAACTTTACCAGTCAAATACAATCCACTCCAACCTTTATCAGCTGTTGGAACAATAAACTCTGTGAATCCTCCTACCCCTCCTCCTTTAACATATAGACTCATTCCATCTCTCCCATAACTTTACCCATCATACCTATCATCATAACCTCAATCATTAAAGGTATGATTGTATATAGACTACTACTGCTTCCAAACAGTTGAACTGTCATACTCGGTAATGGTATTCCCCAACCATAAATGTTATCTTTATCTGGATCAACACCTTCGGGTTTCAAACATGTTTGTGGGGTCATAACGTCAACAAGTAGATGTGGTGTTAACTTCGGTACAGGATAGTCTTCTGGAACACCTTGCAACCTTAGTAATTCTCCTGTTCTTGTGAAAAACTCTTGCCACAAACATACAAGACCAGCAACAAAAGGACTAGTAAAACTTGTACCTGATTTACTTGTTGTAGCCGTGTCACTTTTACTAGATGACACAACTAGATCATTACCAAAGATTGTACAGTCTGGTTTAACCAACCCTTCTGGTGTGGGTCCTCTTGAACTAAACTCACTTGGTTGTTCTGTATCATAATCTATTGAGCCAACAGCAAGAACATACTGTTCAACAGCAGGACTTGTAACTGTACTTGGATTAGGTCCAGAATTACCTGCAGCAGATACTACAAGAACACCTTTACTCAATAGTACTCTAGTTGCAGCCCTCAAAGCACTATTGGGATCGGTATCTGGTGTACCAAAACTCATATTGACAACATCTGGAGCATACTCATCTTCATCATCACATAACCCGATGAGATAATCAATACCTTCAACTGCATCTTCTTCAGTACCTACACCTGTATCTTTTATGATCTTGATATCAAGTATATTAACTTCAGGTGCAATTGAAACAGCTATTGCAGCAACACCTGTTTCATGGTCAAAACCATCCCCATCAGGAAAACTAGTACAGTTCTTTGACAGAACTACTCTATTGTTGATATTAACATGTGTAGCCCTTATACCTGTACCCATAACAGCAAGATTTATATCCTTACCGTACATGGGTGGTGATAATAGTCTTCTTAATGAATCAAGTCCAGTAGATATTGCAACTTCTTCAGGTGAATATGTTGGGTTACCTTCTTTTGGTATTGGAGGTGTTATTGCATTTGTCAATAGATAGTCTGACACTATATCACCAGTAATCCTTATATTGGCATCCTTAACAACAGACTTCAGTTCAGATGCCTGATCACTAGTCATATCAGCAAACACAACATTTGCCTTCTTGAATATTTTTATGTTCTTACCACCACACCTCTTTACCTTATTACCTAAAGTTCCAGGTTTCATACTTGAATGTATTGAGTATCTCATTTTAGCCTCTGTTATGTTGTTTGCATTCTACCAATAGTGTACTCATAATCTACACTTATATCATCATCAAGTGGATTATCACTATACAATTCAACTCTTATTACATCATTTGTAACAAAAGGACCATCAATTACAGGTATTGCATCTGGGTCTGTACCAACAGTAAAAGTCTGACTATAGAATTGTTGTTCAGTACCATTAACTAGCTCATACATTCTTATGGTTATACCAGCACCTGGTGCAAAATCACCGATTGTAATTGTTAACCCATATATCTTTGTTGATTCTGCAGGAGATCCTATTGTGACTAAGTCCCCACCAGAATCACCACTTGTTGCAGTACCTGTATTCCATTTTTCTGTACTGTCACCAGAATACGGTTCCATTACTTCGAAAGATGCATTCTGTAGTAACCAATCCCAGTTTATAGTACCACCACCTACAGCAGTTGACGTACTACCAAACATATTCAACATAACGCCACCCATTACTACAGCCATCATCATGCCCATCATTCCCTTTGTAAAATCATCAGTTTGTTTAGGTTCTGTTAGCTCGTAAGCCATATCATACCCCTATTCAATAAACCTTATAACTATTCCCATCATGCCAACAGTCATCATAAGACCTAGCATTTGTGAGTAATCGAAACCAGTAGGTACACCTGTCATTGTTTTTGCAGTCAACTCTGGTAGTAGCAAACCCCAACCGTATGCATTATCCTTTAATTCTTCTACACCTTCAGGTTTACCACACGCATCAGGTATATCATCTAGTTCAAATAACAGATTTTCATTCCTTGCCATTGCCTCATTAACAAGACTAAATATACCTGCAACAAATGGAGAAGAGAAGCTTGTACCTGTCTTTGGTTCTGTTGCAGTATCACTTGCACTCGAAGCTACCAAGATATTTTCTCCAAACATTAGACAGTCAGGCTTTGTATTACCTTCTAGTGTTGGACCTCGTGAACTAAAATCACTCACACTCAAGGACGGGTATGAACAACTTCCTACTGCTATAGCCTTTGGGTCTGATGCAGGAGTTAACACTGTACCTTCTTCTGGTCCACCATTTCCAGCTGCTACTATAACCCAAATACCTTCATCTGAAAGCTGTTGAACAGCCACACGTATTATTGAGTCTGGGTCGCCATCATCAATTGCTCCTATACTCATGTTAACAATATCAGGAGCATTATCGTCCTCATTATCGACTAGGTCTAATAGATAATCTAGACCAAGAACTGTTTCCTCTTCTGTGCCTTCACCATTATCATCAATAACCTTAATATCGAGTAGATTTACATCAGGCGCAACTGCTAGCACAACGCTAGCAACACCTGTGCCATGGTCAAAACCATCTCCTTGTGGGCTGCTAGTGAAGTTCTTTGCTAGCACAACATTCCCAACCTTTTCATGGTTATCATATATGCCAGTATCAACTATTGCAACATTAACTCCTAAACCGGTTAAAGGAGGAGATGTTATATTTGACAGAGCATCAATACGTATAGAGTATGCTATCTGTTCTGGAGTATATATAGGTATTGCCTCTATTGGTGTTGGAGGTGTTACAACAGGTGGTATTATACTTGGTCCCGTTTTCTTAACTTCACTCACAGAAAAACCTTTTTGTTTTAGAGAAGCAGCTTTATCGGGTGTTAGTTCAGCAAAAACAATCCCTACACGTCTTGCTATAGACGTTACTCTACCCCCACTTGCATTTACACAAGATTCTACATAATCAAGTGCATGGTTCTTTGAATGGATTGAATATCTCATATCTACTCCTTCTTTTCTTCATATACATGATTTATTCTCTCAACTATGTTCGAGAATCTATCATTACAAAAACTCATCCTATTTGCACAGTTAACTGTAATGTTGTCAATTTTTGTCTCTAACTTCCCTAGCTTCCTACCCACTTGTAAACCAACACCAAACAGTGTTATAATTATTCCTATACTTCCAGCTATAAAACTGATAATTGAACCATCCATTCTAACTCCTTTTGAACATTTTAACCATCATTACTACCATCATGACCAAGATCATTGGTTCTAACAAACTTGAAAAACTAAACCCAGTACCTTCATCTCCAGATGGTTTTTGGTACTCGTAATAGAATTCAGACACAGGTATGTTTCCATAATCTGGTAATTCCTTTATCCAATCACCACTCTCGGATGATAACTTCAATGTATGTACATAACTACACTTGGCTAGACTAACACCAATATGTGCAACATCATCTTCACTAATATCAAAGTCACCCATATGTGCAGGAGTACCTTCACCATACATAGTGAAGTCGAAGTCTAGTGGTGGTCTCATATCAAGTGAATTTCCATCAGCATCATAGAAGTTAATACCGAACATAAAGTCATCAGGTCCACCGAGTATTAAATATACACTAATCATAGTCAGCCTCCCGTTGTCTTTTAGCTCTAATCCATCTGTCTATTAAATTCCATGTAGCTATACCTAACATTATTCCAAGTACAATTATTTCATAATACATTTCATGATATTCATTAACACTTAAGGTTATTTTGTTGTCTGGAGATAAACATGCTCTATAGATTATAGCCGTAAGTAAGGCTAATCCTACCCATGAAAATCCAGAACCAAGTAAGTTGAGTAGATTTATTCTATTACTCATTTTCAACCATACCTATTGCCACTTTTAGAGCATATTTTCTAACATACTCTTCATAATTTGGGTCGTCAGGTGTTATACCAAACGCCTTCAATTGTCCTTTGGCCAAATTCCTTGCCCAAGATGTTGTTGCAACAATGTTGGCAGCATGAGGTATATCATTCAACATAAACTTTGCTACGAGCATCTTCATCATCGAGTCAAAAACTACTCCTATCATGAACTTACCCCTATATTGAGATTTTCAACAGAGAACACATAATTGTATGTTATCTCAATAGTTACAGATGATAAATAAGAACCTGACTGGTTGTTAGAGTCAGTTACAGTTAGCTGAATAGAGTATTCGCCAGCTTCAGTATATGCATGTGTTGTAATAGGATCTTGAGTTAATACAGTTTCACCATCGCCAAAGTCCCAGAAGTAGCTAACTATCCCGTCTCCTTCACTACAGCTAGCATCAAATGTGATATCTTCTCCTGTCTTTGCTGTAGTCTTATCAATAACGAAGCAAGCTGTTGGGGGAGCAGGCATCAACACAACATGTAATGTCTTGGATTCGGTGTCAGAATCACCTTTAGCGTTCCTTACAGTCAATGTTATAATGTAGTCTCCAGGGACAGTATATGTATAATCTATACTGTCTCCAGTCGATGTGTCACCATTACCAAGATCCCACAACACACTACTATAGAATCTTGACTGATTTGACAAACGGAATTGTGAACCTGCATAAACTTCATCAACTTCTATACTATCTTGAAGAATTCTGAAATCTGCAACAGGAGGTTGTGTTTGCATGGCCACATATATGTTACGAGTTTTTGAAGATGAACCAAAACTATTACTGGTTGTAAGAGTAACATTGTATGAGCCTTCAGTACTGTATGTATGTGTTACTATTGGGTCTGTTACAGTTACCCGGTTACCATCTCCAAAATCCCATATATACGATGTTGGATTACCTGAAGAATCCCCACCATAGAACGTTACTTTATCTCCAACTTCAGGATTAACAGGAATGTAGTGGAAATCAGCAATTGGTTTTTCTCCTACATGTATATAATTATACCTTGATTTAGTGCTTGATCCGGCACTGTTAGCAACAGTCAGATATACACTGTATAAACCAGGATTAGCATAAGAATGTGTAGGATTTTGTAAAGTAGAAACACTACCATCACCAAAGACCCAACCCCATGTAGTAGGATCTCTAGTTGAATCATCAGTAAACTGAACTGCTTCTCTAGGTTCTACAATCAAAGGACTTGCATGAAAGTTGGCAATGGGTGGAAGACCTTGTTGTGTACGGTTTAATTCGAATGTATATTCCCAACTTGATATGAATGGAAAATACAGAGAATTTATTAGATCATCATAACCATTTGCAGTTATCTTAAACTTATATGTTATTGGTACTACATCACCTAAATTTATTCTCATATCACCATTACTATCCGCAGTACCTAAAGGATACCAGTGTTCACGCCCTTCATAAGAAACACTAAGGAACATATTAGCACTAGGTATACCTACTCCTGTACTCTTATCATGTATATGTGCAAACAATATAATGTACGCCATTTTACTCCTCAGGCCAAGTTATTACAGGTTCTCCGATAGTAAAATTTTCAGCTGCTGTAATAGGTCGTATTGCATAGAGATCATCTTCTCTGTCAGATTTTACCTCACTCCAAACACCACCACAATTACCATAAATTGTCCAGACAACATCATGTTGATTAACGGTTGTTGGGTACTCGTTCTCCTGTAGTTCTGTTTCCTTAACCCACCAGAACATTTCAACACTGTTTGGTGGTATAGTCTTAATGTCTGTTGTGTAATCTGCTATATGAACACTTTTAGCAGCACCATGTCCTGCAGTTTGTACATCAAACTTAACTTTTACACCTATGCTGTTATTCAGGTCTTTATTCTTTATAGCCATAAGTATGACAACATTATCACCAATAACAACAGATGAAACAGTAGTTCTTGGTAGTTGTTCTCCAATAGGAGGATCCTTCTCACTATCATACCTATATGCATTAACATACAATTCATCAATATCAACAGTACATGTAGGAGTACCTGTAACTGTGAATGCTTTTTCATACAGACTGTTGTATGTTGATGGGTCAACAGTCACATAACCATTAGGTGTTTCATAACCAATTAGTACATATACATTCCTATCACCTTCATCTGAAGAAGTTGTATGCTCACACGAGAAAGTTTGTTTTATTCCTGATGTTAACTCGATAGGGTCTGTTATATACTCTGCTAGATTTTCACCTGTATCTGCATCATATATAACAAAATCAACTTTAACATTAACAGGATTTATGTTTCCTGTCATTGTTACATCAACAGTTATTGTTACCTGTGTGTTTGTTGCTACCTCGTATGTATTACCTAAAGCTATAATCATTGCTGTCCTCTTTCAAGTAGTGGATATGTTGGTGGTTGATATGTATATTCAGGCTGCGGATATTCTGTTTGTACATATTCTGGTTTTGCACCACCTATAACTTGCATCATCATACCCATCATCATTACCATAACCATCATACTCACCATATCTGTTGTAGTTGCTGCACCAGACACATCATAAACACTTTCAAACCTATGAGATGCTAAAGTCGTTAATCCACTCTTAATAAACACTTTAACATCTCTTATTGTTGTATTGGGGTTAGCTTTCGTACTGTACTCGAACCTAAAATTCTTACTATCTCCATTACTAAAATCAAAAACATCATCAGATGTATAAACACTCATGGGGGAAGAGCTTCCATGAGGATAAATGTCAAGCTCACATGTTATTCCAGTTATACTTGTA
>Ga0180301_10002182_pt1 | contig 15386 bp, 12 predicted proteins | sample GuaBasSediGuay16_FD_121797 | JGI IMG/M metagenome (GOLD analysis project Ga0180301, IMG submission 121797) | Subseafloor sediment microbial communities from Guaymas Basin, Gulf of California, Mexico - Guay16, Core 4569-2, 12-15 cm | ecosystem: Environmental > Aquatic > Marine > Hydrothermal...
TCAGGTGGAAAGCATTTCAGATATATGACAAAATTTTTGTTGTTTGGGGTTAGGTTGGATAGGGACACTATCTTCGATACATCCGCTTTTAATCGTATGCTATGTTTAGTGTGCGTTATTATCGTTCGCTTGTTGTTGGGCGTTTCGTTGAATGGGACAGGTGGAAAGTCATGGGACAGACGGAATAGAAAACATCAAAGCCTAGATTAAATAGGGACAGTCTTCACGAAAGATCAAATTTTCTATCCAACATCCTTGCCATCTCCCTACTAAGCATTATGCTCCCAGTTTCCGCCTTGAGCGGATAGATCGTTATTGTCGAATTCCCAAAAACAACGACAGGATGATCCTTAGTATTAACAATGCTAATGTTTATGGTGAGGACATCCTCGGAGGCAACAACACTTACTGTTTTATTATTCCCAACAACCTTTCTCTCCCTTATTTTCCCAACCGTAAGCGTAAGCGTCACATCATCCGTCGAGTAGATCCTAACAACAACAGTCTCATTGACACGAACACTTATGTTCGCCACAAGATTTTTTACGCCGAACGGAAAAGCTGGCAACTCAATATCCCCACCCCAGAGATCCCCAAAAGTGTACTCCCTAGCAGAAGCAACATGAAAAGTAGAAACGAGAACCAAAATCAGAATTACTTTAGGACACGCCATAGGGGGACAAACCCCAGCTCAGCAAAACCAACCTCCCTACCAATACGATACGGAACATAGAGCGAAGACCTACCGGGCTCCATAACAACAATATAGTGCGGGGAAGCCTTACTGTAAAGCCTACCAATATCCGTACTAGAGGAATAAAACGCGAAATTCAGGAAAACATCCTCATGTCTAGCATAATCAAGAAAATTATCACTAACACCATACACAAAAGGATACATGATGTTTGCAAGGTAGACAGCCGCAATAACCCTATGCCCCTCACCAAGCCCAGACAAATCACACGTCATAACGTCCCTATCAAAACGCCCAAACCTAACAGCACCAAGAAACCACTCCTCAACCTCAGCCTCCCTACCCACAGAAACACCCTCCTCTTCCTCCTCGCCCTCCCCCGGGATAACGCCGAGAGCCCTATAGAGAATCCTCGCGATACCAGCAGTATTCTGAGACATATTATAGTACCGTGCGAGAGCCTCGGCGAGACTATTTATGATGGCAGGATTATAGATGAGAGGCAACTCCCTCGAAACCTTCCCAACGGCACCTCCATCCCCCGAAACAAAACAGCAGCTGCCATGGTCTAGGAAATACAAGGAGAAGAGATGCTTCATGGCGGAAAGACAAAGCCCCCTATTCCCAGCGAAGATAACTCTGCATGGAAGATTTATCCCGACGAGCCAGTCCCCATAGAAGCCCAGTGGATAGCCAGAAGCCCCCACACAAGAAGCAATAACACCCCTATAGCACTCCGTGATGAGAATCTCCCTCTCCCTAACCCTACCCCTAAACCTCCTTATCAACTCCTCAACAATACTCCTCTTGCTCCTAGGAGCCGAAACATAGAGCTTAGTCCTAAAAAGGTTTCTGTGAGGATGCATATACACATATCTTACCACGGCCCCATACCCAGCGAGAATGCTCCTCAACGCAACAAAGTCCTCAATATCCTTAGGTGGCGTAAAATAAATGTCAACGAACTCCTCAACATCAACCATGAGGGGCACCAAAAAACAAAAAGAATATTAAGCCATTTTAAAAGCAGACGTTTTTTGTTGCAATGTTAAAGAACAATGAAACTACCATGACATGAATTCAGTCTTAAAATGATTTCAATTAGAGACTAAATTGTACAGAAGCCAAAATATTTTAGTCCAATCCCCCCAGTTTATCACAACACTGATACGTGTTCTTCAACGTGCTGTGCTATTTGCATCAATCCTAGACTATTATATCCATTTGTGGATACTACGAGCGAATTGCTATCTTTTCTGGCGGTTCCATCCAGTGCTTATAGGATAGTTCATAAATTATTTTTCTGATGAGAGAAATGCTTTTCTCTATCTCCTTCCTAAGGCTTTTTACATGTTTGCCTCCAATTTTAGTATTATACCTTATTATTGTCCTAAACATTTTAGTGAGACGTATGAAGAGCTCTGGATACTCTCTGAAAATGAAAACGCCAATGTGTTCTTCTGGTAACAAATATACCGTAACTGCATTTATGGTGGGGGCTGCATCATCTAGATTTTTTGTGTAGCCCTTAATGCCATCTTCGAGACCATATAGATATTCCCTTATCACCTCTTTCACTAGTGGTCTTCTCAATTGTACTGTAGCAAGATCATTAGCTTTTTTTGTTTGGTATGCCATATACGCTGTGAATATTGATGATATAGCTGTGGCGATTATTATTGGTAGATTTGAGAGAAGAATTGATGCTGCAATGAGCATCATTTTTGCTATGTATTTTTGTGCAAGCATAATGAGTATAAGCATAAATATTGCTGCTAGAGGCCACTCATATTTTGAGATATATTTTTTGATCAGTCTTTTTGTATTGAAAAACTCATATAGTCTTATCGTTTCCGATATGAAGACCGTTTCTGAGTCAACCATAAATTCCCGCATACTACTATCCTTACCATGTGTTAAGTAAATTCTAAATCTCAGTGAACTAGAATTATCAACAATGTTCTTTGGTATTCTTCCTATGTATCGTATAACCACGTATCCTTTTGTTACGCGTGGGTCATCTACTCTTGGATAGATATTTCTGTAGTCTTCTAAACTAAACGTTTTCTCGTACAAGACTTCATTTCTTGTATTTACAGCCTCCAACACGAAGGACATCGACATTCTAGCCAAAATATTCTTGTCGAGATATCTTCTCGGAATTTCAACACTCACAACAAAAGAGTATCTACTATTTCTGAAAAGCGAAAATTCTCTTTTTACTCCAAATTCAACAATATTTACATAAATAGGGGCCACAACGACCAATGCCGGAATGTATTGGTATTGATCGATGATCTTACGTAGAATATCCAGCATACTCTCGCTTTCATCTTTTGGTACAATACGCATAAGAAAATGAATGTCAGTTTTTAGAGGAATGCAATCCTTCAGATTTGATGTACTAGGCTCTTCGTTCTTAGGGGCAACTATGCTATATTTTGATATGTAAATTAAAGCTGCACGCTTCTTATTCTGAGCAAAAACTTCAGAATTAAATACGAGAATATTTTTTTCGTGCTTTTTTGTAATCAATAATTCGGTGCTTGACTGCTTAGGTAGCCTCATGATATTACTTATCAAGTCAGACAGATCGCCTATGGAAGTGCTCTTCACTGTAATAATGATACTATATTTGCTTCTCTCATCTCACTTTTGTTCGTTAGAACTATTATCATTGTTTAGTTCCTCAAAATGTTTGATTGTAATACCTTTCATTTCCAACTTTGTCGGAAATTTATACTGTTTGATTGTTTCTTCAAGGACTTCTGGAGCAAGTAGAACTAAAAAAGATTGTGCCCTGCCACAAATATTTAGAGAGTATATCCTAGCTCCACCATATAAATCCATTAGAGGTAGTGAGTACTGCTTTCTTATTAATTCTGAAAAGTCTTTAAAGAAACTCTCAACGACACTATGAAACTCTATTTTGAATCACCCCAATTTTCATTAATCGCATAGTAATTGTTCGAGTTCTCTGGTCTCATAAGTCTTTTAAGAACTTAAAATTCTTATTAAAGTAGAAATAAAGTCATTGATATCCATATATCTTACTTTTGCTCTGATTTTCTCTGAGATTTTTTCTTTATGTATAAGATCTGGGTTTCTCATGATTTCCTCTATGGCATTACGATCTAGACTTTTAACAACAGCTAGTATATCATCCCTCATAAGCTCTCGCGATATGTCTTTTCTCATTATTCTAATTGCTATATCGTTAGTCGTGCCATACCATGAATATTTCGCTAGATTCATGAGCAATTGGTATATATTATTCATATTCGGATAGCGATATTTGACTAGCTGAGCTAAGGCGTAGAAGAACCAAGCTACAAAACTTGATAAAACGCCTTGAATGGTAAGCATAGCCTCGGTCATTTTACCATTAAAATATTTTGCTGCAATCTGCTCCAAAGGAACACCTCTCATCCAATCGATGATCGCGTTCCATAAGTTAGTCAAGTTATAATGTTTTTGGTGGTCTACTATCTTGTATGATTTAGCTTCGATAGTATTGGCCATAATGTCAAGCAATTTAAAGAAAATTTTCCTAGCTTCGGTACTAGTAGGTGGAAACTCCAAGTTTTCGAGAATTCTCCTATTTTTTCCTATTTGCTCAAGAATGTACACGCAGGACTGAGGAGAAAATCCAGTATCGTATACTACTCTGCCGAATTTTGTGATCAAATAATGCTTATCTACAACATTAAACTCCCTTAAACGTTGAAGCGATTCTAGGATTATAACCTTCAGCTTATCGCGGATATTTCCTCTGCCTTCGGTCCTACATCCTATTAAAAACATATCAATCATCCTATCGATTATCGCCAGCTCGCTTCTATTCTCGCCTAGTATTTTCTCCTGAAGCATAGCAAGTATTACTGTATCAAGAGTAGCAATCATTACTTCTCGATCCAAATCATTCCTACTAATGTCTTTTCCGCCATCAGGGTACATAACTGGGGAACTCGCAATATTGACTATGGGAGAAATTATTGGTTCTATGTCATTATGTTTCGCACTATAGTATTTATCAATCTCTTTCTCGCTAATGTCTGGAGCCTTATAAATAATTATTTGGCCTTCAACTTCCCGATATGGTCTGCCAGCTCTTCCTAAGATATTGAAGAATAGATTTAGACCTAAGTGACTCTTGCCGACTCGCGGTCTCGGAATGATTATAGTTTTTATGGGTAGATTGACTCCTTCTGCTAGTGTTGATGTCGAGACAATAATTCGTATTAAATTTTCTCTAACAGCATTCTCAATTATACGCCGGATTATATGGGGTAAGGAACCCCAATGAACTCCCACACCATACTTGAAACATTCGACAATATATTTTTCGTCTCCTAATATCCTTTCTAGCTTTTTGAGGTACATTTCGAACTTGTGTTGCTTCCTACGTTTAATTCGTCCTAATAATTCCATATAATTGCTATCCCTCTTAATCTCCTCCAGTAGGCACTCCGCGTAATCCATAACATCTTTTTGAGTTGGACAAAAAACCATACACTGACCATAATAAGCAAAATTTATTGCAAGAAAAGCAACAATTCTCTTGTAGCCTCGCTCATATCTACGTCTTGATGGCAACTCTATTTCCACGTATTCTCCATCATCAAATTGAATAGAAACCTTATAACCAACCAGTCTAGCTTTCCCTCTTCTATGAAATGTTGGTCGCCAGTCAATATTTATTAAGAGATCCATATCTAGCCATTCTCGAATGTCCTCAATATTGGGCGCAATAGCTGATAATAAAACGATTTGTGATTGCGGAAACATCTTTGCGAACCTCAATATATTTGCCTGTATCCTAAGACCTCTATGACCCTGCGAAATATTATGGAACTCATCAACAATCAAAGTACCTATTTTTACACCATAAAATTCCTTTCTGAGTAGCATATCAAATTTCTCTGGGGTCACAATAATAACATTGTTATTCTTCAGGAGTTCCTCTGGCTCAAATGTGACTTCTCCAGTAATCTGACAAACATTCGCTCTTAAAGGCTCAAGAGCCTCTTTAAAATACACATACTTCTCATACGCAAGGGCCCTCGATGGAACCATGTATATTACTGCACTCCTCATTGCGTCCGAAAGAAGTGAAAAGACTATTATGAGTTCAGCTAGAAAAGTTTTTCCTGAACCCGTTGGCATTGTAATAACAATACGTTTATTCTTTGGATTTAGTAATCCGCTTTTTATTGCTTGGTATTGAGATGGATAAAGGAAATAATATTTATTCGTGATCTTTCTGTTGATGTATTCCTTTAGGTAATTTTGAACTTCGATTGAGCAATCTTTAGCTAGAGTTAAAAGCTTATGAAAAATATTCCAAATTGATAAAGCCAAAAAACCATGTTTTGCTAAAATAATCTTATCTAATATATACTTCAAGTCAGGGCGTCTTATCACTACTCTAAGCTTGGAGATTCTATCAGTATATTTCTCAATATCTCTTAACAGCCTTTCATTTCCAGTTATAATATATTCTGATATGCTTTTTATTAATGCAATTAAGTTCAATACTGTGAGAATTTCATAGACTTCCGTACGCTCAAACCCGAAGTCCTCATTTTTTTCTTCGTAATATTCTTTAACATCACTTAGAAGATACTCGGTCATATTTTTTACTTTTCTAAATTTGCTGGAAAGCATATTTAATATTAGGCGGTATAACCTATAGTTAATCCGGCCCCACGGGGAACGAGGTTGATAATCCTTTGAGATTATATTAAGTAATTTGAGTGCCCTACTCGCCAATACATGAGACGCTGGATACATAAGACCATTATTTAGTTCCATCGTAGCTAAAAATAATAATAAAAATTTGTCTTTAGGAGGGATATCGGTTATAATTTTGTTCAATATAAAGAAAATTTTCCCAGAATAGACTAATGCTTCTTGTAAATCCTTACATTCCACAATCCCTACTTTTTGGCGTTCAAACAAATCTTTACCGTAGAGAGAAAAATTAATAGCATAGATAACCCAGCGGTTTAAAAACTTATACACATTTTCGTTACGTTCGCTTTCAAGTCGAAGGTAATACCAGATGTCCCTCGTTTTTAATCGTGATATTTGCGAAACATCCTCTTTAAATTCATCGTAGAGCTTAAATATATCTATATACGATGATTCATTAAAGTGTGGATTTTGAAAAGCTAAACTTTCAGCACCCATATAACCTACCATAGACTTCTTACAACTCTAATAAAATTCTGAAAAACATTATTAAAATCCTCGCAAGGTAAATCCAAGAATATTATTGGATTTCTTAGTTGACAATTTGATGGGCAAGTGTCGGTCTCGTTTAATATTTGGCAATTTTCTCTGAGGTAACATTCATCATCGATATCTTTAAATGCCCTTTGAATAAGTCTATCAATTTTCTGATTAAGCTTATCATCACCTTGGGGATGAACAATAGCACCATAACGTATATATTTTCTAGTACTCACCATTTTTTGTTCTAATGTTTGTAACGTAATATTCAGGCGGCCCTCACGTATAAGCTTGCTTAACTCGCGATAGATCCAAATTCTGCTACCAATACCGTAAGGCCCATCGTGTCCCCAAAAGTATCTCATTAGCCTAGTATCAGAGAGTTCAGAAACAAGAGAATTATCACTACCACGAATAGCACTCCATATATTTTTGTTTGTTCCTCGCGTTTTAACTTCTATATAACAAATATCAATCTGTGGAGTTATTCCGATGATATCTATTCCAGTTCTATTTTCTAGAGGGGTTTCTGCCCATTGTAAACCTATAAGTATTAACCTATCACAATTTTCTAGGTACCATGAGACACAAGTTTCTCCAAATTCTTTCAGGAGAATATTGCGCCTAGGCTTGGGGGGTGGCAAATTAAATTCAGCTAGAGAATCCCTAACAGCATTCTTAATATCCGCTATATTTATACTTTCGGCCCCGAAGTGGGCCATTATTTTGTCTCTATAGTATTGAGGGATATTTTCTAGGTATAACTGTCGTGTTAGGATGAATCTCTTGGAGTCTCTAGTAATATTAAATCACCATTGCGATCTATGTGAAAAAATTTGACAATACTACATATTAATGATTGTACAACGTAAGATAAAAAAGGCTTTCTTTTCTTCTCGGATTCTTATTCTCCCAAACGTAATATTCGCCTAATTATATATCTTTTTACGGAAAATATATGTTCTGGCGTACTGATTTTTTAGCGATCCCTTGTAGAACTATTGGCTGTGCGTTTTATATGAAATGAAACATGCTTTTATAAAATGCTTCATTTCGAAAGTCCCCTAGAACTTGTACAGAAATGACATATCATAACATCTACTCCACGAGTCTATTGAAGCTCCCCTATATGACTAATGTCTTTGCTTTAGAGTATCTGTCATGATGGGTATGACCAAATCGACTTTCATAAAAATTGAGCTTCTATATTTGGACTATCTGAAGTAGCGAAGGATTATCTATCCTTCTTCTAGGAAATAATCTATAGTTCTTTCTATTCCTAATGCGATGCGTATAGCCCTATCTACATCTCTTTTATCAGCGTTTTCTACGAAGTTTTTGAGCCATCTAACTGTGGCAAGATATGGAGATTTTCCTTTGGTTTCTCTTGTTAGGTATATTAAATGGTAATGCACTGATCGAAATAGCTCAATATTTATTACTTCTATCAATGCTTTACTTTTAATTTCTTTCAGTCGTTTTAGATAGAAGTCCATTATGCCTTTTTCAAGCTCCCCTGAAGGTAGATCTATTAGATATGTCCACTCATTTGTACCGAAAAATTGGTCTATTATTTCTGTATTTATTCTCTTTCCCATTCTTATCCGTCCTATTGTTCGTGCTATTAATCTCGATTGAAGTAGTATTATAAAGTCGCCAGAGATTCCATGACTTTCTAGCTCGACTAGTTTTTCTAGCATTCTCCATTGGGCCTCAAAACAATCAGGGTCTATAAAGGCTAAGAAATGCACGCCTCCAAATGCTTCCTTCGTTTTCTTTAAATCTTTAACAATGCTGTCTATGAGTATGTTTGCATCCCCTTTTGCAACCCACAACCTACTTGGCGGAATGAATTTCTCTAGTCGCATTTTGAGGAGACGATAGTTCATGTCGCCATAGCCAACAGCATATACTTTATCGAACGGAAATGTGGCAAAAAACCAAGCTATTAATGTTGATCCAGGGATATAAAATTTTGCCTCTTCATACGTGTTTAGTCCAGTCCCAGCGAAGGGGTCTATAAATGCCATAAATGGAAATCGGCGCCCAATAATCGGTGTGTAAACATCCCTCGCATACATCTTTAAAAATATGAGCTTCAATATTGTCCAGTGATGGGCCTTATATGGATTGTACATTCTTGGTGGATAGGATATAATAATCTCTCCAGCCTCCTTTAGAGTATCTATCTCGCAAGTAAGTCTCTTAAAATCATTCTTTTCTTTCGTACATAAACTGAAACCCAAGGGTAGCGGTACTGGCTCTGAATTCATCTAAGTCATCCTTGTTATGAAGCAAATTCTAATGAAAAATAGCACATCACAGCATACTTTCTATGATACGATAGTCCTCCCCAGATATTTTTATCATAGCTCTTCCCACCAAGTGTCCGGACCATCTCTCTTTGTTTCTTATAAATGATAACTTCGGTACGAGGTTCTTGAAATTTACTTCACCAAGCTTTATAGGCCTTATTTTTACTCTCCAAGGATACACTCCTCCCTTAAAAATTTCTGTCTCGTCCTTGTATACCTCGCCTACTGCCTCGAAGATCCCAACTATTGCTGAGGGGTATTTTTCTTTGCCACGGATTTCCTGTTTTACGTATATCACTAGCCTGTCCCCCTTCCTTACCTGCGCGATCATTCTTCTGTGTCTTTCAGATACGCCCCATATATTGTGCTTCTTTATTATCTCCCAATTCTCTCTGTTGGTTATACAGAGCCAATACACTGTGCTCACCATATGTATATATAAAAATCCTCATATTTTTTGCATGATCATACCGCAAAGATATTGCCATGACGATTTATTTGCCTCTCTCGGTGGAAATCCTTGTTTCAGTAGGTTTATCTTCGCTTCTTTCGCCGTAGCTTTAACCGTCTTATATTTGCATCCAAGCAATTGATATGCTGTTTTTCTATGCCTTAAACCTGCTAGGGCTAGTATCAAGAAGAATACATAATTAACTTGTCTGTATTGTCTAGTCTTTATGAAGTGGTTGTACAGCTCCAAGAAATTCCTTATTTTCTCAATATTGTCCTGTTCGAGAATACACTCAACAACGAAATCTGGTATGTGCTCCATGTAGTAAAAGTTACTGTGGATTAACGCTGGGAGTACTATGCGTAGGTATTTTAGTTTTCGCGTAATGAATGTAGCTATGAAGTCTCCTCTAAAATCTTGTGGATAGTACTCTTCTTCGTGAAGTTTTCCTGTCGCGATATAGGTATCCAAAAGGATTTTTGCCTTCCTTATGTCAGAAACTCTCTTCGCGATGGTATTTACTATCTCTTCTGGTACGCTTAGTTTTGTGTCTGATAGAATCTTCTCGAGTATCTTTCTCATGGCAATTTCATATGTTTTAGAGACAAAGATTACCTTTGACTTGAGGATACCTATTGCTATTTTGGCCTCAATCGACGTAGCATCGTCAGTCTCAACGATTACTCTTGCTGGATATTTAGACATTTTTGATAGTTTTTCCAACAGATAATCGTCAGGAAAAATTATGCTTGGCCCTGGCCGATCCAAGTGTATTATTAGGTCACCGAATACCTCCACATTACGCTCTAGGAACTCTATGGCGTCTCTAAAACTATGGAAAGACAGTACTGTGTATCCATACTTCTTCGCAAACAGTCTAATGAACGTTGTTTTTCCAGAACCTATTGCTCCTACCAATAGTAGATGTTTAGGTTGGCTAACCAATTGTTTATCGGCGAACCACTCGTCTAATAGATTCATAGTCTGTTTTGGTATGCCCACTATATCATTGATGCTTCTTGGTTCATATTCCATTATCTTACCCATGCCTGATCGCCTCCGTGGACTCAATAACAAAGCTGTACATTAGGATGTTATCTGGAACCCCTTGTGTGGACATTTGTATGTATTTGCTTATTAGCTTCGATAAGGGTGGGACATACTCTGGTATAAATTCTTTTGTTTCGCGTTGTATAATCTCAAACAATAGTGATAGTATATCATATGCAGCATACCCATTATTTAGGGGCTCCTTGCTCTTTTTTATGGCTCCCCCAACATTGTTGCTTAGTATTAGTTCCAAAAGTTCTCTGACCTCCTTCAGGTTATACCCTAAGAGTTCCTTAGCCTCATCTATGCTTCCGAGAGTTCTTCCAGATGCGTGAATGAATTGGAGGAAGCTAGTAATTCTCCTAATATCGTTATCTAGGGCTTCAACAATGTATTTTAATACTTCATGATTAATGCTTATCCCTTCACTCATCATTATTTTGCTCACAAATGCTATTATGGAGTCTGTTGATGGTCTAGATAGCCTAAGTAGGAGAAAGCGTGATAATAATGGCGGTGAAATGCTGGTTATGCTGTCTGCAGTAGCAATAAAAGTAACGTTTGGAAAAAGATCCATAACATGTCTTAGGGCTTTTTGTGCCTCATTTGTAAGCATATCAATTGTGTCGATAAACAAAACTTCTTTTTTCAGCTTTTGACCTTCCTCTACTCCTATTGGAGATATCTCTCCATATTGTGCCCCAGAAATTTCCTCAAATAATGATCTAATATTTCCAATGCTTCGCTCAAAGGAACCCAGTATTATTCTTGTTTTTTCTAGCCAATTTTCTCCTAGGTATTCTCTTAAGAAGCACTTCACTATTGTTGTCTTTCCAGACCCTGGGGGACCATAGAGCAAAAGATTTGGTGGACGGATCTTCTTCTCCGCAAATTTCTTAAGTATTTCTATGACATCCTTATTTCCCGCGATATCCGATAAAGACTTGGGTTCATATTTCTTAATCCAAAGCTCCAACATAGAACACCTTACTTCTTAGAATATAATTAAAAAGTCAATTATATTAGGTTTATGATAGCACTTGTCATGGTCCCCAAAAAATAATGATAATATCCTAGAGGAACTAGACACATCAAGAATAATAACATTAAAACATCAGAACGTAAATTACAAATAACCATAATTTGTTACTGGTTAGAACGCTTTGCCTTCTTTTTTAAGCAAAAATCACACAGTCCATCTACAAATTTCGGTGGTTTGTCGAGTAGAGTTATTTTATTTAGTGTTATTTTGAATCCGAATTCTCTTCTAGCCATTTTACCTCCGTAAGAACTAAGTATGTATCCCCTAACGACGCCATATTCTCCGCATCCCCTGCAAATAGTTATGCTTTCGATGATAAGTTTCTTTCCACACCTTTCTTTTACTAACACGCGTAACCTTGCTTTTAAACGTTTGAAAGAGGATATAGGAATATAATCTAACAATGTTGTCTGCATATTGCCCAAATAATAAGTTTCACTTCTTATCTTAAGGACACATAGGTTTGTTCTTATGCACATTTAGGCCTACGACTCCCCGCTAGCTTAGCGATTCTATCAAGAATATAAGTTTAGGATTCCTATAGGATCATCATATATGAATCATACACACCACTTTTATTCTAGATTTTTCTCTTCTATATGACCTAAAGTATATTTTTAACTAGGGAGTCGTAATGAGTAGCGAGCTACGAAGAAGATTTATTGAGTATAAATCAAAAATAAAATCTGCAAAGACCCATCCAGCAAAAGAGATTATCTTCTTTAATTTCCTTAGGGACATCTTTGGAATTGATGTCGAAGAGCTTGCACTAAAAACGGAGAAACCACTCAAAAGTAAGGTTTATAAAGTCAGAGGAAGAGCCGATCTAATATATAGAGGAGTAATCTTGGAAGTGAAAGTAGATCTGAAAAAAGAACTTGAGCAAGGATTGAAGGAGCTCAAAAAATATACACTACTTCTCGCGGAGGAGGGCGAAACTGATTACATTGGAATAATAACTGATGGCATCGATTTTAGAGCATATATCATGCCAAAAAGCGAAATACAAAAAGCCCAAGAATTATTGAAGCAAGGCCAAGAATTCGATGATGTTCTCGACCAAGTAAGCCTAAAAGAGGTATCGTCATTCAGAGTAAACGACAATGCCGAAGAGTTTATCCTCTGGCTCGACTCCTACTTCTTCACACAGAGAAATATAAAACCAACCGCCGAAGATTTACAAATAAAATTTGGATTAGAGAGCCCAACATTCACCATGTTCTTTGAGAAATTCAAAGAACTATTCAATAAAGTTAAAGATATCTCATCAGTTAAGCTAAAATTTTCACTATGGAGAAGACACCTAGAGATCGTGTATGGTTCCGCACCAGATGAGGACGAATTCATCATACACACATATTTGGTAACATTAGTCAAACTTATAATGTATCTCCGTCTATATGGGGCAAGAAGTAGCGCGGACATCACAAAAATAATTGATGGTACATATTTCAGAGAACTTGGAATACTTAATTTTATCGAAGAAGACTTCTTCACATGGATACTTGAAGAACCTATTAAGGACGAAACCCTAAAACTTGTTAAACGTCTACTAAACGAATTAGATGTTTATGATTTTGATCAAGCAGATGAAGACCTGTTTAAGGAGATATATCAAGATATAGTCGGGCCTAGCACCAGACACGCCATTGGGGAGTATTATACACCAGAATGGCTTGCAGAATTGACACTATTATATGCACTAAAATTCCTAGGAAAGAAAGACAAATTACCATCCATTCTAGATCCCGCGTGTGGCTCAGGAACATTCCTCACAAATGCAATAATCTATTACAAGAGAACAAACCAAATACCCGATGATGAACTACTTGAATTGATTTTAAGAAAAATCAAAGGCATCGATATAAACCCGCTAGCCGTTATTATTGCTAGAGCAAACTACATAATCGCTTTAGGAGATTTAATAAAACGACGCCGTGGGGAAATAATAATACCAGTCTACCTAGCAGATGCCATTGTCTTCCCCAAAGCGGAAAAATCAACACTAACATCCCAAAAAACTCCAGTATATAGATATCAAGTTGAGATAACAAAGAAGAATACTAAGAAAAGGATATCTCTCTATATTCCCGAGAGTGTAGTTCGAAATGAAATTCTTCTTGGAAAAATCTTGGGTAAAATGAGGAGGCTCCTTAATGCTTATAAATCAAAAGAAATAGACAAAAAATCACTAATTAATGCATTTAAGAGGTATACTAGTGAGATAGATCTAAACGACGAAGAGATTAATATATTATTAGACACAATAAACATGCTAATATTTCTAGTCGATAACGACGAAGATACGATATGGCTCTACATTCTAAGAAATATTTATGCCCCAATCAGAATGAAAGAAGAAAAATTTGACGTAGTTATCGGCAACCCACCGTGGATAGCGTTCAGATATATACAAAACAAAGCATATCAAGAAAAAATAAAGGAACTAATTTTTATTTATAACCTATTAGATAGGGACAAGATACACTTATACACACAAATGGAATTTGCCTCGCTATTCTTTAGAAGATGTGCTGATCTATACCTAAAAGATGAAGGCATAATCGCGTTTGTGATGCCTAGGAGCGTCCTAACTAGTGCTAAGCAACACAAAAAATTTAAGGAATTCGATAGGCCTCCAATGAAGCTCATAATAATACTAGATATGAACTATAATACCAAATTCAAGGTTGAACCCCTATTTAATGTACCATCTTGTGTCCTCATTGCAAAAAAAGGCGAAAGAACAACATATCCAGTTCCAGCAATAGCATACTCCGCGACATTAACAAGGAAGAATATAAAACTTATCGATTTCGAGTCTATAGCTGTGACTAAAAAATATGAATACTCCCCACCCAAAATTAAGTTCAAGAGATCACCATACTATGAATCTTTCAAAGCCGGAGCCGCAATATATCCCCGGCCCTTTTGGTTCATTGATTTCGTTGTAGATGAAAAGCTAGGCATAAATCCAGAAAAACCAAAGGTAATAACCTCAAAAGAGATCGGCCCGAAACCCCGCTGGGAGAAAGTTACAATGAGGGGGAGCGTTGAAAACAGATATATTTTTGTGACTCTCTTGAGTAAAGATCTCAAACCTTTTGGGTATGAGAAGTTGCGACCGATAGTACTCCCAGTGGAAGTCCACGAAAAAAGAGGCTTTGTTTTACTACATATTACTGAGCTAATGTCACGTGGAAGCTTAGGTATGGCTGGCTGGCTTAGAAAAGCCCAAGAATATTGGATTAGATATGCTACTAAAAAAGATAAAAGAAACTTTCCTAGAGTCGAGATGCAAATAAACCATCTTAATTTGTTGGAAAAACAAGACCCATTCAAACGATATATTGTCATCTCCGCAACGTCTGGCACATACACGGCTTCATGTGTAATTGATAGAAAAGAAGCATTAAAACCTATCAAGATTAATGGGGTTCAGATAACTCCCTCGCAACTCGTTTTAGACAAAACAACATATTTTTTACCAACATAATTGGCAATACTAGTATGTGTTCGGATACACAGCCGTGGGCCCGGTAGGTAGGGGAAGATTACTATGGTCTTATATAAATGGTGAACAATATTTAGTTCAAAAAA
>Ga0180301_10002183_pt1 | contig 15386 bp, 18 predicted proteins | sample GuaBasSediGuay16_FD_121797 | JGI IMG/M metagenome (GOLD analysis project Ga0180301, IMG submission 121797) | Subseafloor sediment microbial communities from Guaymas Basin, Gulf of California, Mexico - Guay16, Core 4569-2, 12-15 cm | ecosystem: Environmental > Aquatic > Marine > Hydrothermal...
AATAAGGTCGCTATTTTCTAATATTTCCTCTTTTTCATTAAAATCCAGCTCGGTAAAATCGACCGGAAATTTCTCGATATTAGCTCTGGGGTTCCGTCTTTTGATAAGCTCTTCCATAATATCTGTCTTTTTTCGTCCTATCGAGTAAATATCCGCCGCGTGGCGGGAGACGTTCGAGGCGGAGAAGTCGTCCATATCCACTAACTTGAAATTGCCCACGCTCGATTGGGCGAGGTGAATGCAAATCTGTGAGCCGACCGAGCCGAGGCCGACGAAAGAGACTAATTTCTCGGACATCGCATTCGTGTCTATTATCCCCTCCTGACGCGACTTGAAATCGTCGAGATAGGGGATAAGTTCGATAGATTCGATTTCTATATTATCGTAAGGCTCGAACACGAACCGAGATTTATCGGGAGCGACAATTATATAGGGAGACTCCGAGCGAGTGTCCTCGCATCTACGAATCTCTCCGACTCGGGTTAAACCGGACGACGGCCTCTGCGAGAAGATCTGTATCAACCGCTCGTCCTCGAACACGCGGCCAAAGACGTTCTCGCTCTTTTTAATACCGTCGAGAACATCCCCAAGTATGATTAACTTATGAGCGCGCATTTTTCGGATTTCCCCTTAAGGATTCTTTTCTCGAGTTTTGGTTTTACCTCTTCTTTTTCTTTCCGTTTGATAACCTTCGGGATACCGAGCGTGTATTTTATTAACGGGTCGTCGTCGGGAATCACCTCGTAACGGATTTCGATTAAATCCGTATCGTCTCGTGTGGCGTAATACGGGTGCAGGACGACGGATTCCTTTTCTATATTGACGACGGTGAATATCGCCTCCTCTATATTATAGTCCGGGTTCGTCATGATTCGATGGATAGCCAGTTTGTCGATACCGCTGAGACGGGATAATTTCATCGGGTGCAGGTGAAACTCCCCCATATAATTTACACTATACTCTTTGTATAACCGGTCGAGCATCTCTTGCTGGGTAACAAAATCGGGAGAGAATAACGTAGGGCTTCGCTCCGGTTTGTCGCCCGAGCCTATCGTAAACGGGACGACCAGATAACCGTAAACGCGCCTGCCCACGTGTATCCCGCCCGTCTCCAGCGGGTAATGCGCGAGGACTTCTTTCTCTATATTATTATATGCGCTCTGCGCCATCATCAGTTTCATATCAACCTCCTATTCTCTGTGGCCAGTGGCCGGTTTGTTCGTAAGTCCGGGACCAACTCTCTATACAATCGGCTTTCGGCCAGATTCCGGTGTCCCGCCAAGCCTCGTATGCGTTCAGCCACGCCTGAAACAGCGCGACCATCTGCAGGGCGGTGCAGCGCTTATAATCCCACCCATCGCTCAAATGAACACAGAGACTACCGTCGCGGTATAGATGTTCGAGTTTCTCGCGGATTTCGGGATAGATAACCCAAAATCTCGGTTCGGCGTGCGGATAGGACGGCGGATACGAAATCGCTACAATAAAATCGTTTCCCTTGCAGGTAACCAGTTCGCCGAGCCAGAGAAGTTCGCCGTCGTCGTCCTCGGTCAGCGTAAAATCCGGATAGTGCTTTTCCATCCCGTTTATCTCGACGAGAAGCTTCGTTTGCCAAGGCTCGCGTTCATACCATTTCATCTTAATATTCTCCTTTTCAAAAATAGGGGGCGGATAATACCGCCCCCGTTTCCCCCTACGCCCCCCATATCGTTTTGCTCAAACGGACGGGGCGTCCGGCTTTGTTGTCCGGTTCCGAGACCCTCGTTTCCTCGTCCAGTAATTCCTGAGGGAGCCGGATGTTCCGCTGCCCGTTGCGCAGCGCGTCGCGGAGCTGTTCGAGTAATTTCGCCATTCGACCTCCTTGGTTTAGGGTTTGTGTTTTATTCTTTTCTCGTTCGTATAGTCGGGAAAATTCCGAAAATCTATCAATTTTCGAGGGAAAAAACGAAAAAAACTCCCAAATAATTGAGAGTTTAGGGATAGACAGGCGTTAGAAGATGCGCCTAATCGGGGGCTTTAGACAGTCGCGCCGCTTTCGGCGAAGTCCAGAACGGTCTTCCGGTAGACGAATATCTGCGGCCTAAGGAATAGGGCGGAAGCGGCCTTTCTTAAGAACTTTATGTTTTTTGCGATAAACAGTGCCAGACCGTCGGCGGAAGAAACGGTAAAGAGAATCGATTTGAAAAACGCCCTGAATATAATCCCTCTCCGGAATTCCCCTTCTCCGGCTGGAAAATAGGAAAAAAGCATATCGATGTTCGAGTGTTTGAGAGCCTCCTTGGCATAAAAACGTGCCTTTTCAAGATGTTCTATTTCCGAATAATCGCTGTCGAAATACATTTGAAGATAAATGCACGATATAAAGAACCTTATTTCGGAGCTTTCCGGGAAGGTTTTCAGCGCCCGTTCGTATATTTCGACGACCTCGTCGAATCTTCCCTGGACGTCGTAAACGGCGGCGAGGAAATAATGCGGGGAGAAGTTCGCCGGGTCTCCGTCCACGCATTTTTCGAGAGCGACTCGCGCCTCGTCGAATTCCTTGCGGGCGAAATGGAGCTTCCCGAGTTCGTAGAAATAATCCGGTTCGTATGGGTCGAGTTCGGAAGCCAATCTATAACACCTTATCGCCAGAGAATAATCGAGTTTTTCCTTCGCTTCTGCACCCTTCGAGACCAACCATTCTATAATATGGTCTTGTTTTGCGAAGAGTCTGAATTTTTCTGCGATTGGAACGAGTTCTTCTACCTCTCTTCGGCAAGAAGGGCATTCGAGAAGGTGTTTCTCGACGCTTTCTTCTTCCTCCTCGGTAAGTTTCCCGAGTAGATAGAGGAAGAGCATTCCACTCATTTCTTCGGAGCAATCCATCAGTTTTTTCCTCTCGATAACGCTTCGAGCACTTCGTCCCAGTTTTCGGGAACGCCCAGTAACGACGCTAAATTATGCAAAAGATACTCCTTACCTCTACTAACGTAATTATAAATCGTTCTGGGTGGAATGCCTCCGAGTAATTTAATAATGTCGCCGCTTTCGAGACCGCTAAGAACCATAATCATAACCTTGCGGATATCCTCTTTCTTAATCTTCATCACGGCTACGGATAAATTATACCGTAAGAAATCGTCTTTCGAGTTCTTTATCATCTGTTCGAGCTCGTCCGGCTCGTTCGAGAACATCTCGGCTAACGACTCGTCGTCGATAGATATAAATGTAGGTTTGTTTTCTATCATCCGCAAGTAATCCATATATTTATAATCGAAAATCCTAAAAAGATACGTCGCTAACGACGATTCGCGTCTGAATTTCCCTTTCTTTATATTTTCGAGAAAAGCGGTTAATACGGTCATAGCCAGTTCCTCGGCATCTTCCTTTATCCCGATATTCTTAAAAGCCTTTCCATATACGACGCCGTAGAAATACTCGAAAAGCTCTTCTTCGGCCTTTCGGTCGCCGGCTTTAATGCCCTCTATAAACCTGTTTTCTTCCTCTTTGGTCATCGATAGGCAGCCTAAATAGGTAGTCTTAATAAGTTCAAGCGCTATCTATTATTTATTGCAGTATGTTTAGGAAAGTCAAGGGGAATTCTCGGACGGCGGGCAAATAAGAACAAACAACCGTTCACCCGGCCAGAAACAACCTTCTCACCTCATCCCGCTCCAGAAGCTCATCGCTTCTGCCCTCGTAAGCGATTTCCCCGATTCCGAATACGTAAGCTCTCTTGGAATACTCCAACGCCGCTCTAGCATTCTGTTCGACGAGGAAGATTGTCGTGCCGGATTGGTTTATTTGGGCAAGTTTATCGAAGATGGTGAAGACATAGTTGGGAGAGAGGCCGAGAGACGGTTCGTCAAGAAGTAATAGTTCGGGAGAGAGAACGAGTGAGCGAGTGAGGACGAGCATTTGCTATTAGAACTGTCGCGTTCTTCATTCAAAGTGAAATATTTGTTTTCCAAGACCCAAGATTTGTCCTGAAAAGTCGCGCGTTATTGTTGGAGGATAAGGGGTTAGCTGTTTTGAGGGAAATGCGGAGGAAAGGGGACGGATTGGATAGAAATTGAGCAAGGGTATCATTTCGTATAACGTTTCGAGCGTATCTGAAGCCCGCCGAAGGCGGATTTGAGCGGAGTGCCAAAGGCACGAAGCCAGATACCCGCTCTGTTATACGCCGTGCCTTTCATTCTCTCACCAAGCTTAGCAAAGTTTCTATAATTTCTTTAAGTTCATGGTGCTCAATATCGTTTTCTTCATATTTATCCATTTCTAAAATCTCCTTTGGTGTCATATCATTGATAACTTTAATAACATTTTCTCCAAACAATTTCTTCATATTCGTAAAGTGGTCATATTGTTGTAAGGCCCTACCAGATCTTTGGATGGCATCATGGTGGAGATAATTTTCTATTTCACGCTTTCGAAGAATAAAGAAAGCACCTCCTTCTTGCTCACATTGAGTTTTCCAATTAATTTTCCTTTGAGGAATGTTATCGGTTTGACTTTTGCGGTCGCTATCCACAACGACGCCAAATCGCCGACTTAATCTCTTCAGAGCTCTAAGGTCTATCCAGTACTTTAAGTTGCTTCCACCCACAGGGATAAATCCTATACCTTTTTCCTCAAAATCAGCTTCTATATGTCCTCCTTCTTTTAATCTGGATGCAATTGCTCTCCAAAATGTAATGTCGTCAGGACCTTCGACAAAAACACATACTTTATATCCTGTTATCTGATCCGATGGTTCAACACCAAGCTCCTCCGCAATCTTGCCCGTATCAAGTTCCAGATGTTGAATAGACTTTGCTATGCCCTTTTCTCGAACTACTAGTGTCAAATCTTCTAAGGAGGAGGCCCCTGCAAAAACTGGAGAGTGGGATGTGATAATTATCTGATATCCTATATCTGCAAGTTGCCTAAAAGAGTGCGTCAGCTCTCTTTGAAGCCCTGGATGTAGATTATTTTCAGGTTCTTCAATTCCAAAAATAAAATTAGATGTATTCTCATCTCGTTTTTCAGCTAAGTATTGAAAGAAAGCAACCATTAAAAGCCGTCTTGTCCCACTGCCACGCTTTTCAAGTGATTTTTCGGTTCCGCTATTATCCTTTGCTAAAATATCTATACTTACAGCTTTATCCCACGAAAAAGCAGGTTTAACTTTGAGGGCAGCAATGTCGCTGGTATGTCTTTTGAGTCTTTCGAATATTTTGTTGACTTCTTTCTGAAGAGCCTCCTTTATGGCGTCGGTAAAGTTGCTCCTTGCATCAGCAACATCTGTTTGCTCAGCAGCCATTTTAATTATCGGACGAAACGGACTCTGAAACGATGTTTCACCCACATCAGTTTTAGTTTCGGATTCAAATAATTGAAAGTCTGGAAGAAAAGACTTAATGCATTTCCATAGGACATCTTTCGGAGATAGGGTAAGTTTGTATTCTCCAACTGAGATGCCTTTTTCTTTTGCCTTAGATCGAAGATTCTCCCTCTTACTTTTATTAGTTATTCCACGTCCTGCTTTTGTAACATTAATACCTTCCTTTTGGCATCTTTTGTTAAGCTCAGATTCCTTTAGGTTTGCTAGACCTGCAAAGCGTTCATTCTGAAAGTCCCAAGTAATAAGAGAAATTTTGACTTTAGTAAGGTCATTGCGTGGATATGTTTTCCGAATCCTGAGATGACCTTTTTGGTCGAGTAACATTTCCTCTTGAAATGTTGTTTCAACTTCCTCCTCTATTTGGATTGTTTCTGGGATATCTGTAAAAGCAATTTCAATAATTACATCTTCATCAGGGTTGGCCATATCATGGATGTCCTCACTTTCAATTTTAGGTCTGTCTTCAAAAAACAATTTTATTGCCCGTAGAATGCTAGATTTTCCGGCGTCATTTTTCCCAATTATTGTTGCCAATTGGCTGAGAGTCGTCTCTTTCAACAATTTAAACGGACGATAGTTTTTGATAGTTATGCTATGAATCCTCATTTTTACCTCCAATGTCTACATTAAGCATGTCATATAACGGCCAGCGGGTATCTGAAGTCCGAGCGAAGCGAGGATTTGGGCGGAGGTGCGAAGCACCGAAGCCAGATACCCGCTTGTTAAGTGAGTGCGATAGCACCGAGCCAACGAAGTTGGCGAGAGTCGGGGGCAAAGGGTTAATACCACAACTGGAAAAATTATTCATGTGATTTTTCTCCACGGACAAGTTATTTGTAATGGACAATTTACGCATAAAGGATTTTTTGCAAAACAAAATTCTCTGCCTAACATGACAAAGAATAGGTGGGCATATCCCGCATCTGGAATGCAGCTTTGAAGTTGAGTAATCATTTGCTGCCGAACAGCAGAGGAAAGGGTTTTATTCTTAATAGTAACAAGTCCCAACCGTTGAACAACTCTCCATAAGTGTGTATCTATTGGTAAGATGTCATTTTTTAATCCAGCATATACCAAAACGCACGCAGCTGTTTTATGTGCTACTCCTGGTAATCTTGTTAAAGCTTCTAAGGCATCATTCGTAGGCAGTTTTATAACATCGTTAAGATTTCCCTTCCAATCATTAATAATCATATTACACGATTCAATTATATACTTTGCCTTGTAAGGACCACCAATACGAATAGCGTCTTTCAACCTATCTTCGCCTAATTGCAGAATGCCATATGGAGAGAAATTTTTTAAGATCTTTAGAAGATTGAAAAAAGCTTTTCTTGTCATCTCACCCGTTTTATTCTGAGAAAGAATTGTAACTATAAGGGCTCTGAAAGGATCTGCTTGCAAGTAACATACATCATTATAATACCTTCTCAATATCTCCAAATTAGTATCTGTACCAACATCGATTTGGTCCATAAAGAATACGAAAGATTTTCTGATGTGTGATCTTATCTCTCTATTTATGTCTCGGGATATACTGTCCCAAGAAAATATCAAGGTTTTGTCATCCTTTTGAGTTACTATGATGTCTATATGATTATCATCTACTATATATATACTTTTGTAAATTTTTTCCGAAACCGGCAGCCATTCAAGTGCCGGAATCTGTATATCAAATGTCTTTTTTATTGACATTTTATGTTTGAATGTCAGGTTAAAATTAGGCATACATTATCCCCCTTCTATATATTTTTCCAACTGCTCTTGCACGGATTCCCATGTAGGTACACATGTTTGTGCACCTAATTTAGAACCTATATATATCATTAGTATCTGCCCTAAGGCCATTGATCTGATATAGTCGAAGCCTTTTAAATATCCCGCTATAAATCCAGACACATAAGCGTCAGAAGTTCCAGTGAAGTCCTCTAGCATATTTTTAATTTTAGGTAAACAATATTTTCTATCTTTTGTATACAATTCTACTCTCCTATTTTTGTATACTATGGAAAGCGCTTTAATATTTCCAGCAAAATTGAATATATCCGTTGGCTCATGTAAGTGTAATATACCATTAAGATGTCCAAATTCAAATTCGTTCATAAATAAAAACGTTGTTTCATTTAAAATTTCTCTAAGATATTTTTCATCATGGAAAAAAATGTCATTCCCAACATCAAAAGAAACAGGTATTTTTAAAGACAAATCCCTTCTTATTTTAAGTATTTTTTTATTTAAAGCGGGATTTCCTGATGAAACATGAATTATTGTTGTTTGGTTTACTAATTCTTTCCATACATTATCATAACTTTTAATAATCGATTGATTTATTTCTTCTGATCCTAAATCCACATATGTGTGATTATGCCCGTCAATGTCTACAAAAAGGTATATTTGTGTAGTTTTAGTTTCTTGATTGATCGCTAAACCTGTCGTAACAATTTTAAGATTTTTTAAATATTCTTCATAACCCATTTTTCTGAAGTCGTTACCAGCAACCGAAATGATTGCTGAGTTGAAACCTAGTTTGGCCAAAACGACAGAGACATTTGGAGCTCGCCCTCCATAAAATGTTCCATGTTCAAGTAATAGAGAAGCCATATTCTTTTTAGGTAGTTTATTTATTTTAAAAATATAATCGATAGATATTCCTCCAACAGCAATAACATCAATCTTTGTATCTTCAGTATCTTTCATTTTACTTCCACCGATCTTCAATTTTATTATTAATATCCTTAGCTGCGATTAGTCCCATAACTGCTGCACCCATAAGATTAGCTGTATAACCTGAGGCATTGCCTATAACATATATATTAGTATCAGGTATGTTAGAATTGGGGGTTAAGGGCACTTTATATTGGAAGTATTTGATTTCCGGAGCATAAATGTATGACTGGTATCTTTGCATCTTCGGAAAAGCCTCTATTAACTCCAATAAAAATTTTCTAAAAGACTTATATAAAAATGTGGGTAGGAGTTCTTTTATATTGGCATATCTAACTTTCGTGTTTGTTCTTTGAATATCTCTCTTTTGATTAATACTTGTAGTAGTTCCCAAAAAACTATCGAGTGTTTGGTATATTGGGTATCCTTTACCCGCCTGGTTAATACTTCTTGCTAAATTTCTAACAAATTTTGGAGGGTCATCTGAATATTCTGAAGTTATCGTAGCTAATATCGCAAAATTTGTATTTGACGTTTTATTGTGTAGGTATGCATGTCCATTTACACCGCTGATTCCTAACTGCCTATGATTTTCGGTGAGGACGTACCCCATATGGTTCACACAAAAAGTACGTAGATTTACATCAGATGATGAATAGTATATTTTGAAGTCATACAGATTATCCATGAGTTTTGTAAATACTTCATGATGGACTTCGATTCTAATCCCTATATCTGCAGGGTGTGAATTTAGACATATCCCTAATTTTTTTAAATTGTTCTCAATAAAGACAGAACCTTCCAATCCAGGTGCCAATATAACATATGGGGCAATCGCCTTCTTAACTTCATTATTTTGCATATAGATTATACCATAATTATCGCTTTTCCCAACATGCTCTATCTCAATAACATCGCTATTAAGAGATATTTCACAATTTCTTGAAATATTAGCATATAATTTTTTTACAAGTTCTTGAATCCCATCAGTCCCAATGTGATAACCTTTATATCCTTCGATTTTAATTCTATCGGATGTTTTATGTTTATCTTCATAAGCTCCGTAATAAATACCGTTAGGAACGTTTTTTTGTATAATTTCAAGTACTTTAGAGACGAGGTTTGTTATAGCCGTTTCCGGTAAATTTAATAATTTTTCGTAGTGTGTTCCTATGCGAGGAGCTAACGTAATTTTTCCATCCGAAAAACCACCCGCACCCCCAACTCCACAAAGAATATCACAACATTGTTTTGAACAACATTTATTATTGGGGGGACAGTATCGACCTTCTAAATTAGTTCCTTTTTCTAAAATTAAAATTCGTTTATTACTCTTATCTATAAGTGTATGGGCGGAGAAAAGGCCTCCGAGTCCACAACCTACTATGACAACATCATAGTTTTTGTTAATCATTTTACATCCATCCTGTGCAGTTTGTGGATTTCATTTAAAGCGTGCTCATAGACTTTCTCAGAAGGGAGATTTGCATCTAACTTTTGTATATGCGCTTTTTCAGTATTCTTTAAGAACTCTAGTGCATCATAATAACAAGAGTGTACCTTCTCTAACATTGTTTCCCATCTATCACGAGTCTTTTGAAGCCTATTTCGTGCATTTTCTAAAGATACCTCTAAAATAATATATAAATCTGGTTTCAAAACATTTCTATTAAGATAGGCGTATTCTTCAAACGATATTCCATCTGCATAGTGATAAGCTAATCCAGACAAATAATATCTATCAGAGAGGATCATGTATCCCTGATTAATTTTATCTAACAACATATTCATTTTGAAATATCTATCTGCTGTAGATATTAATGCCGCAGTATAAGGATGTACCTTACTCATTAGAGATAATTCACGATGTGCTTTACCTACTGGGTTATCGCCAGGTTCTTTAGTAAGAAAAATCTGAAATCTTTCTGCTTTAAGATGTTGAGACAATTCATTTATCAAGGTTGTTTTGCCAGATCCATCAATACCCTCAAATGCAATTAAACGTCCTTTATAGTTCTTCAAGTTCTGCTCCATTTTCTCCATCCTCCAACACGACTATCTTTACTTTCCTGTTTGGATATTTTTCTCTTATTCTGGATAGAACGTTCTCAGCAATTTGTTCACAACTCATTGTGCCGATATCTCCTTTTGGGCAACTCCGAGAAAGAAATTTTTTAAAATCGAGATATTCTATGTCTCTATCGCCATGAAATTGCTCAATGTAAACAATTATGTGAAATATATGCCTATGTGGATAAGAAAGGAATTCCTCTTCACCCGTTGCCTCAGGAAATCTATGGATACCTTCTACCTGTGCTTTAATTATCGCCCATGTTCTTAATTTCATTGAACAATCACCTCTGCTTGAGATTTTGAAAATTTATGTGTTACTAATAAATTGTGTAAAATGCAGATATTAATTTCTGGTACTATTTCCTGTGAGGTGAACAAATTAACTTTATCCAAAAATTCTTTGCACTTGCCACTGTTTATATCAATACTTTTTCTGTGAAGTCCATACCAAATAGGCATTGAAGTATCGATGGAGCGTATGAATGGATATTTGCTCAATACCATTAGCTCATATGATGTCCAATTATCTCCACCTAGAAGATGAATCCTCTTGCCTCTATAGGCATTTTTTCTTAAATAATCTTTTTCTATTTTATAAAGACCACTATTTATTATGTAGTTAATTGCTTGTACCCTAGATTTTGCAACAGGGCCGTTTTTCTCATCAGGTAGTCCAAAACATTTCGGTACAGATAATTTACTTAATCCTATTACATCAATCTCATCAATAGCCATCAATTTGTCAAAACAATCCATCCATTCTTCTTTATTATTTCCTTGCACAACAGCATGAAGAATGAATTTTCCTTTTAGGTCTTTTTTGTCCAGAATTCTAATGCAGTTATAAATTGCATTAATTGTTTTTCCACATTCATAAAGATAGTCTGTGAGAATTATTTCATTAGCTTGTATGACATTCGCGGCGTTGATTACATCATAAAAATTACATCCAACGCCTTCTTTTTCCATTTCAAAGGCACCATTATCTAGAATTTTATACTTATGGGAGTTTTTATAAAAATTAATATATGTCGCCGTTTTTTGATCGCCGATTATCAAGGGCGTCAAAACCATATCTATATCCCCATATTCAGAAAATGCCAAATATTTCACTGGGGATATGATTGCAATCTTAATCATTTTTCTTCACCTCTAGACCTTTGCCCCCGATTTCACTTAACGTTCCGCGTGTTTGCGAAGTGCTGAAAGCATTTGGGTGAGCCCGTAGGGCGAACCGCAAACACGCTGTTAGCCGCCGTCAATTTCATGCCATTTTCTTTAAAACAAAAGGATTGTAATACTTTAATTTATCTCGATATATTTCCAAAATAATATTACGCTTTATTAATTTATTAATTTCATCGAAAGATGGCCCCAGATTATTTTTTATTATTTCAGCAGGTATTGGTTCAGTGAGCGAACCAATCAGTTTCCGCAACGAATCATTCCCAATATATACAGGAGTATTGGGAAGAGAAAATGCAAATAGATTATCAATAGAACGAACTGTAAGATGTGGATTAGCGACATAATATATTCTGCTTTCGTTTTCTTTTATTATATAATCTATAGTCTTATCAGCCTTACATCCTCCCCAGCAAGAATCAAGATAAGAGCAATTTTTGCATTTTGGAAGTAACCAACTTAAACTTCTAAAATCAAGCATAGCTTTAGCATTCCAAATATCAATTAATTCCTGCTTAAGAATATTCCCTATAGGATCGGAGAATTCTGGACATATGTAAACATTTCCTTCTGCGTCAATATCTGCAAAATCAAAACCTGCTGAGCAATACATAGCATACTCTTTAAGTCCTTTATCCAAAATACAGGGAGGGATTGGCACACCTCCAATAATATTCAATTCTATTCCTTCTTCCTTTAATGACTTTACGATTTTTAACATCTTAACAATTTCATTCTTATTTAGAAAAGGAGGGGTGGAACTACTCTTGCGATGATTTATTGCTCTATTTATAAAAATCGGTACCATAGGAAATCTTGAAGAAATAAATCTCAACAACTCTTTTATGTAAAGTAAATTATAGGTGCAAACGGTGACATTTATGGCCATTTTAATTCCGCTAAAATAGAATTTTCTAATGGTTTCTATTGCTTTATTGAAAGAACCTGATTTTCCGACAATCCGATCGTGAACTTCAGCTAAACCATGTATTGAAAACGCGGCACCATAAAAAATCTTCTGGATTCTTTGGAGCAGAATGTCATCAATGTTGGCTAGTAATTCTCCATTGGAGATGAAACTAACTATCAAGCCTTTTTGGCATGCAATCTCACCAATTTCTATCCACTTATTTTTCAATAACGTTATTTCTCCTCCATATAATGTAACTTCTTTGACACCTGCATCTGCTATTCTTTCAATAACTTTACTTATATTTTCAAGGGATAATGTTCCCTTAGATTGGTAACAAAATATGCACCTCCAATTACATGATTTAGTGATAGAGAGATGAACTACTCTTGGACAACTTATATAACTAACATTGTTTATACTTGACATAATTGTCAATTTCCTACTTTTCAAATCACAGGGGGAGGGCATCCTCCCCCTGTGATTCTGACTTTCAGCGGCAAGGACAAGGATGTCCGCTGAATTTTGAGAAATTAATCACCCTCTTGGGCGGCTTCGTTTTCACAATTGCCCCACCCTTCAAGACACCAACCAACAATTTCTCCTTTTTGGTTTTTACTTTCATTGTTTTTACCTCCCTTCATGATTTTGATGGCGGCTAACTACAATATTTACGAACAAAGTTTCGTTTATCCTTCCCAATTGGCATGTTATGCGAACAAAGTTTCGCTTATATTCCTTGATATGAAATTGCGTTATTTCCCTTTCTTTTTCATAATTTGGTCCAATGGGCTAATAATCTTCTCAGTTTGTTGCTTGGCAACATGGGTATAAATTTGAGTTGTTTTAATGTTGGAATGTCCCAAAAGCTCTTGAATATATCGAATATCCGTTCCATGCTCCAGCAGATGAGTTGCAAAACTATGACGAAGTGTATGAACTGAAGCTTTTTTGTGTATGCCAGCCTTCTTAATTGCATGTTCCACTATCTTTTCAACGCTTCTACGAGAATAATGTCCTTTCTTTTGCCCCTCAAATAGCCATTCTTGGGGGCGATATGTCTTGTAATAATTGCGCAAGGTTTCCAACGCAATTTCCGATAGAAGAGTATAGCGGTCTTTAGCCCCCTTACCACCCCTAACCCAAAGCATTTTGCGGTCTCCATCGATATCTTTTATCTTAAGCCTAACAACTTCACTCACACGCAAGCCGGCCGAATAAATCAGCATGATGATAGCTTGGTGCTTCAGATTACGAATTTGTCCGAGGATTCTTAGAACCTCTTGTTCCGAGAGTACGACCGGGAGTTTTTTGGATTTTTTAGGTCGCGGCAGGTGTTTTATCTTTATGGGTTGTTTCAATACTTTGCCATAAAAGTACTTGATGGCATTAACCGCCTGATTAACATAAGAATGAGATACCTGCTTTTCATCAATCAAATACAGAAGATATTTTTCAATCTCATCAGCCGTGATGCTTTGGGGCTCCTTCCCATAATAAGCAACAAGTTGTTTTATATGCAAAAGATAGGTTTTTATTGTCCGCGGGCTATACCCCTCCAATTTCAATTGCATCTTCATCTTGTCTTTTAATTCACCCATTTGATTTCATGCAGTTTACACAATTTTCACCACCCACACCTCCGAATACCCTCCATATCCTGCGTTGTTCTTTGCCCTGCCCCTGAATGCGTAAGTATTGCCTTCAACGAGTGGACCGATTTCGAAGAACGGCTCGTCCTGCGTTTTCATAACATCCCATTCTTCGGGTTTCCAGTCTTGCGGCGCGGGCGATGGCGTTTTGCCGAACTCGATGATGTATTCGTCCGCAAGGAGGTCCTCGAGCAGGCGGATTTTCACGATGTCTTCCGCGAGGTCGTAAGCTTTTTCGACAATCTTCTGGTCTGCGGGCTTGTGATGAGTCGGCATATCCCACGGCTCAAAGCCCCACTCGATAAGGGAGCGAGCAGCCCCGTTTCGTCTACTAGTATTTATACTTTTTTGCACCATATCAATCAATTCCACAATATGCTCGATTGGATAGTTGTGCAATAAAAAAATTCATCGTTGCGCCCGTCGGGCAGGACGGCATATAGATACTTTCTGCAAGCGCGCAGAGCGGGTGCGCCATGTTCGAGAATCGCCTTCTTGGGTTCCTGATACGAATCGGTCTTTTCACCGCGTACGATTTCTGTGTTCCTGAGGTTATCGTGCGTCTGCGTGTAAAGGTTCTGAAGCGCTATGATAAGCGCGGGCGGCAGTTCTGCGAGCGTCCCTGCATTGTCGTTGGACACCAGAACGATGCGGTCGAGAGCTTTCGATATTCGCTCCTTTTTGCGCGGTGTATCGTTTATGCCTGCGGTGCTACGCATTGCTTTCCTCGAATCTCATGTTTTCTCTATGTTTTTATCTTATATTATCAATATACAATAATAATATTCGCAAATCCTTTAACTGTCAAGCCCAAATCAAAAGAGCGAGATTTTTCCCTCGCTCTATGTTATTATTTTTTCACACCCATTTCTCCACTATTTTTGCCATCTCCTTTGCCAATTCGCCGATTTGTTCTATGAAAATCAACTTGTTGTTTCCAAATTCTTTTTCCAATTCTTGTTTATCGCTCTCGGGTATTCCGATACAGACGACTTCGATTTTGTCTTTTTTCGTTTCCGCCAACAGTTCGGGTATTGGAACATCGCCCTGCGTGTCGCCATCTGTTAAGATAAAGAGCATTTTCCTATGGGCAATGATTTTTTCGAGCATTTCGATTGCCACTTTCATTGCCTTCGGGAGATTCGTTCCATCTTGCGCTTCGAGGGCTTTGGGTAATCGGCGAAGCACGGCGTTCGCTGGCTCGAATCTTTCGTCTTTGACCAGATAGACCTCGTCATCGAAAGTCAGGATTATGACTCTCACCTGCGGAATCCCCGCCAACGCCTTATAAAGCGTAGCCGCCGTCTCGACGGACAGTTTTTCTTTCTCGCCTTCCATCGAGCCCGACCTGTCGAAGCACAGGCAGACCAGACTTTCGGGGATTTTATGCCCTACTCGTGTGATTTCCTTTCTCACTCTCGGTTTTTTCGGTCTCGTCTTGATCTCGTGGAACTTCTCTGGGGCAAACGAGGTTCCTTTTGCGGACGGCGCGTGTCTCGCTATCGCTCTCGTCTCGAGCATACGGCGGAGCGTCTTTCGC
>Ga0180301_10002185_pt1 | contig 15368 bp, 14 predicted proteins | sample GuaBasSediGuay16_FD_121797 | JGI IMG/M metagenome (GOLD analysis project Ga0180301, IMG submission 121797) | Subseafloor sediment microbial communities from Guaymas Basin, Gulf of California, Mexico - Guay16, Core 4569-2, 12-15 cm | ecosystem: Environmental > Aquatic > Marine > Hydrothermal...
AAAGTCATTCTTTCCTTAATGCTACTTGCTGCAAGCTCTAATAGCCGTTCTGATAAATCGCTTCTATTTTGCATTTTTCAATCTGCATTCTGCATTGAGCCATCGCGCTTACCGGCCTGGAATTCTGGTCAAAGTTAGAACGCCCGCGAAATACATCATATATTATATAAAATGTATATATGCCAAACCCAAAAAACTTTCACATAATACTTGAAAAATTCAGGGAACTGGATTACACTGGTTACAGCGAACAGTACCCGCCTTTCGCTTCATGGAACAAATTTAATTCGTCACCAAAAGCGGTAAAGGAGGCCTGGAAGGAAAGTCTGGAAGGAGTGGGCGAAGTTGGTCTTTTCATAAACGTTCCTTTCTGCCGCAGCAAATGTTTTTTTTGTTTTTTGCCGGTGGTTTGTGTCGGTCGAAACGAAGAGAATGCCCGGGAATTTTTCAAAATATACTTCAAATCCTTAAAAAAGGAAGCCTCCTTCTTTGCAGCCGCATTTAAAAAAAACTCCTTCTCCACGGTATACATAGGCGGAGGAAGCCCATCAATGATGTCTCCTGAAGAAGTGCACGTTTTTTTCAAAATACTGAGGGAAAACTTTAATATTGAAAAAAAAGCGCAAATTATAGCCGAACTGCATCCGCAGGATGTAAATCGCGAAAGAATTGAAGCCTTTCTCGCCAATGGTTTAAACCGCTCATGCCTTGGAGTTCAAAGCATGGACGAAAGAGTTTTAACCGAAGTAAAAAGAAAACAAAACATCCATCAGGTGAAACGGGCATATTCGATTCTGAAAAAACACGGAGTGCCAGTTAACGTAGACCTTATCGTCGGACTCCCGCGTCAGAGCGAGAAAAGTTTTTTTTCCGATTTCTCGGAAATACTGCCGCTCATGCCCGATCAAATTCATCTGAACGCATTTATATGCACACCATACACGTTATACAGCATGCTTGGCGGAAAACCCCCGGATTATGCAAAAATAGAAAAACTGCGTTTAAAGGCTTTTCAAAAATTGTTTGAAATTGGATATAAAAAGATAGATTCCGACTCGGCAGGTATTACGCCGCATTCCCGGAATTTTCAGACCACTGATTTGTGGAAGAAAAAATCCCTGCTTGGCATGGGACCCGGGGCAATCTCTCACGCCTACGGAAAAATGCGATACATAAATTATATGGTCTGGAAAGACTATTTCTCTCGCTTGAAGAAAGGCAATATTCCAATTGAAAGATGGGTAAAAATGTCACTGAGGGATGAAATGATTTATTATGTTGTGGAAAGACTGAGCAACGAAAAAAACATAAATCTTGAGGAATTCAGGAAATTTTTCGGCAGAGACTTTTTGAAAACTTTTTTTGCTGAATGGCACACCCTCAAAAATTCCGGAGCCACCCTGAAAAACGGAAGAATATACGTTCCCCCCAAAGCATGGAGCGACATCAGACGGGCTTTTTATTCATACCGCACGATCATCCGGGGATTAAAAAACGCCAAACTAAAGTCCTCATTTCTAAAAAAGTTCAAATAAGCTCAACACCATCCGCCTCTCGCATGCGATCCGTGGGACCCATGGGAGCCGTGAGAGCCGTGAGAACCGTGACTCTGATGACTGACATGGTACCTTGAAGTAAAATAATTGGTGTGAATCTTGGCGTATGCCAGACCCGAATCCAGTATGGCTCCTCCAAGTATTCCCAACGCAAGACCTGTCTTGACTATGTCCGAGTCAAGCATCTTTCCCTCTTCGCTGCTTAAAAACAACTTCACATTCTTCAATGCCCGGTTTTTTCTTTTTTTATCATTTTTCTTCTTCATATTCCGACTCCTTCAGAAATTTCCTGACATCCTTATTGATCTTTTCCATTAATTCCTGTTGTTCTTTCTTGAACTTCTCCTCTTCCATTTTCTTTCTCTTCTGTTCAGCTAAATACTCCTTTCTTTCCTCTTCGCTCATTCTTGTAATATCATTTTCCGCCTTGTCCACGTTGGTGAGAAACCGGCAATAATCTTTGGAAATCCTGGCAGCTATCTGAAAACATATATCTTGTGATTTTTTCAGATAAGCCCTGCATATATCCCTTTTGCTTCCCGAAAAACGCAAGCAGTTTTGTTTTTTAAATGCATGGTAAAAGTTGTAGAGCGCCACGCAGGTGTCCCTGTTGTTGCAGTCGGATAATTTAGCCGGCAAATTAGAAAGGCACTCTTTTTTCATTGAAGGAGACAGATACTTATGTTCCACCCCCGCCGAACATATCCCCTCCAGTCCCCTGGCGGCTTCTTCGCAAAATACATCTTCGGGAACGTGTGGCGCTCCTTCCGGCCACAACGTCATAAACCGGCGGCAAATTTTCTCATCCTTTCTTCTTCCGGCCACGTATCCGGCAAAATCTATCACCTTACAAAATCTTTCACAATCTTCTATCAGCACATCCGCCTTTTCGGCATTTCCCTGGATTTTTGGCAAAGATTTACAATATATATTCTCACCCGAAACAAGAGAGCGGCAAAGCATATAATCGGTCAAAAGTGTGTAAATCTGAAAGCTTTCTTTGTCAGTGAACGTTCTCCTGGAGGGTTTATCCACGCCCCACATGCTCCCGCGCTCTGCCATAATATTTTCAATACTTCCCTGTTCGCAGGCAAGTTTATAGTTTCCATCGGCGGCAAGAACAGATATATTGCCCGAAATATCGCCTATATCTATATCCACATCCACATCCTTTGCCAAAGACATTTCTTCAGTAGCTCCCTTCGGCAAGGGAACTCCAATACTCCCCTTTTTTTGCTGAGATATCTTACTTACCGGGATACTCTCGGTACTCTTTTGTTCTATATATCGCAAAACCAGAATGAGGATAAATATACCGACGATGATTATTATTCCCTTTTTCTTCACTTAACACCTCCTTAACCAGATGTTAAAAAAATTACCCATAAGGTGAAAAAATATCCGTTTTCACACTAACCTTTCTTTCACATTTTCGCCCATCGCTGAAAGCAATGCTTTTGTTACTATGATTTGAGCAACCTTTCCGTTTTTGCCGTGCAAATCAAGCCTGCACTGCTGATTCAGCGCTTCGTTTAAAAATTCGCCCATTTTACTTTCATTTTCGCCGGAAACCCTGATTCTCAAAAACCTGCCGCTTCTCGAAAGGGTTATTTTCATTTCATCTGCGTAGATATTTGCCGCAAGCTTTACAGCCTGGCGCGAATAGAGTCTTTCGTCAACCAAAATTTCTCTTTTTATTTCTCCGGTATCCATTTTTTCAAAATCCTCTCCTTTTTTTTGTCCTGCAGAAACTTAAAAATCAAATCAAATATTCCCATAAAAATAGCACATCTTTCATTGGACAGCATATTCCCCCACACACTTTTCTGCGCCTCATGGTTATATACGGGACAAACGCCGCAATAGGGCTTATAAGCGCATCTGAAACATACCGGCTGCTGCTCCAGATTTGAAGAAAGAGCGCACAGCCGACAAGCACCGCTTTTCACTATACTCTCATATTCGTCATGCACAGTGCCAATTCTGAAAACATCGTCCCCCTGCTGGGCTATCATCCTGCCTTCGTCGCAGGTGTATAAGCCGCCGTCCCAATTATAGGCGATCTGACCTACAGCCGCTCCGCAAGGATATCTCAAATCCAGATAACCCGGGTCCCTCCTGTTAAGAATCTTTTCAAGAAGCAAGGAAGCATTTTTTTCCCTTATCCTTACCCCTTTTTCGTTCAATTTAAGTATATACTCCAGAACCTTTCCGTAAAAAGAAAGGAATTCCCGGGAATTGTATCCTATCTTATCCCAGACTCTTGCGGCATAACCTATAGGCGACATCGGTCTTACAAAAATATCTTCCAACCCCAATTTTACGTATTCGTCCACAGTCTCTTCAGGATATCTCAAGACAAATCTGGTTACGGTAAGAAGGGCGCTCGGTTTAAATATCCTGCTTCCGCCTTTTTGAGTATCATGCCTCCTCATAAAATATTTAATCCATTTTACCGCAAGGTCATACGAACTTCCTTTTGAATACGGCCGGTTCCTGTCATGAACTTTGCGCGGCCCGTCTAAAGATGTGCATAAGGAAACCTCATTGGCAAGCAAAAATTCGGCTTTTTCCGCGTCCATAAGGGAAAAATTCGTCACCAGGGCAAGACTTAATTCTTTGTTTTCAGACACCTCTTTTTTTCTCGCATACTCTATGGTTTTCTTCAGGGTTTTCCAGTTTAAAAGCGGCTCCCCGCCCTGGAATTCGATGGTTATGGAGGGAGCGGGACTTTGAAAAGCAATATCAACCGCCCTTCTGGCTGTTTCAAAGCTCATATCCGTCTTATGAACCCTTTCCGGAAGCGCTCCGGATTGACAGTAAAGACAGTTATAGTTGCATCTCAGGGTTATTACGAAAATATGAAGCCCCGGTCCAAAATGCAAAAAGGCATTTTTCAGGCGCCACGTTTCGCTCAGGGAATCAAAATCCATCCAGTTCCTGACAAAACCTTTTTTGCTTAAATCCTGGTGAAGAGCAGGTCGTAGGTTAGAAGTACCAGACATAAGCCTTGTAAACTCTTTCTCACTCAAAAAGCGAAAATAACCAAAATCATTGGTAATGAGGCGTTTCCCCGAAACCTTACGCCAATTCAAAAGATAGGCTCTGCTATTTTTTCCCTTCGCTCCTGGCGCCATATCTCTCTTCCCATGTCATCGTTACTTGCTTTCCGCCTTCCTTCTTGTTTTCCCGCTCTATTTCTTCCTCAACCTGTTTTATCAACTCGTCCAGTTCCTTTTCCTGCTCAGGAGTGAGGCCGTCTTCGGTTTTTGGAACCTTCCCGTCGTCGGTTAAAGCTTTTATTACCAAAAACTCTCTCAAGGCGGCGTTTTCCCTAAATAATCTTTCACGTAGTTTTTCATCCTCGAGCTCGCGCAAAAATCTTTTTCGCAGGGTGTTTAAATTGGCATTAGATTTGGGGGTTATTTTCACTTCAACGGCGCCCCTTCCGGCAAATCTTAAAAAAACATAAGCCTCATCTGTGAGGGAATAAGCCGAATATCTTATGGTTTCAAGGGAGTATTTATTGAGACCCACCTTAACGGAAATTTCCTTCACGCACCCTCCTTGTTATTGTATCCTGCAGCAAAGTAACCAGCCCGACCTATCGCACTGGGTGGAAGTATAAACCCAGTTCCAACGACTCTGCAGTCTTCCACCCAAAAAAAGCATGCCTCTCACGCACGAACCCGCGCCATAAGTCGCAAAAACCCTTTCATTCCAGCCACATCTCTCATTCGTGTTTATGCCATACCATACATACCTGCACATGCCTCTGATTCTGCCGGTAACCCTTAAATCTCCATTAACCCGCGCATCTCCCTGAACATCCAGGGGATAACTGGGATTTCTGCCTATACCAACCCGCGTGCCGTCAAATCTAAGAGAATCGTTTCCGGTCAGGATTATCCTGGCGTCATAATCGCACCAGCGATCGTTTGCGAAATCAATATAGGGAGTGCCCTGTCCGCCCAGCTCTATCGAAGAACCCTGGTCGCTACTTAAAATGCCTTTATGCGGATACTTCGAACCCCAGTATATCTGTTGCCTGGACCTGACATTTCCAACTACATCCAGTCTCTGGGTAGGCGAAGTAGTTCTGATGCCCACATTTCCGTTAACCGCCAGTTTGGCGCTGCCCGGGGAGGTATATCCACCTACAGCGACTCCGCTTCCATCCCTTGCCAGAACTGTCAGATTGGTTGTAAGAAGCCTGGCATATCCCCCATAAGGAGAGGGATAATAGGTGGTAAGAGTTAATTGTTCAGAACCCAAAATTTTCGGATGAAAGCACAAAAAAGCAAGGCAGATAATTCCAACCATCGCTTTCTGTCCAAATCTAATACTTATTATTATTTCCCGCTTCATAAAGCACCTCCCTGAGAGGCTAATATTGATATTATAAGGGAAAAAATAACGGTTGTCAAGGTTACCCAGGGGGGTGTGGAACTTCGGTAAATTTACATATTAGAGTTTAACTTATAAAATCGTGGAAACCAAGTCAGCCAGCGGACTCCTTTCAGTTTTGGTGAAAGTCAAATGCCCGTATATCTTCTGTCCTCTGAACCTGTCAACAATGTAAATGAGACCGTTGGATTCAAGGTCCAGATAGGGATTGTCTATCTGAAATGGGTCCCCGGTAACCACTACCTTTGTTTTCTCCCCGGCGCGCGATAAAATAGTTTTTATCTCGTGTGGTGTGAGATTTTGCGCATCGTCAACTATCATGTATTGCTTGGGCAGGGACCTGCCCCTGATGTGAGTTACAGAGGCTATTTCTATTTTCTCGTTTTGCAAAAGATATTCAAAATGCTGGAGACCTTCATCCGGATGCCTTCTGTCCATAATGAATTCAAGGTTATCATAAATCGCCCCCATCCAGGGGGTGAGTTTTTCTTCCTTTGTCCCCGGAAGATACCCAATGTCTTTGCCGACCGGGATCACTGAACGGCAAATTATAAGTCTCTTGTAAATATTTTCATCTATTGCTTTCTGCAAGCCGCACGCAAGGGAAATAAGAGTCTTGCCGGTTCCCGCCGTCCCCAAAAGAGTCACCAACTTCACAGAATCGTCAAGAAGCAGGTCTATAGCGCATTTCTGCTCCCTGTTTCTCCCCTTTATCCCCCAGACTGAAGCATCCTGCCTCATAAGTCTAATGGTGCCCTGCTTAAAAGGCAGTGTCCTGGCGGCTGCGGTTTTTTGGGGATCCTGGTGCGCCCTAAAAAAAATAAATTCATTCGAAGTCATATCACTAGTGTCAAATTCAATTTCCTTGAATTTATATAGTTTATCAATGATATTTCCCGGAACCTCCATATCTCTTGAACCCGAATACACCCCCTCAAATTTTACCTTGCCCGATTCATAGTCCTGAGATACAAGACCTATAGCTTCAGCCTTTATTCTCAAATTGGTGTCCTTGGTAACCAGAATTACTTTTTCTTTCTCGTTTTTTTTGTACCAGAAGGCTGTATTCAATATCCTGTTGTCCATTTCCTGGAGTTTAAATTCGGAAGGAAGCACAGCGGCGCGGTCAAGGTCCACCTTCAGAAGCCCCCCGCCATTTACTTCAACACCTATATCCAGCCTGCCTTTTTTTCTCAATTCATCAAGATTTCTTGACACTACTCTGGCATTTTTGCCCCTTTCATCCGGGGATGTTTTAAATCTGTCCAACTCTTGAATCACGGAAATTGGAATCACAACCGTATTGTCCTCAAATCTGGAAAAAGAATACGGGTCGTGAATAAGAACATTGGTGTCCAATATGAAAATCTTTTTCATTATTTTCGTTCAACCTTTTCTAATTGTAGCAAAAATCCGCGCAGATTTAACTTGCACGTAAAAAAATTGGTATGATAAGTTGAGATTAGAAAGGAGAAACAATATGAAAACCAATTTCAACCGAATTTCTCCCGCAAAAGGTCGTTTAGGGGTTCTAATACCCGGCATGGGAGCAGTAACAAGCACACTCATAGCAGGAGTAGAGCTAGTAAAGAAAAAACTTGCCAGGCCATTTGGATCTATCACTCAGATGCAAAGAATCAGATTGGGTAAAAGATATGAAAACAGGAACCCGCTCATAAAAAACTTCATGCCCCTTGCCGATCTGCGGGACCTTGTTTTTGGCGGCTGGGACATATTTGAAGATTCCATGCATGTGGCGGCTCTCAAGGCGGGGGTTCTCTCCCCGGAGCAAATACTTCCTGTCAAAGAGGAACTCCGGTCTATACACCCGATGCCAGCTGTTTTCGACAAAAAATTTGTCAAGAACCTTAAACCCAAACAGATAAAGCGACTAAATAATAAAATGGCGCAAGCAGAGGCATTAATCGAAGATATACAAAATTTCAAAATGCGACACAATCTTTCGCGCCTTGTAATGGTATGGTGCGGTTCAACCGAAATTTTTATAAGCCCTTCCGCCATTCATGAAAACCTACAAGACTTTGAAAAAGGTCTCAAGGAAAACTCGGCTTTGATATCTCCTTCTATGATTTACGCCTATGCCGCCATGAAAAGTGGCGTGCCTTTCGCCAACGGCGCTCCCAACCTTTCCATTGACGCGCCCGTTTTTGTTCATCTCGCGGAAGAAAAGAGAATTCCCATTGCGGGAAAAGATTTTAAAACCGGGCAAACCTTGATGAAAACGATTCTGGCGCCCGGCCTTAAATCCAGAATGTTGGGGCTTAGTGGCTGGTACTCGACAAATATACTTGGCAATAGAGACGGAGAAGTTCTGGACGATCCAAAGTCTTTCAGGACAAAAGAGAAAAGCAAAATGTCTGTGCTTGACACCATTTTGGACCCCGACCTCTACCCGGAACTTTATTCCAAATATCATCACAAGGTGCGGATAGACTATTACCCGCCGCGGGGAGACGCCAAGGAAGGATGGGATAATATAGACATCTTTGGCTGGCTTAAAATGCCTATGCAAATTAAAATAAACTTCCTTTGCAGAGACTCAATACTGGCAGCGCCAGTAATGCTGGATATTATTCTTTTTCTGGACCTTGCTCAACGAGCAGGGCTTAAAGGCATTCAGGAATGGATGTCATTTTTCTTCAAATCCCCGATGCACCGGCCAGATCTTAAGCCCGAAAACGACCTTTTCCTGCAACACATCAAACTGAAAAACACTTTGAGGATACTTGCCGGAGAAGAGGTTTTAGACCATTCGGGATTGGATTACTATGAGGGTCCAAAAGCCTCTCCGAAGGTTGCCCCTTCTCCCAAACCATACAAGAAGCGCGCAAAGACATGCAAAAAATGAAGATTTTTTTCCCAATCGTTCTTCTCTTCATTTTGCAATCCGGATTTTCGCAGGTAACTGCGCCTGCTGCAGATAAAAAATCCCCAGAAGCATCGTCAAGCGAAAACGGTGGTTTGAGCAAGATACTGGATGAACTTTGGCAAACCCCGACTCTGCCTCCCGAAACAAAAAAGACATCATTGAAGGAAACAGATTCACTCCCCCCGGAAAAAACGAGCCAGAACCAGGATATTAATTCGTTGCCGGGCATAGCGAACATTGAATCCACAACCGAAACTATACCGGCAGAAAGTCCCGAGCTCATAATTCCGGAAGAGGGAACAGAAGACAAAGGCCCCTGGGAAATAGGCGACATGCGCGTGGAAGGCAACATGCACGTGAAACCAAAAGTAATATTAAAGACATCGAAGGCGAAAAAAGGAAAACTCTACTATCAAAGCGACATCGATGCCGACATGGAAGCGATTTTGAACCTTGGAAGCATTGAAACAGTAACAATAGATTTAAGCCCCCTTGATAAAAAGCTTTCCCCTGAATATGCCGAACTGACAAAAAGTACATCGACATTTCGCATAGTTTATAAAATCCGCGAAAAGCCGCAAATAGAAAAAATACTGGTGGAAGGCAATGAAAAGTTATCTGATTCTTCCATAAAAAGAGCAATGGAACTTGCGGAAAAAGATTTTTGGGATGAAATACAAATGAAGGAAGACATCGTAAAAATAACCGAGAAATACGTTAAAAGAGGTTTTATAAACGCAAAAGCGGATTATGTAATTGAAAAATCGCCGAAACCCAGCGCCATAATCGTGAAAATCAAGATAAATGAAGGAAAAAAGTGCCGGGTAAAAAGCGTAGAAATCAAAGGGGTAAAATCTTTCAAAAAAAAGAAGCTCATCAAGAAGATGAAGAATCGTCCCAGGAAAATATACCGTGAGGAAGAATTCGAAAATGACATAAAAGAAATCTCGGATTTTTACAAAAACAAGGGTTTCAGCAATTTTAGAATAATTTCCTCGTCGGTAGCATTTAACGACGAGAAAAGCGAGGCCATGATTCAAATAATCCTATCCGAAGGCAAAAGATACAACTTCGGAAAAACCTATTTCTCAGGAAACAGCGTTTATACGTCCCTGGAGTTGAAGGAGACTTTGGCACACAAAGTAAACAAACTATTCAAGCAAAATCTTCTCGACGACAGCTTGAGGGCACTGCAAAATAAATACGCCGACAGGGGATATCTGCGGGCGAAAATAGACATAACAAAGAAGGAAAATCCAAAAACGGGCGAGTTAGACATATATTTTGACATAGAAGAAAACAATCCAATATATGTCGCGCACATAGACATAGCAGGCAATAAAGCCACAAAAACCTTTGTCTTCCGCAGGGAAATAGTACAAAAAGAAGGCGAGGTTTTCAGCTCCTCCAAAATCCGGAGAAGTCAGGAGAAAATATTTAACCTGGGTTTCATAGACGACGTGCAACTGGCAATAAATCCAACCTCGGACCCCGACCATGTTGACCTTGTATTTGACATAGCCGAGGGCAAGCCCGGCATGCTTACCGCCGGGGCAGCGGTATCCTCAAACGAAGGTCTTATGGGTACTCTGTCCATTAATCACCTTAATCTTTTCGGCAGGGCCCAGAGACTTTCGCTGTCATGGCAGTTCGGCAAAAGAGTGCAGGATTATTATTTAAGCTGGACAACCCCATGGATAAAAGATCATCCCACGAGTCTTGGCGTTGACATCTTTAACACAAGAAGGTACCGCCCTTACAAAGATTCTTTATCTGCTTACACTCAAAAGAGAAGCGGTTCCAAAATAACTATGGGCCCGAGATTTGAAAACGACAAGTATCACTTAACCGCTTCCTACACATGGGAAAAAATCAAAATAACCGGCATCGAGGACCAATTCAAAACCGAATTAACCGGGGGCACAAGCGTAACATCTTCCATTTACCTGGAATTTGCCCGGGACACACGAGACAATATATGGGACCCGACAAAGGGCTCCCGGGCCTCCATTGGAATTGAATTAAGCGGCGGTCCTTTGATGGGTGATGTAAACTTTTACAAACCCAATTTTTCCTATAGCAATAACTTCAAGCTCTTTTCAATAGGTGATTATCCGTTTGTTTTGTCCTTCGCAAACAAATTCGGATACGTCGCAAGGTTTGGTTCCACAAAAAGCGTGCCGGTATACGAGAAATATTTCATTGGTGGAGCTGACACCGTGAGAGGATACAATTCAAACGGACAGATAGGCCCTCCGAATGGAGGAAAAATCTACAACGTGTTCAATATGGAATTCAAATTTCCCCTGGCTCGTGAAAGGAAAAGAACAATCGTCCAATGGGGATTCTTTCTGGATATAGGAAATTCGTGGGAGGATTTTAGCGATATATCTCTGGGAATCGGCTCAAGCCAGAATCAATTAAAAGCCGGTGCCGGCTTCGGCATAAGATTTACGACTCCCGCCTTCCCGATAAGATTGGATTGGGGTTACGGTTTCAACCACAAATCGGGAGAGGATAGAAGCGATATATATTTTACTCTCGGGAATCTGTTTTAGTTTTTTGTACAATTACTAATATGCGACATTTTCTCGCCAAAACCACGATTCTTGCCTTGCTACTCTTTGCCTTCCTGCCAGCGGTCATTTTTTCCCTTGAAATCTCGCTCGAGCAAAACAGAGCGGAAAGCGGAACCATCGGCTTTGTGGACATAGACAAGGTTTTTGCCATGTATTCCCTGACGAAAGAGGAAAGAGAAAAATTCAAAAAAGAAGTGAAGAAAAGGCAGGATTTCATCAACCGGAAAAAAGAACAAATAACCCTTCTCGAGAGCGAGATAAATAAACTCGAAAAAGAAAAAAAGATTGCTCTTGCCCTGATTCAAAAACAAAAGGAAGAGATTGCCTTATCAACTCCCACAGCCTTTGAATTTTCAGCGGGCGCCTCAACCTCTACAACCAACGCGCAGGCAAACGGCGCGGCAGTCCCCTCATCCTCCACTGTTTTGAATCAATCCACGACCACCGCGCCCTCCATGGCGGCTGTAAACATCTCCTCTTCCTCACATAAGTCTCCGGAGAAAAAACCTGCCGAACCTGAACCCGAGAACGACAAACCGTCTTCCCCTTCTTCATCAATTCTAATTAACCTGCCCGGCGTGGGAGATGTCCCCATCCCCTCACATAAATTTTCAATCTCGACATCCCCTGCCGAAATCCAGAAGGCGATTGAAGACAAAAAATCCGAAATCCTTGAAATAAAAAGGGAAATAAGCGAATTCAGGGAAAAAGCCGAAAAAGAACTTTCAAATTACGAGAATTATAAAACCCAGCAAATCATTCTTAATATTTACAGGGCAATACGAGAACTCGCCCTCAAAGAAGGCGCAAGCGTGATAATAGACAAAAAATCAATCCTTTTCGGCAACGCCGCAGTGGACCTTACCAGCAAACTCCTGAAAAGATTAGAAGAAAAAGATACCAATGAAAATCAGTGAAATAGCCAGAGTTTTCGATTGTAAATTTTATGGCGCCGACGCCGACATTAACCGCGGCGCCGCTCTCGAGAAAGCCCGCAAGGGAGACATTGCCTATCTTGAAAATGTTAAAAAAGCAGGCCTCTTGAAAAACTGCGCCGCCTCCTGTATAATCCTACCCAGGAACCTGCCTGAGGAAAATCTCCCTGAAAAGTCGGCGGTGATTCTTACTTCCAATCCTAAACTCCTGTTCGCCAGATGTATGAAACTTTTGGAAGAAAAAAAGGAAGTCAAATCAGGTATCGATTCCTCGGCAAAGATATCAAAAAACGCCGAAATTGACAAAACCGCCTGCGTGGGACCTTTTTGCGTTATAGAAGAAAACGCAAAAGTAGGGAAAAATTCAGTGGTAGGCGCCGGTTCCTACATAGGTAAAAACTCAAAAATAGGGGATAATTGCCGCATATATCCAAATGTCGTCATACTGGAAAACTGCGTGATAGAAAACAATGTCATAGTTCACAGCGCTGCTGTCATAGGTTCCGACGGCTTCGGGTATGTCCGCTCGGAAAAAGGACACGAGAAAATTCCGCAAATCGGCAAGGTAATAATAAAAGAGAACGCTGAAATAGGTGCAGGCTGCGCCATAGACAGGGGAGCACTCGATGAAACAGTTATAGGCAAGGGCAGTAAAATAGACAATAATGTTCACATAGCACATAACGTAAAAATAGGGAAAAACTGCCTGGTGCTGGCGCAGGCCGGCATAGCCGGATCCGTAACTGTGAAAGACAATGCAATAATAGGCGGACAAGCAGGTCTTGCAGATCATATAACCATAGGCGAAAACGCCGTAATAATGTCCAAGACCGGCGTCATGTTCGACATAAAAGACAATGCCGTGGTCTTCGGTCATTTCGCCAAGCCGAGAAGAGACGCTCTAAAACATGAGGTTCTTATATCAAAACTTCCGGAAATGTATAAAATCCTAACAAAAATAAAGAAAAGACTTGGCGTATAAAGAATGTTCAGAAGAACTATATCCGCAAAAGTTTCGCTTGAAGGACGCGCCCTTCACACAGGAGAACATTCAAAGGTAACTTTCCTGCCTTCTCCCACCCCTTCGGGAATCAGATTTATTCGCTTTGAAAATGGGGAAAAAAGAATCCTTCCAGCCAACCTGGCAAATGCCGCTGAATCTGTCCGCGGAACAAACCTCAAAAAAAACGGGACTTCCATCCGTACAATCGAGCATATCATGTCGGCAGCTTTCGGGCTTTCTCTGGATGATCTGGACATTGAGATTAGCGCTTCAGAGCCGCCGGCTATGGATGGGTCGGCGAAAGAGTTTGTGTGCGCCCTTCTGAAAGCGGGCATCAGAGAAAAAAGACAGCAGAAAAAAAACCCTTTTTCAATCTCAAAACAATTTGAATTCGTGTCCCGGGAGTCTACCTATAAAGTTTTCCCGTCAGAAAAGTTTTCCGTCCGACTCAGATATTTAAACAAACACCCTTTAATCGGCGTTGAGGAGGCAATTTATTCGGAAGGAGACAATTATTTAAAGGAAATTGCTGGAGCGCGAACATTTTGTTTAATGGACGAAATCGAGTTCCTCCGCGCCAGAGGGCTCGGCAAAGGGGGTTCCTTAAAAAACGTAATCGTGGTTGACTCCGACAAATTCCTGGCGGAAGGAGGCTTGAGATTTACAAACGAACTGGCCCGCCACAAGCTTCTGGACTTTCTCGGCGACCTGAAACTCCTTAACCTGAATTTCAGAAATTTCAGCGTAGAAGCCGAAAGAACGGGACACGAACAAAACATAAAATTCGCGAGAATCCTTTTTGAAAAGTTGGAAACGCAGGAGGATAAATGGAAAAGAGACTACCGCAAGGTAAACCTTTAAGGGTTTTAAGCTGCCAGGAAATCTTAAACATAATACCGCACAGATACCCGTTTCTTCTCGTGGACAAAGTGGAAATATACGAAGAAAACTCTCTTGCGGTTGGGATTAAATGCGTAAGCGCCAACGAACTTTATTTTCACGGACATTTCCCAAAAAAACCGGTGATGCCCGGCGTTTTCATACTCGAGGCGATGGCTCAGACGGCTGCCGCCATGATGCTGCAAAAAGCAGAGCTTGCAAGTAAATTTGCTTATTTTGCGGGAATAAAAAATGCCAGGTTTAAAAAGCAGGTTCTCCCGGGCGACATTTTAAAATTGCACGTAAAAATGCTTAAATTTAAGAGAAAAATAGGAAAGGTTGAAGGCACCGCATTTGTAAACGGAGAAATTGCATCTCAGGCTGAATTGATATTCGCCGTCGATTAACTCTGGATGAAAACATTATGGCTATAAAAATTCACAATACCGCAGTGATAGACAAGCGAGCTGCCATAGGAAAAAATGTGGAAATCGCACCCTATGCAGTCATCGGCGAAAACGTGGTTATAGGAGACGGAACATTCATCGGTCCTCATTCGGTGATAGAACACGCTGTAATAGGCAGAAACAATTACCTCAGCGCTCACGTCTTTATCGGCTTTGCTCCCCAGGATTTCAAATACAAAGGAGAAAGAACAAAAGTTCTTATAGGGGACAATAATATAATTCGCGAGGGGGTGTCCATTCACCGCGGCAGCGCCTCAACCAAAGTCACTATCATAGGCAGCGGCTGCATGTTCATGGCAAACTCTCACGCCGGTCATGATTGCAGAATCGGGAACAATGTGATAATGACCAATTCGGCCGCTGCCGCCGGACATGTGGAAATAGAGGACAACGCAATAATAAGCGGTTTGAGCGCCATTCATCAATTCGTGCGAATAGGCCGGCTTTGCATGATAAGCGGCGGAGCAATGGTAAAACAGGATATCATTCCTTACACCACGGCTCAAGGTGACAGGGCGCGTCCGGTATGTTTGAATGTCGTAGGACTTAAAAGAAACGGGATAAATGCCGAAAGCATACGCTCCATCAAACGCGCTTTCAGAATTCTGTTCTTCGAGAATCTTTCCCTTGAAAAAGCTCTGGCTAAAATAAG
>Ga0180301_10002186_pt1 | contig 15365 bp, 13 predicted proteins | sample GuaBasSediGuay16_FD_121797 | JGI IMG/M metagenome (GOLD analysis project Ga0180301, IMG submission 121797) | Subseafloor sediment microbial communities from Guaymas Basin, Gulf of California, Mexico - Guay16, Core 4569-2, 12-15 cm | ecosystem: Environmental > Aquatic > Marine > Hydrothermal...
AGCAGCTTGACAAAAGCGCGGGTTTATGCTATCGATTTCACATCGCCAGCTTCCGCAAACGGCAGTCCGCGCCTGCTGTAGCAGCTTCCCACTGATAGTGTGCGATCAGCAGACGCCAGTCGCGAGGGAACAGACGATGATTGTAGCTCACCGTGCGCAGGCAGGAAGCCATCGTAATCGTGCAACTATCGCAGGAGATTCTCGCGCCACCCACCTAAGTCTCAGCGCCCCATGCCCATGCCTCCACCCTCGCCCGACGGTACGGCGATCGGATAAGGACGGATGAAGATTCTGGCGATTGAAGACGATCCTGACATACTGGAAGTAATGAGTCTATCCTTTCGGACGGGGTGGCCTCAAGCGATCTTCGTCTCCACCGACAAGGGGACGAAGGGTATTGAGATGGTAGAGACAGAGTCTCCGGATATAGTGCTGTTGGACTTACTGCTCCCTGACATGAACGGCTTCGATGTACTCTCTGAGATACGTACTTTCTCCAACGTGCCGGTCATCATCGTCAGCGTGAAGGTCGAGGAGATGGAGCGTGTGAGGGGGCTGGAGATGGGGGCTGACGACTACATCTGCAAGCCGTTCAGTTACATGGAGTTGCTGGCAAGGGTGCGCGCGGTGCTGCGCCGGGGTGGCACTGAAGAGGATGCCAGCCTGCCCATCGTTTTCGATAATGGCGGGCTTGTCATCAACTTCAGATCACAAGAAGTGAGACTGCACGACATGGAGATAAACCTGACCCCTATCGAGTACAGATTGCTGTGTCAACTGGCCATCAACAGCGGCAAGACGGTGTCCCACCAGACGTTGATAGAGAAGGTCTGGGGGCAGGAATACCTGAACACCCCCGGTGTGCTCAAGGTGCACATTCACCGGCTCAGACGAAAGCTGGGTGACAATCCAGAACACCCAACCATGATAACAACCGTCCCCAGAAGGGGCTACCGGTTCAATATGTCCACCAATCGTAACTGATCGGGTGCTCCCCCGCCTTCAGCGGCTGTACCCACGGTTGCAGACCTCGGTGCAGCCTTGGTGCACTAGCACGTTGCCAGGCACCAACCTAGTGAGTTCCTGATCCTGCTGTCGGCCGTTTCTCTCTCCGTGCGGCCCAGGTCGAAGCCTCCAGCACCAAGGACAATCTCTCTGGCAATACCGCAACCCTTCACTTGCCAATACGTAACCCTCCAGAAACGCTTCCTTCACCCAACTTCACCCCATTTTAACCGCGCCTGTGCTAGCCTAGAGCCACCAATTCAAAGGGCTAGTTCGGCAGGAACCCAGAAATTGTGCCGGGAGAGGTGTTGTCCATGTTAACGAGGGCTATCGTCATCAGTAATGCTCGCGATGACATCGCTTTGATCAAGACAGTCCTCGCCAACGAAGGGATTGAGGTATTGACCTTCAAGAATAGCAGTGCGGCCCTGAAAAGTGTTTACGCTACTATTCCTGACATCGTTATCATGGAGGACCGATTGTCCACAGCGGGTTCTCTCGACCTGTGTCAGCAGATCCGCCAACTGCCACCGATAGCCGTTATCCTCCTGGGCGATGAAGAGTGCCGGGCGGCCAGCGTGATCAACGGCCTGGAGAGGGGAGCCGACTTCTACATGAAGCGGCCGATCAGTATGGCGGAGCTGGTGGCCAGGGTAAAGACCCTGCTACGCCGTCGGGCATACTCGCCTGAACCGGCACGCCGTCTGCTCAGTGTCGAGGGCCCAGTCGCCGGAACCCAGAGCCGGCCCGTCAATCTTACCCCCACCGAGCTCCGTCTCCTGGTATACATGGTCCTTCACCAGGGGCGAGTCATCCCGACGGAGGAGCTGCTGGGCGCTGTCTGGGCCGGCGAGAAGGTGAGTACAGAATCCGTCAAGTTCCACATCTCGCAACTGCGCCACAAACTCAATCACGGTTCCCCTCAGAGCATACGCAATCATTGGGGCATGGGCTACCGGCTTGCCTCCGCGGAGGAGGACATGGACGGAAGGATTGAGGTACAGATGGTCAGGAATGATGGAACACGAACGGACAACGACCAGAGAGTGTTCGGCTAAGAACGAAGCCAGTCGCACAATGTATTGCCAGATGCAGATAAGACCCTGGGTCAGGCCGTAAGGTCAGGCAAGCCCGGTCGATAGGGTGATGGGGATGACCCTTCTCATGGGGGAAGGAGAGAAAAATGAGAAACAGAATCCTGCTATCGGTCACTCTGGTGGTGGCCCTGGTGGCGGCAGTAGTTGGCGGGGCTTTCGCCGGCTTTGTGGACACAGAGGTGAGCAAGGGCAACTTTGTCCAGGCGGGCATCTCTGATCTGTTGGTCAACGGGAAGAACGACCCTGTTGGCGCGAAGCTCCAGTTCGTGCACGCGGCTCCATGCAAGTCCGTTGACTTCTGGATCGACGTATACAACTGGGGCGAGTGCCAGGGCGGTGACCTCTGGATGCACTTCACCAACGTGCTCTCTACGGAAGCCGGTACAAAGCGCCACAACCAGGTGCGGTACGTCTATGACGCAGTCAGCAACGTAGGCGGCGGCATCCCATTCGGCTACAGACCAGCGGTAGGCGCTGAGCCGCAGGGCGCCGGTGTTTGGTCCTCCGAGCCCGAGAAGATCGCCGAGGTAGGCGACGGCTGGGTTGGTCAGGTTTACATACCGGACGACCACCCCATGCTACAGGGTGAGGACTACGCCAGCGGCATCGCAGCTCACCTGGACATCAAGGTCGAGGTCTGTGACGATGGCCTGGACGGGATCCTGGATGACGCCGATGACAACCATGACGGGGAGCTAACTAACGACGAGTACCTTGCGCACGACTGGGTGGTCATACCGAGCCTCACTGGCAAACTCGCCCAGATCGAGTGCGAGAAGAACCATTTAGGCTTCCTGCCGACACAGCAGTACGGCTGGATCCACATCGACGCGCACCTGCAGCAGATTGAAGATCCCGAGTGGCCAGGCGATCCACAACTGAGGTTCTGGCCAACCAACGCTCTCCAGGGTGACAAGGCTACCTGGGACATGCTCTTCGAGCTGGTCACCGACCCGTAAGGCGGACAGCAAGACGCTGGGGGATGCCCCTGTTACGGGGGCATCCCCCAGGCCGAGGCTACAACAACACATATGGGTCAGCGAGACTGACCACAGCGAAACTGGCATTCCGATTATATCACGTAATCTGTGGAGTATGAAAAAAGGTGAAGATAGCGCGCAACCTGGCGATGATCATATTGACAGTCAGTCTGCTCGCCTGGTACGGACAGGGAATCGTGGCCGGCTTTTCTGACACAGAGCTTAGCACCGAGAACAAGATGTGCTCGGGGTTCATGGCGCTGGAGCTCAACGGCTACGGTGGGCCAGGGGTGGAAGGAAAGCCCCTCACGGTGGAGCACGCCGTGCCATGCAAGCACTACTTCCAGGACTGGCTCCTGACCAACCTTGGCACCACGACCGGCACCGTCTATGTAACCGTACAGAACTTGTTCAGTGAGGAAGATGCCCCTGGTACCGGAATCGCCTCATCCGAGCCAGAGCTGGTGGCCGAGGAGGGGGGACAGGTGGGACAGCAGACGGTGGCCGGGCTGGGAGTTGACCTGGCCAACCTCTGCGACCATGTGGACATGTCCGTCTGGTACGACCTTAACGGTGACGGCGATGTGGATGACTCAGGCGAGCTGATCGTCGACACCAAGAAGATCAGTCAGCTCGCCGACCTCCGCATAGAGCTGGGAGAGCTTCCCGCACCGGAAGGCAGCACGGCGGGGCTGGGCGGTGGGTGGGGACAGTATTTCACCTATCATGTCGGCCAAGATGGCGCTTGCATGACATGTTCACTCATGGCCGGCCGGAACATCAATGCGGGTGCCGTGACCATATGCAATGACGGCACTAGTCTTTATGTCCACCACGACACCCGGGCACTCGGGTGCGGGATGAGCGAGACCCACCTGTACGTGGGCAAGAACCCGCCGCCGACGATGGCGCCGGGTAAGTTCCTCTGCAAGGACGAGTCCCTCGACGGCGCCACGTGCTGTGAGCATGTCATTCCCCTGAGCGAAATCTGCGAGTACCAGCTTGTCCGCGGCAAGATGAAGCCCGTTCCCGGCAGCGAGGGCGTAGTCCCGGGTGACGCTGTCTATATAGCTGCGCACTGCGTGGTGGATATCGATGGCAGGGAAGAGACAGCCTGGGCCACGCCAGACAGCGCCCGCCTGTTCCGAATCGCCGTACATATGCAGCAGTTGGAAGACCCCAACTGGACATCAGACGAGTCGTTGAAATGGTGGCCAACCAATGCCTACCAGGGCGACACCTGCTTCTTCGACCTGCTCTTTGAGCTCAACCAGACGCGCTTCGCCCGCCACTGGACCTGGAATATGGATGACGGGCTTCACTTCCTTGTAGTCGATCGTGGTCCGCCGTGATGGTACAGAAGGGCGAGTTGCCATGAAGCACATCGTTCTCAATACATCAGTATTGCTGGCAGTGGCCTGCATTGGGTTACTCGGAGTCTACGCAGGGTTCGTCGATACCGAGGTCAGCAGAGACAACACGGTTGAAGCCGGGGCGCTCGACCTGATGCTCAGTAACGGAGAACCTTCCAACCTGGGCCACGGTGTCCAGAACACCTGGGTCATCCCTGAGGCTTCACCACACGACTCCGTCTCGCGCACAGTGCACTTGACCAACTTCGGAACGCTGGGGGAGCACCTCGACATCCAGTCTGAGTCCACCAATGCCTGGACCATTGACCCCCCACCTGCGGAACCCCCTCCACCGAAGGACGCCGTGCTGATAGTGACGGCGATTACGTATGCCGCTGGTACACCTTATGAACAGACCATAGTGTGGGTGGACGACATACAGTGGCCCGCTGTCGGGGGCTATCACTTTGACCCGGCACGGATCACCGACTTCAACGGGGATGGTCTGATCTCCCTGGACGAGCTGGAACAGCAGAAGATACAGTTCACTCCGGCACCTGTTTCAGGATCCCTGGACTTCCTCATGGCCGTTCAGTTCGAACCGCAGTTCGGTCCTTACCCGGCCGACGACTACGAGAACGTGGAAACCAATACCACCATCATATTCAGCTTAGAATAGACGATTCGAGGCAACGGAAAACATGGGCACCTTTGCAGCAACCGGCGCCCCGCACGCGGCGTCTCACCGACCGCCGCGCAAGAAGCTGACGACTGCTATCAGCTTGCTCACCACCTTGGTGCTGATCGCGCTGATGCTGGCAGTAGTGCTCGGCCTGGTACTGCCCGCGGCTATCGGCTCCCGGTCCGTGGTAGTCTTCAGCGGCAGCATGGAGCCAGCGCTGCAAGTGGGCGGTCTCGCCTTCGTCCAGCCGGTGGAGCCCGAGACAGTCAAGCCAGGCGATATCATCGTCTACCACCCGGACCATGACACGGACATCACTTTGTGTCACCGCGTTGTCGAGGTGATAGAAGACCCGGCGCTTGTCTTTCATACCAAGGGAGATGCCAACGAAGAGGTTGATCCCTGGGACGTGCCGGCAACATGTATCACCGGAAGAGTCTCATTCGACGTTCCGTACGCCGGGTACGTGCTGCACTATACCGGGCGCTACGTGAGGACCAGGCTGGGGCTGGCCCTGCTCATTGCTCTTCCCCTGGCGGTGCTCACGACCCTCACAGCAAGAGACATAGTCCAGTGGCGCACCAGAAAATGGGAACAGCCCCATAGCTCGTGAATGAGAGTGCAAAACAGGTGAGGCTGCAAGCGGGACCAGGAACTGAAGCGGCGCTACCTCATCCGTGACTGCGAGCGATTACAGTGGGCCCGGTCTGCGTGCAGAAAAGGCGTTTACGGAGGCGTGCCAGACCGTGCAGACCGGATAATAATGTAGATGCAAGTAAGCCTGTGGTAAACATCGTGCAAAGACGCGGCGGGCTTTGTGTTGGCCTGCTGTTGCTCTGCGAAGCCTTGGCCTGTTGAGCCACATCAAAGGCGTGTATCTCCGGCGGACCTGTCCATGAACCGTGCGCTGCAAGTCCGCCTGAGACAGCCACGGAGCCGTGCCCTCACCAGAACACCAAGTGCGTAGCTCGGCCAACCAGGATCAACTCTTACGCCCCTGAAGTGTACCACACGACTTCGGCTAAGACACGTATCATGGCAGACCGAAACAGTAAGCGCACCCCCGGAGCAGTCAGCCCCAGCACCTGAGGTAACCTTCTCAGGAACGCTGGAAGACGGAGCAGCCAGCAAGCTCATTCTTGGTCAGTGTCGGCAACCCCAAGCGACAGGTGGTGTCTACCTGGCGGCTATGCCACATTCGGCGGCGTCTTCCGGGATGCGGAAGATCGGCGGAAGCGGCTGCGCCTCTTTGCCCAACCGCGCCAACGCGCAGTCGCGCACCTTCTTCAATTGCTCGTTAAGTTGCCCAAGCTCTTCCTCGGAGAAGCAGGACTTCAGCATATCCTGGGCCAGTCCAAGGCCAGCCGGCTTGACGCGGTTCAGCAGGTCTTTCCCCTTTGGCGTAATCTTGACAGTGACCACCCGCTGGTCCTTCGTGCTCCTGGTCTTCTTGATCAGCCCGGCCTTCCTCATCCGGCTCAACTGGGCAGAGACGCTGTGCTGCTCCCGAAACGTATAGACCGCCAGCTGGCCGGGCGTCAAGGCGCTCTTGCAATGGTCCAGGATGAGCAGCATGTTGAACTGCGCCAGCGTGGTGTCATGACGGCCCAGCTCTGACTCCACGGCCTTGTAAGATGCCTCGAACGCCTGTGACATCAGTGTCCACGTGTTCAGGTACGGAAACCTTGTCAGATTCCAATCGTGCATTCTCTCCTCCTTATTGCCTGCAAGTCCATCCAGCCACCGACCGAACCCCGGCGAGAACCAGTCCTGGCCTCTCCTCCTTACCAACGCATTCCATCCCAACTATCACCGTTCACTACCCCTGCGCCGATACGCCCATCTGCGCTCATCCCCGGCTCGACCAGCTTGTACGATAATATGATAGATTCTATAAGCCGTGCCAACTATGGTACTAGCGCTTCTCTTGCAGCCTAGTCTCACCTTGAGGATACATCTGCGCCAGCACGATAAGCTATCGTGCTAGCACGACTTGGACAACTGTGCCTCGACTGCGCAATAATGAAATAGGACAAGCTACAGAAGCAGCAGCTACTGCGCGTAGCTACGGGAGTACATGCGTGACAACTCGGGTATTGGTAGTGGACGACGAGGAGCTTTTCCTGGAGCTGTTGAGCCGCACGCTATCGACTGAACCCGCGGTGGAGGTGGTGGGAACCGCAAAGGACGGCAACACGGCGGTACGCCTAGCCAGGGAAGTCACACCCGATGTGGTACTTATGGACATCGATCTGCGGAGCGAGCCAGATGGGATCGAGGCTGCGCTTCGCATAAAGGAGGAGAGACCCGAGACCGGCATCGTCATTTTGTCGGCTCACAGCGACCGGCGCTATGTGACGAGCTTGCCACTGGAGGAAAGCCAAGGCTGGGCCTACCTCCTCAAGCAGACGGTGCCTGATATGGCAGCCATCGTGCGCGCCATTGAGGGAAGTAAGGCCGGAATGGTGGTGCTCGACCCGGCGGTGGTGGCCAACCTCAAACCCCGTCAGCAGTCCGTAGTTGCCAGGCTGACTCCCAGACACCAGGAGGTGCTGGAACTCCTTGCCCAGGGCTACAACAACGCCGCCATAGCACAGCGATTGGCGCTCTCCGAGAGGTCGGTGGAGACCTACATCAACGTCATCTACCAGGCACTTCACCTGACCAACGAGCCGGATATACATGCGCGGGTCAAGGCTACCCTCATCTACCTGGAGAACTCTGCCAACAAGCACTAGCCAGGCAACTTGCTACATCAAACCAACATTACAGCACTCACCTCCACGGCTCCCCGTTCTAGCCAGCCGCTGGGCTTGCCAACAAGCGATTGGCACAGTCAGCGGCAAGAGAGAGCACCTCTGCCGGAGGCTGGTACCGCAACCAGGCGCCCTGACGTCTTTTCTAAAGCCAAGGCACTGTCTCGACGCCTTGTATCATCCGTTGACAGCGGAAGGCTAGCTGCCACCACGGTGCCCTTTCCTGGCGTACCCACCACAGTGCAGTGACCGCCAGCCACTTCGGCATAGTCCTGCATCATCAGCAGTCCGACGCCATCAGCTACCCGTTCCACGTCAAACCCCTGACCGTCGTCGCTCACCGTAAGCTCCAGCCAGCCTTCGCCCAACAGCTCCAGGCGCACTTCTGCTCTGGTGGCCTTGGCATGCTTGGAGGCGTTCACTAACGCCTCTTCAGCGATGCGACAAGCAGCTAATCTCACCTCCTCCGGAATGAACCTCCGGTCTGCCTTTTCACGCCTCACCAGCCTGTCATCCAGTTTCAACCCAACGGGCAGGGCACTCTCAAAGCGATCGCACAGCGACTGTAGAGCTGGTATCAAACCCTGCCGCAGGATGGAAGGGTAAAGCCGACGACTGATAGGGCGTATCCGCTCTTCCACCAGGCGCTCCAGCTCCTGCCGCAACGTCGAGAGCTCAGCAGACAACTCCTCTGACGAGGCTGCCCGCTCCAGTTCCGCCAGCCGATGTTGCACCACAATCAACCTCGTTTGCACGGAACCGTGGAGTTCCTGGGCAATATCCCTTCGCAGCGACTCCTCCAGATGTACAATCCGTTCCCGCGACAATTGCAACTGCTCGGCCCTTGCTACAGCGGCCGCATGCTCCAGACGTTCCGCCTCAGTGCGTTTGCGCTCGCCTATGTCACGGACCATGGCCATCACCGCCGGCCTATCCTGGTACCAGATGGCGCTGGTCGATATCTCCACCTCCTTTATCGCCCCTGCCTTCGTCTGTACTTTGAGTTCAACTACCGGAGGCAACTCCTCCCCAGAGGCCCGCAAAAGGCGTCTCTGCTCCACCAGATGTCTGGACTCAGGCGCAATCAGGTTCAATGAGTCTGTGTCCAGCAACTCGTCGATACTGTAACCCAGCAACTCTGCTGCGTAAGCATTGGCATATTTCAGCTTGCCGTCCTGCACTATGACAACACCGTCCTTGGCGTTCTCAACCAGCGCCGAGTACTTCGCCTCCGACTCGCGCAGGGCATTCTCGGCCCTCTTCCGATCGCTGATGTCACGGGTAACCCCAAGGTACCCCGTGATCTGCCCCGCGGCATCACGCAGGAACGAGACCCTGGTCTCGGTCCACACAGTTGACCCGTCCCTGCACGTGAACTCCACATCCAACGCGCGGGATGTGTAGGGACCGCTCCCGTTCTTAGCTACGGCGGCCTCATCCTGACGCATATACTGAAGTGCGGTCTCCCGAGACCTTGGTGTGATGGTGTCGATGGCGTTCTGCCTCATGACTTCATCGGCTGTGTAACCACGGAGGCGCAGGACCGATGGGCTAACGTACGTGTAGTTCAGGTCCCGGTCGGTTGTCCATATCACGTCCGATGCATTCTCAGCCAAGAGACGGTATTGCTGTTCGCTCTGCCGCAACGCATCCTCCATGCGCTGGCGCTCGGTGACATCGCGGTAGTTGACTACGATACCTTTCACGTGTGGCTCGTGCAGTAGGTTTTTCCCCACCCCCTCGAGCACGCACCAGGAACCATCCTTGCGTCGGTATCGCAGTTGTGTCGTTACCACCTCACCCGGGCTTGCCGCCAGATGGGTGAAAACCTCGGTGACGCTGCCCATGTCATCAGGGTGCACGAGCTCATACAGGTTCACGCCGACCAACTCTTCTGGCCGGTAACCGAGCAACCGTTCCGCTGAAGGGCTCTCGTAGAGTATTGTCCCGTCGCCATCCACGAGTGCGATGGCGTCTGACGAGTTTTCTATGAGCGTTCGGAAGTATTTCTCTCTCGCCCTCACTGCCTCCTCTTCCTTGTTGCGCTCAGTGATATCTCTGGTGATGGCAATAATCCCAATCGGGTCACCCCCGCCATCCCTGAGCACGCTGGCGCTGATTTCAGCAATGAACTCCGAGCCGTCGGCCTTGACAAGCGTGTACTGAAGACACCGTGTGGACCTGCATTCGAGAGTGGTGCCCATGTCTTCCATCGCTTTTCGCCGGTCCCTCTCAGCAACAAAGCTGAAACAGTTTGCTCCCAGGGCTTCGTTCTTCGACCCCAGCCCGTACAGCCTGACTGCGGCTTCGTTCAGATCGATCAGAGTGCCTTCAAGGTCGGTGACCGAGATGCTTTCCGCCACCGACTCCAGCACGTACCGGAGCCACTCCTGCGACATGCGCAGGTCACGCTCCACACGGTCCTTTTCCGCGACCTGCGCCTCCAGCTCCACGCTCCGCCTGCGGCACCGTCGCAGCTCCGTGATGAGCATCTCTCTCGTCTTGTGTTCATCTCTCATACCGCTAACCTCGCGCTTTTTCCCTCGCCGTTTCACACTACTTTGTTAAGTTAACCACGATTCATGCGAGAAAGTCAAAGGGGACGGTGGCTCCGAGGCTAGAGTCGTGTCCCCTTTCGGCTCACTTTTGGTGGGGTGGTGCTAAAGCGCAACGGAGACGGGGCAGATGGCACAGCTAACGAGCAGGATGGATTTCGGCAGGATGCTGGCCGGGGTCTGGCGGGGCCTGAGGCCCCGCCAGACCCCGGCTTCACGCTCCATCACGACCCACGGTCGGGCTCCAACAAACAAGCGCCTTGCTACCACCCACCACCAGCACCCCCACCTGCTGTCGCCTCTCCGCATAGGAGAATATGTGCCTCAATCGGCTGCCAGAGTCTACCACACGCCGGTAACGGCAGCACCAGCGCACGGGTCAAATTGCCATGAAGCGCTCTTTTGTGCTAGACTTCAGCATAGGTCTGCCGTATCAACCCGAGAGACACCTGGCCCATGTCCGTTCTTCTGGAAAGCAATCTGCCCTGTCCATTGCTCCACCGGGGCAAGGTGCGGGACAACTACGATCTGGGCGATTTCCTGCTCATGGTGGCCACCGATCGCATCTCTGCTTTCGACGTGGTCCTGCCGTGCGGCATCCCGGGGAAAGGGGTAGTGCTTAACCAGCTATCCCTATTCTGGTTTGAGAAAACCGCCCATATGGTGCCTAACCATGTGATAGAGGGAATAGCGGACGTGGCCCAGCTCAAGCGGTTCGGTGTCAATGCCGGGACTGACCTCTCCTGTCTCGCCGAGCGGTCGACCATTGTCAGGAAGGCGGAGCGCATTCCCGTGGAATGCGTGGTCCGTGGGTACATCTCGGGATCGGCATGGGCGGAGTATAGCCGGAAGGGCACGGTTAATGGCGAGGTGGTACCCTCGGGCTTGAGGGAGTCGCAGCGCCTGTCACCGCCGCTGTTCACTCCCAGCACGAAGGCGGAAAACGGTCATGACGAGCCGCTCACCCGGCGCGAGCTGGTGGATCTGGTAGGGCAGGACCTAGCTGATGAGCTGGCAGAGAAGAGCCTTGCCGTTTATAGCTTTGCCCACGAATATGCCTGGACAAGGGGTATAATTGTAGCTGACACCAAGTTCGAGTTCGGGATAGTTGATGGTCAGGTCATCTTGATCGACGAAGTCCTCACGCCTGATTCGAGCCGCTTCTGGGATGCCGACGATTACAAGGTCGGGCAGCCCCAGGAGCCGTTCGACAAGCAGATGGTACGGGACTGGCTCTCAGCGTCCGGGTGGAACAAGGAGCCACCCGCCCCGATGCTTCCCCATGACCTCATCCAGCGGACTGCCGAGAGGTACCGGGAGGTGTACCGACGGTTGACGGGCAGTACCCTCCATGAATAGTCTCGGGACCGATGTTCAAAGCCAAAGTCTACGTTAGCCTGAAGCCTACCGTGAACGACCCGCAGGGCCTGACGATCAGGGGCGCTCTTCATGGGCTCGGTTTCGACAGGGTGAACAGCGTGCGGGCGGGCAAGTACCTGGAGATAATGGTCAACGAAGAAGACCAGGCCAGGGCCGAAGCCCAGGTCGATGAAATGTGCCGCAAAGTGCTGGCCAACCCTGTGATCGAGACCTACCACTTCGAACTGGAAAGAGTCTCCGGCTGACTCCGTGCGGTCCTGTTCTGCGGCATTGCCGTCTGTTACCTTTTTCCCGGGTGTATTCGTTCCTCGGTCCAGAGCGATTGCCAAGCTTCGCCACGCAATTCGAAGCTGTGCTTCTTTGACAGCGGCGCCTGCGGTAGAATTGAAGCTACAATTGGCCGCCAGCGACGTGTTTTCCAGCAACCGGAGGAGAGGGGTTCATGAAATCGCGCTACGCTGAAGTGACCGCCGAAGTGGTGGAAGCGCTGGGGCAGATAGTCGGGCGTGATGGTGTCTCTACGCAGCGAGATGAGGTAGAGAAGTACGCCTGCGACGAGATGCCCATGCCCAAGCCCCACCCGGCAGAGGTGGTGGTCAAGCCCAGGGATGCTTCTTCGGTGGCCCGGGTGCTCGGCTTCGCCAACGACAGGAGGATTCCGGTCACGCCCAGGGGAAGCGGTACCGGCGTGTGTGGCGGGTGCGTACCCGTCTATGGAGGCATCCTGCTCTCGCTCGAACGGATGAACGCGGTTCTGGAGGTGGACGAGGCGAACCTGGTGGCCACTGTCGAACCCGGCGTGACACTGGGCCAACTGTATGACGAGGTTGGGAAGCACGGGCTTTACTACCCTCTCTACCCCGGCGAGAGCACGGCCAGCATCGGAGGCAATGTGGCCACCAATGCCGGTGGAATGAATGCGGTGAAGCACGGTGTGACCAGGCACCGCGTTCTCGGGCTGGACGCGGTGCTGGCCTCGGGCAGGACGATATCTGTCGGGGGAAAGTTCGTCAAGAGCTCCAGCGGCTATGACCTGACCCAGCTCCTTGTAGGCTCGGAGGGGACACTGGCTGTCATAACCAGGGTCATGCTGAGACTCAGCACGCCTCCCGGGAGGAGAGAGGTGCTGCTGGTGCCTTTCAGCAGCCTGGACAATGCCATCGAAGCTGTTCCCGATATCATGAGGCAGGGGGTCACGCCTACCGGGATCGAGTTCATGGAGCAGGACATCATCAGTATTGTCGAGCAGTACCTGGACTGGGAGATGCCGCTGCACGGTTACGAGGCTTTCCTGATGATCATCCTGGAGGGCGAAACCGAAGAGGAGACCTGTGCTGCTGCGGCTCGGATAGAGGAGGCCTGTGTCAGGAACGGGGCCGTGGGTAGCTACGTCCCGGCCAGCGAGGGGGCCAAGCGGAGGCTCCTGGAGGCCAGGGAGAGGTTCTACCCGGCAGTGAAGCGTCTTGGACCACTGGAGCTGGCCGATGTGGTTGTACCTCGGAGCAGCATACCGGACTTCGTCAAGGGAGCGAGGCGGCTCTGCTCGCAGCTCGGTCTTCCTGTCCTGGCCTACGGGCATGCTGGCGACGGGAATGTCCATCTACATTTTATGCAGAAGGACATGGACAGGAAGGAGTGGCAGGAGAGGCTACCGAAGGTGCTGGAGTCGGTCTACAGACTGGGCTGGTCTTTGGGCGGGCTGGTGTCCGGTGAGCATGGCCTGGGATTTGATAAAAAGGGTTACCTGGCCATGACCGCCGATGGGGAGGTCATGGAGCTGATGAGGGACATCAAGAGAGCGTTCGACCCGAACAACATCCTGAACCCAGGCAAGGTGCTGGACCTGGAATAGATGCACCGTACGCTTAGCCAGGCGGCCGGGCCTCCGTCAGCAGGTTACTTGACGGCTGTGTGGATGGCGGCGGCTCCGAGCATCATGCGGCGAAAGCTGACTCTGGCAAACCCGGCTCGGCGAAGGATAGCGGCCAGCTCCTCGGCAGTGTAGAAGCTGCGGATGGTCTGGGAGAGGTAGGTGTAAGCGGCGCTCGACCGCGCGATGATGTAGCCCAGCGGTCTGACGGTGAGCCGTACGTAGAGGTGGAACAGGCACCGTATCGGTCTCGATGGTGGCTGGCTTGTCTCCAGGCTCACATAGTGGCCGCCCGGTCGAAGAATCCGGTGAAACTCAGCAAAGGACTTGACCAAGCCGCCGCGGCTAAAGTCCATGTTGCGCGTTGAATACGAAGTCGTCACCAGGTCAAAGGTGCCGTCAGCGAAAGGCAGGTGCTGCGCGTCGGCCAGGATGAAAGCTATGCCGCTGGCCTCACGCTTGCTGGTGGCCATTTTGAGCATGGCAGCGGAGAAATCGGCGGCCAGTACCGTGGCCTCCTGCCCGGCCGCCCTCTTCAGATAGACCGCCATTTCGCCCGTTCCGGTGCAGACATCGAGCCACCTTGCTCCGCCGGTGGCACTGGCCATCCGTGCCGCGTTGCGACGCCATACGACGTCCAGACCCAGGGTCATCGCGTGATTGACCAATTCATAGGCCGATGAGATGTCGCAGTAGAACTTCTGTAGCGGGCTGATCATGGTCTGAGTGGCACAACTTGGATGAGCCGGCTTTGGCCTCCGCTGCCGTCAGTATAGGTGGCGCTGCTACTGGGCGTCAATTGAGACTACAAACTCGGTAGGTGCTCTGACAGGGTACAGGTGGATGGTGGCACGGCTCTGCTGGGTCTTCTGGTCCAGTGGCTTCCCACGGCCGGGCGATTGCGGCTGACTGGTCGATCAGTTTGCTTCTCGTGGCAAAAGGAAATAAAATGGATGAGTCGGTGTCAGGAGGGTCCGCTGCCCCCTCACAGTTGCCGGTGGTAGGCGGGCGTGGACTGGTGGCGACTGCAGGACTCAAGCATGCATGATTCCATCACACTGTACGATCGCCCGGAATTGAGGCATCCGAGGATGCTCCTGGCATGGCCAGACCCGGGGCATGTAGGGTTGCGGGTGGTGGACTATCTGAGGAAGAAGCTGAGGGCCAGAGGATTTGCCAAGATCCGGCCCTACGATTTCTCTGTGGCACCATGGGTCTCGGTCAAGGATGGGCTGATGGACAGGCTGGAGTTCATGAAGAATGAGTTCTACTACTGGAAAGATGCCAAAGGTAGCAGCGACCTGATCCTGTTCAGAAGTGAGTACCCAGCGGTGAACATCTATGAGTACGTGTGCCTCGTGCTTGACGTAGCCTCCGAGTTCGGGGTGAAGCGACTATACACGGCAAGCTCCTTTGGGGCAGCCGGGATCACTCACAGGGAGGAGCCAGTTGTCCTGGGGGTGGGCAATCGGGTCGGGCTAAAGGCAACCATGGAGAAGTACGGCATCAAGCCTTACCCAGAGTACAAGGGCGTCGGGAACATACAATCAGCCTTCTTGTGGCTGGCCAAGAAGAGGGACATTGAGGCGCTGAGCCTCTGGTCGCCGGTGCCTTACTATATTGCCAGGCTTCCCTTCCCGTGGAGCAACTACCCGAAGTGCTCTCTGGCGATGTTACAGAAGCTGGTG
>Ga0180301_10002188_pt1 | contig 15346 bp, 19 predicted proteins | sample GuaBasSediGuay16_FD_121797 | JGI IMG/M metagenome (GOLD analysis project Ga0180301, IMG submission 121797) | Subseafloor sediment microbial communities from Guaymas Basin, Gulf of California, Mexico - Guay16, Core 4569-2, 12-15 cm | ecosystem: Environmental > Aquatic > Marine > Hydrothermal...
TAAAGCGAATTTCACTATCACCGAGAACGAGGGTTCGCATACTATTCCAGGTGGCGGGCCTTATGGATTGACTGCCAAAGTTAAATTCTGTCCTATCTCGGAAGGCTTCAAGAGTGCTCGTTTGTTTGTTGATGCTTATGGTTGTAATGATGTTTATGCAGATTTATACGGGATAGGCTATACATCGCCTCAGCCTCCACCTGAGCCGCCACCCGAAGCGAATCGCTGGTTTGCTATCGGAGCGAGCTGGACGGATTCAAAAGTCCTAATCGCTCATTGTCCTTATACAAAAACACTGAGTGTGGCAGGCTCATCGAATAAGAATGTATTTTTAGATAAATGGGGTTTTATTTGGGTGCGGCCAGGATCCTGCGACGGTGATTTACATTATTATAATTTACGGGGCGGGGAGCACGGCTCGATCAACTGTGAGAAATGGGGCGACTCAACAAATTGTTTTACGCTAGGAACCGCTGCAGTTACCGAGATGAATATATTTGTTCCTATAGCTCCGAGACAGATAAAAGTCTTAGTGGTCAAGAAAAGTGGCGATTTCTTTTATACAAAAGACTCCTATACTTATAACATAGATGTTGCGCCCTACGATATTTATTATGATGGCCTACAAGGCTGGTGTCTTTGTGGCAGTTATAAATCGCCCTATAATATAAAAACTATTGATGTAACGGGAACCATCTTTTCATCAGCAACGGCACCCGGCCCGGTTCAGCAATGTGCAATTGATTCTCGTGGATATTATTGGTTTAATAAATACCGAGGCAACGAAATCTATGTATATTCCTCAAATTTGGATCACATTACAACGATTAATCTACCCAGCAATACAGTATTGCGAGGCATCGGAGAGAGCTCAAATTATGATATAATAGCGGTTGATTACCGGAATGGGCGAGCGTTTGTATTTTACGACGATGAAGACTATTCTCTAGCACATGAAATTTCTTTAATTTCTCATCCCTATAAAGTTGGGCCCTGGACTAGCGATTGGACTATAGTCGCAGGTCATCCCTCTGATGATAATAAATTTATTGGAGTTAATTTAAAAACTGGTGATACTTATACTATTGGAAGCGCAGGAATCTACGGACAAGGAGATACTGGATTAAAGCGCTATTTGACTTGGGGATGGGATTGGTCTCCCGACCTGGATGCCATCAAAGACTTTTTAGGTGAGTAGATGTCTCTCCGACAGGTGGTTCTTCATAAGCATTTTAAAGAGGAATTTGCAAACTTCCTAATTTCTCATTTTAAAGGCATGGGCCTCGGTAATTCTACTCTTTCTTCTGACCCTGATGATAATCCAATAATCGGCGATAAATATGTATTTAAATCCGCTTGGATTGGTAAAGAGATACTCAACTGGACGGTAAGAGCAACATGGCAGTGTGAATGGATTAGCGGGGATGTGTGGAATAATACAATAGCAGAGATAGCGGTGGTGCGGAATGCCTCAGACGGACGATTTGATGGGTTTATTCGCTTGGTGATGGATCCAATAAGTATAAATGCAAGTGATATTTATAGATTTTATGTAAGTGTGGAGATATAAAATGAATGAAATTCCTCTTAAGGCGAAGGTCATAATTGAGGTAAGAAAGAAAGGCGAATTAATATATCGGGATGAAAAAGAGGTTGATTTGAGCAAACAGCTATGTGGGGAAGAGTAGTTTCGCTAGTGGAAGTTGCGAACATGACGCCTCAAACCCAAACTGAGCTTAGTAATTCCTCTATAATTGATTTGCTGAATATTGTTAAATTATCAATCACCGCTGAAGCGAACTTTGGCTCAAATGCAACCTCTCCAATGTATGTTTATATTCGTTCTTCGCCAGATAAAGAGTGTTGGGACACCGATCCTTTGCTCACTATCGCTGTCTCCGCCAATCCAGGCTCTCGAGGTCAAAAGACAGAAATTCTTTTTCCAGATGTAAAATATATTGGAGCGCAAGTTTCGAATCCAAATATTTCGGGATACTTCTATAATGTGAGAGTGCGAGCGTTCATCGCTGAGCCATGAAAGTGAGGCTACGATACGGAAGAGAAGCGATAGCTGAAACTCCTTATAAACGACTTGGCTATTCCTACCTACTGCATCTTCCGAAGGATGGTATTTTCACAAAAGCTGCATGCTTCCAGCAAATCAAAAGCGAGCCGAGCATCGGCGTTCTATCTTTATCAGAAAAATACGGAAGAAATATATCTGATGGCTATGCGATATGCGAGCTTGGTTTAGGAAATTTTCATAGCTTTCGTCCATATAGAAACTTTATATTTACGCAAAATGGATCGCAACGGACAAGTAGCGTCCTGAAATCGACTGAAACATATTCTTTATTTCAAATCCATTTAGACGAAATAAGTGCTTTTCAGAAAATACAATTAAATATTAGAGAGGATGCAAAATATTCTTCTTCTCCAATAAGTTTAAAAGATTTAGGTATTTATTTTTTCACAGAGTTTGCTTCCCCTGAAACTCTGAATTATTTTAATATATCAACCAGCGGAAACGCCTCACATTTTTGGTCTTTTGAACCTTTCAGCGGGGCGTTAAATCTTTTCACCAAGCCAGATTCTCAAATACAATATTATCTTAATTTCTCTTTCGGAGAATGGACACCAGTAATTTTAAATTTTAATTATGATAGCTATCTGCAGAGCGGCTCTTATGGACGAGTGGAGATATTTGCTTGGGATGATTTAGTAGCTCGGTGGCGTTCTCCACAAGGAGCCGCTAGAGGGGAAATAAACTTAACAGCGGATGTATATAAAAATACAATTATTAAAATTACGCTAAAGTCCTCAGATGGCTATGGATATTTCCGAATAGGTAAGTTCGTATTCGCTAATCAAAATAATCCATGTATTTGGAGATGAGCAAGCTAAAATTTACAGGACTCATAGGGGATGCTGAAATACTAAGAAGGAGTTTTTGGTGGCTTTATCAGAAGGGATGGATTTCAAAAGAAAGTGTAAGCGAAGAGGATTACGGGGATTTAGGCTTAGAATTTCCTAACGGCTATGAGCGATTTGATAGGGAAGAAATAAGAGAAGAAAGATACATGAGAACTCGCTTGGGCAAACGGATAAGCTTGGAGAGGCTTAAAGATTTAATCTGAAGGAATGTCGGATTCAAAGTTTCTTCCAGTGCCATCGGGAGGGAAGAAGACAGGCAAGACATTCAAGCTAGAGGATGTATTAGAGTGTTTCAGCAAGCCAGCTCTTATCCGTGAATTAATATATCTCGTTGGCGGAACTGTAGTGCGTGGCGAGGGAAACGATGTAGATATGGTGATTAGAGCTGGCGATTTTCCTCCCGCACTTACTGAGGCTATCTTGTTCAGATTATTCAGGGCTTTCTCTTCACATTTCAATATCCCTTATGACGAGACACCAAAATATCTACATATCACAATAAATGATTACGGGCCCTATACTGATTACATACCGCTATTCTCCCTTGCCTTGGTTCCTCGTCAGCCAGTTAAGATATTCCGCATGTCTCATTCTGGTATGGAGATTATAGAGAAAAGTCAGAAGGAGTTGATCGTTGGCGGATATGCTGCCACGTCGGACATAGATGCTGTGAAAGAAAGAATTTCTGAAAAAGCGCTCCAATCTATATTTAAGAGCTTTAAGCAAACGCCATCGGAATTCAGAAATCTTATGTGGGATCATACTTCAACTCAAATCGGTGTTCTGCTGGAAAAATATGAAGATAAAGAAGCTTATGTAGATGAAAAAGGCTGGTATATAATAGGCAAGCTTCGATATGATATTCCTGTTGCAAAGACAATAGCCAAGAAGATTATTGAAAATCCCGCCGAATTTGGTTTTTCTGTAAAAATAGGAGTGCCTGGTGATGAAATTAAACAAGTATGCTTAGGAGATGTCTGCTTTACCGAGATTGAAGAAGCTTACTTCATAGAAACCTCTATCACTCCAAATCCAGCTAATCCTGCTACTAAGCCGTTAAAAGTGATAACAAAATGATTATTATAAAATTATGAAAGAGCGAAGAGATGAATATTAATGTTACTACTATATTGGACGTTGCATCGCTTGGACCGAACGAGGAAACTGCTCTTGAAGGACCGGTTAATTTGAAAGATGCTGTGAAGTGCACGGTAACGGCTGAATGTTCATTCAGGAATGCAGCCGATAACGCAAGAGTGCAATTATTTAGCTCCTACAATAATGCTAGCTATGATACTCAGCCAATCGCACAATGGGACATTCCAGTTAATAAGAGCCAGACAGTGAGAACAACTGTTGCACTTCTTCCTGATTTCTATTATGTAAAGGCGAAATTTCAAAATTTGGATACGAATGAAACTCTTGATAACTGCAAAGTAACAGTTGTTTATGCTGAGCCATGATGATTGATTTGCCGATAAGAAGAGGATATGAAGGACCAAATAGAGTTTCAACCTGCCAATTTCTCCGCATGCGACCTCTCTGGCTGAATTATGACGGCTCAGAGAAGCTAACGGATTTTCAGGTAAAATGCGTTCTCACTCCATCAGATATCCCTTTTGAGAAGCTTCGGGCTGATAAACAAGATTTATTATTTGTAGATAATAATAACGAGCCAATTCCGTATTGGATAGAGAAAGCAGATAGCACAGAAATAATAGTTTGGCTTAAATTTTCTGAGATAATTCCAGGCAAGGAAGTCTTTTGGTTGTATTATGGAAATGGAAATTTTTCGGGTGCGAGTAATGTCGTTGCGACATTTATCCGTGTGATTGACGGAGTAGTTGGTGCTTGGCATTTTGATGAAGGTTCTGGAACAACCGCTAAAGATACTTCTGGAAATAATAATGATGGAACGATTTACGGAGCAACATGGACGGATGGAAAATTCGGCAAGGCTTTGAGCTTTGATGGGAGCGACGATTATGTGGATGTGCCTCATTCAGAGAGTTTAAGTCTGACAGAGACAATTACCGCTGAGGCATGGATAAAAGCATCTGCAGGCGTTCAAGGCTACATATTAGTCAAAAAAGATTACAATCATTATGGAATGTATATAGGGGATGATTATGATAGATTTGATGTCATTCTGAATGACAACAATTTCCGTGTAACATTCAACTACTGGGATGTATGGAAACATGTCGCATTTACTTACGACAAAGCAGCAGGCAAAGTAATACAATACATAGATGGAGAGCAAGTAAAAGTATCTGATTTTTCAGAAACTATTGCAACGACAACGGAGAATTTACAAATAGGACGGAGGATAGCTGGTCATTATTTTGAAGGTGTTATTGATGAAGTTCGCCTTTATAACAGAGCATTGAGTGCTGAAGAAATCTCAGATTTATACAACAACTACGGCTACACAACAACAAACTATCCTGGGAAGGTTTTAGTCCGCAAATACACAGAACCAGAACCTTCCGTGAGCATGTGAAATATAATAAAAAGGAAATGTCTTTCGAAATAAATAGATGAGAAAATGAACTGGGAAGATTTAAAAAGTCAATTTCTTAAGGAAAATCAAGACATAATTATCAAATATCGTGAGCTACCGAGTATCATCATAGATACGAATGTTAGGAAGCGTGGTCTCGGCGTGTGGTATAAGACTAATAGCGGGGTGGCATACACAGAGCTTAGAGCTTGGGAAATTAATGGGGAAGCATACTGGATGAGCGGAGCACCTCAGCTGAGAACAGCGGGGACAATAGCAGTAAGTAATTTCAACGCAAGCCTGAGAGATTATTGTCTTGAGAAAGGAGTTCCATTCTTTATAGAGAATTCTAATCCCGATGCTGAGTGCGCTGTAGTTTCTCAGTGGGAAAATGCCTCATTTCAGAGGAAACTTATATGGAGAGAAGGCGGAACTTGGAACGAGACCTCGGTGTCTCTTTAGGATTAAAGTGTCTAAGCAACTATGACTTGGATTTCATCACTTCGGAAGCCTGCATTCGTGATGTGTCCTCCAGTTTATCTCTCCAACAAAATCAAAAACAACAAGTGGATGGAGGAGGACAATTCAACTATAAATGTAGGCAGAGCTCTGTTTCAGTGGAACAATCTTTACGAGTTGATGACAACGGATGCTATAGTTTATCTTCTTGCTCCTAATCCAAATCTTCAAGACCAAACATTCGTTAATTCCTTTGCGGTGTTAGCTCACCAGCCCGATATTGCGATTCTCTCAAACTTTAGAGCGAATGGCAGAGCAGGGGAGGAAAAAGAAGTTGCTGGACTTCTTATACGATTAGGTTTTAAAGTATATCAGGCGCCTCCCTACTGGGAGGGCTGGCCCGAACTTAAACATATTCATGATAACATTTATGTTGCTGGATACGGAGAACGCTCAACTCTTAAGGCGCAGCAGTATCTAGCGAAAGCATTTGATTATAAGATTATTCCTGTAAAGACAAGTCCGTATCTCTATCATTTAGATTGTTTATTCTTCAAGCTTTCCGATGAGTATGCTATTGTAGCTGTGGATGATATTTCAAAAGAGGCGGTAAAAGCGATTTCACGGGAGATTGAGATTTTGCCAGCTAACCATAATGATGCTATGCAAGGCATTTGCAATTCTATTAGGCTGAGGCGGATAATTATAAATGCATCTAATGAGGATGAGCTAGAAGGCGCAGACAGAAAAATTGAGGTTGCTAAGAATGAAAAGCTCAAGCAATACGCAGAGCTTGCAGGCATGGAAGTTGTCTTTGTGAATTTGTCAGAGTTCCTTAAGAGCGGGGCGCTGGCATCCTGTTTAGTAGCGCCTCTCAACTACAGGCATGAGGAATGAGTTGTCCGTAGAGAATGGAAAACGATTTTCCTGCAAGTTTGAGATGTTCAAACGGAGAGTGGAGCACTCTTCTTTTCCCGAAATCTCTACTCTCAACTCAAACTAACTTGTTTAGGCGTTTCTCCTTTGAGTAATCAAGGAAATACAGGTGGAGATGTCTTCTTTTGTGATTGAATTTGTCATGTTAAAGGCAAAACTCGCCTCCCAAATATTATATGTCTTGACGAAGTTGTCTTCAAAATTATATGACACTTAAAATCGTGTTTCTGTTCTCTTTCCCTCTCTATCTCAAAGGAAACTCCTCAAATTCCGCAAATGCATGATGAGGGATGATTTCTTTAGAAGCTCGGATTTTCGCAAGTTTCAGAGGCTGGATTGGGGAAGCATATTTTCTGAGTTCTTTCTCCGAGACCCCATGAGGTACACAGTTTATAATCCTTTCATATTCTATTCTCCAGCTGATGGCATTATCAATTACTGTGCTTTTGTTAAGCCAACAGAGAAGATATTATTTGAGGGACATTATATCATAACTCCCGAAGAGCTCGTGAAGCTTCCGATATTTAAGTCGTCTCATTATTATGTCCTCAGCATATTCATGACGGCAGCCTCCGTGCATATAAATCGCATGCCAACTACTGGCATCATAACTTTCATGCGAGACATTGAGCCGCTAGCCATTGATAACTATTCCATGCTACCATTTGAAAGAGCCTATTTTGACGAAGAGCTTCCTGCACCCCAAGCCGCTTTGTATCAGAGATTAAATGAGCGGGTAGTTCTTGAGATATATTATCCACGGTTTCAATATTATTACATAATAGTTCAAATTGCAGACAGAGATGTTGATATGATTAATAATTACGCTGATGAAGGCGATAGTCTAAGCCAGGGAGAACGATTTGGAGAAATCAGATGGGGCTCTGATGTCATACTTCTTTTGCCTTACGATGAGCGATTTGAAATTGAAAGCCTGACGAATCCTGGCGATTATGTGTATGCTGGCATAACACCAGTATTTAAGATAAAACCAAAGGATTCTAATGATAGGATTGAATATTAAATTTAGGAATAAAAAATGCCTGAGGAAATTGAGGCTTTGGAAGCATTAGAGGAGGAAGTTGAACAAGAGAACGAAGAGGTAAGCAAGGACTTAGAAGTGAAGGTAAGCGAAATTGTATCTAAGCTCCTTGATGAGAAGCTGAAGGAGAAGAGCGAAATTGACACGAAGGAGCTCGCTAAAACAATTGCGGAAGTGGTTACAAAGTGTCTGCTTGCGATTCATCCCTCTGGTAAAATGAGTGTTTATCCGATGCCTGCTGGAATGCCAGTGATCGTTTCTTCACCGAAAGCATATCCATTCCCTGCAATGTATCCGTTCCCAGCGATGTATCCGTATCCTGCACGATACCCGTATCCTGCAAGGTATCCTTATCCAGCAAAGTATCCGTATCCAGCAGCGCAGACAACAGGGGCTGAGAAAGAGAAGGAAGAAAAGGAGGAGAAAGAGAAATCAAAAACAGCAAAGAGTGCGGAGGAAGTTGCAAAGGCTGAGGCAAAGGATGGGGAGGGGCACCAAGGGGAATCAAAGGAAGAGCACGAGAAAAACTTAGAGCAAGAAATTGCTAGTCTCAAATCACAAATAAGTGAGCTCGCCGAGACAGTAAATAAGCTTGCTAACGAGCCTGTGAGAGAAATTGAAAAATCCGCTGAGAATGAAGACAAAGATGAAAAAACAAAGAGCGAGCTGAGAATACCGGTTCGCACGGTTTCTGACCGAGTGGAGCTTGAATTGTAAATAAGGCTTATTAATGATAATGTTCAGCTCTTTTTTAATAATGAAATCTAAAATAAAATAAGAAGGAGAAATGACACAAATATTCTTTTGGGGTAAGGAGCTTGTTGCATATCAAGCGAATGAAACCATCTCAGCAGGGAACCTCGTTACGTTCGTTGCCGATAACAAGATAGGTGTTGCGGATGCAACTGAGAATCCGATTGGTGTTGCTCTTGAGGATGGGATTGCGAATGAGATGGTAACTGTTGCTCTCCCGCCAGCTGAGGTTTACCTTAAAGCAGCTGCAAATGTTACTCATGGAGATGCATTAATCCCTGCGAACAGCGGTCAGATACAGCCTTGGGATGGCTCCTCAGCGAAATTTATTATTGGCGTCGCAAAGGAGAACATTGCGTCAGGCGGTTCAGGTCGGGTATTGCTTCTATAAGGCTTCTCTCTTTCCTAATGATAATTCATACTTTAATTGAAATTGAAAAGAATAAGAAATGGGTAAGCTTGCTGCTTTGTTAAAGGCGTTGTCAGGACAGACACTGGAGGAGCGGGAGCGAAAGCTGATTGAGCTTGAGGCAGACGCAAACATCACTGCTCTAGTTCCTGAGCTTGTCTATGAACAAATAATTACGGGTGCAGAAGAGGCGCTCTGTATGCGGGAAGTTTTGAGGAAAGCAACAATTCGAATGGACAGGCCCGAAATGAAAGTAACAGTCTGGAAGAGACCTACGAGAGTTCTGCCACAAGTTGGGGATGTTGGAACTTTCCCAAATGCAACCGTCGGTGATTTCAGTGTTGTTACGCTTTCTGCGAAGAAGTATGGAGAGATTGTGCCGATTTCACAGGACTTGATTGAGGACAGTCTTTTTGACCTCGTTGAAATTCTATTGCGTGAGGAGGGCAGGATTGCAGAGAACACGCTTAATCAGGTTGCTATCGACGAGATTGTTAAGAACGCCTCGCATTCAGAGGATTGGAATGCAACACAGCCCATCACCGCAATTGCTGAGGCGGTATCCGACATTAAGGGAGACAATTTCACTCCAGACACGTTGATACTTACTCCAGAGGCGCTTGCTGATATGTTCATTGATCCGCACTTTACATACCAATACATCGGAGAAGCAGGAAACATTAGAAGCCAGGAGCTCAAACAGCCTATTCTTGGAATGCGTGTCTTTGTGCTTGGGTATCCAACCGATTACTTTGATTACACAACCGGAAAGAAGGTTGCCGTTGTCATGGATAGCCAGCGTGCAGCTCTGCTCGGCATTCGTGAGAACATCACAACAGACAGGATTGAAGACCCGCTGAACGACCTTGTTAATCTCAAAGTCTGGATGCGCTTCGATGTCGAAGTCATTTGGGGCGAGGCAATAGCGGTTCTCAACTACGCATAGGCGGATAACAGTGATAAGGATAATTCAACTTTCTTGACTTCTTGAAATGCAGATTATAATAAGAAGAACGGGAATTCCCCTCACGAAACTAGCGGAAAAAGTTTATGAAGTTCATTACGAAAGAAATCGTCGGGTTGCAGCTGATGATTTATGGCATTGCATTCTTCTTGAGGCTCCTAAGCAGCCAGAAAATAAATGGTCTAAAAACAGATTAATCTCTTGGCTTGAAAGAAATAAGATACATTGCATTTCATATAAACGGAAAGGAACACAGCGAATTGTTCATGTGGATTTATCAAAAGCTCCAAATATTCAATACATTATAAATAGATGCAAACCTCACATCATTAAGCCGAAAAGAAGGCGATGCCTACACTTCTTTAAAGAAGGTAAAGAATTCTTTATTTATTCTCAAGTTAATCATCCTGGCAAAAAACCTAATAATTTTATTTATAGAGCGGCTAGAAGATATTCCGCTAAATATCTTTCAAAATTATCAAAAATGAAATGAGCGGAAACTATAGCTACGGCAACGCTTCTAATGTTGCAATCATTCTAAATCTTGAATCGATGGATAGCGAGCGTATAGATTACTTTCTTGAGCTTGCGAACAAACGAATAGAATCATGGTCTGGTCTTGATATTTTCTCTTCTCTATCCGATTCTTTGAAAGATAGAATTGCAGAACTTTACGCTTCATATCTATACAAGTTATCAACTGCTTCTCTTAGCGGACGACTCCCTGAAGATTTAGAATTCTGGAAAAGAGAAGCTATGGAACTTCTTGAAAGCAATCTATTGACAGCTTCTAAACCTTTTAAATTATTATTCTCTAAAGACAGCGTATAAAGACACTACTGATAAAATAAAATATCCGTATGAGGAATGGCAACCTATAATGTAGGTAAAGGAACTAAGGGCAAAGTCTGGGTGAATAATCAGGAAGATCCAGTTGCTCGCAGAGTTTCCTTTGAAAGCTCAACAGACAGAGACAAAGTGTATGCAATCGGACAGGAAACTCCAGTTGCAATTGTTACTGGAACAACTGAATTCACTGGCAGATACGAGCGCTATTTCACGCCCGATCAAATGGAGGTTGGCGGGACGTCTATGACTCTCGCTCGTTTATGCGGGGCTTCGGGAGACCATCCAGGCAATGTCTCTATGACTATTAGTCCCCAGCCGAATCAGACATTCTATTTGAGTGATGTCAAGTTCTATAACTATGCATTGGAAGTAACTCCCGACGATGTTGTTGTTGAGACAGCCGAATTAGAAATTGCGAATGTGTCTCAAGCAATCGCATAAACTGATTAGATATGGATAGGATGTTAATTTTAATGGTGATGCAGGAATGAATCTGCAAGAATATAAAAAATGGAAATCACCCAAGAGCTTGAAGCTACCATCTGGATTAGAAATTAAGGTTCGGGATTTATCCCCGTGGGATTTATTAGTAGCTGCGAGCAAGCAAAAAGAATACAAGCCAAATGATCCGCAGCTAATTGAGCATCTCATGAAGAGATTCATCGTTTGGCCCGAAATTGGCAAGGATTGGGAGATTGACGACATTCGCCCTGATGATTTTGTATTTCTTCAAACCAAGCTATTTGAAAGTTTTTCATTAGAGCGGTTTGATAATGCAATCAAAGAAGTTGAAAACATAAAGGAACGGCATAAGGATTTTTCCGAATAGTTGCTCGGATGAGCAAGGAAATATCTGTTCGCCCTTCTGATTTGCTGGATCCGTATCATGAGGAGGATGCTATTACACGATTTGCTATTGATTTAGTTGCTCTCGTATCTGATATTGAGAGAGACCCTGGAATTGAGGGAGCTGATATAGATCCTGAAGAAGATAGTTTGCGTAAGAGAGATTTAGAATTTAAGAAAAAATATAATATAACTCTTGAGCAAGCTAAGAAAATAGTGTTTGGAAACTCAAATGGCGGCTGTCGGCAGCAATAACGTTTATGTAGATATTATATTTCGTTTGCAGGCGGAGGCTGCTAAAAAGGCTGAGAGGATAATAGGCCGCCTTATTCAGAAAGGGCAGCTCGCAACTCTAACTCTTGAAAAATTTAAATTTCCCGAAGGCTTTCCTAAATCTACTGTCGATGCTACTAATAAAATATTTAAATTTGCTCAGAAAGCCAAGGAATCGGAAAGGGCTGCTAGCGATCTTTGGCGCTCCGCTATATCACCGCTTACGAAGGAGTTTGAGCTCCAAGCTCAAGCTCTTATGCGAGATGCTTCAGAATTAGAAAGCTACATACAAATGCAATGGAATGTAATTCGCTCTAACAGAGATATTTTAGAAAAAGTTCGAGCTCTCGGTGCAACGGAGGAAAACTATAGAGAAGTTTTATCTCAAAAGGCTCAAGAACTTAGGCATCACGCATCTCTTTATTCTCAATACGCAAAAGATTTAGAAAATGGCGGTCGTTTATTACGGGAGGAACTCGCCAATCAGAGGAAACTCTGGCGAATATATCAATTAACCGGTGTTCGTCTGGAGGGCTTAAATGAAGGATTAATTAGACATTCCCGAATACTCGATTCCATTCTTCCAATCAGTGAGAGAACCTGGAAGCCCATGGGTTCTGAGATCCGAGCACTCGCCGGGGGATTGAATGCATTTAATAAGGAATCCGCTGACACTCTAATGTATTTGGCACGAAATGCAGCTGCAGCCGAGGCTTTCGGGGAACCCGTGGCTTTTATTGATAAATCCGCATCTCGCCTATTAAAATCTCTTTCGCCCCTTAATTATCAACTCGCTAAAATGGGAATATCCCAAGCTATAACCGCTGACCTTTCCGCTGAGCTAGCTAGAGGACAAGCGCTCATCGCCGACGAAACGCTGAGACAAGCTAGAGCCGCCGCCGATGCAGCCGCCAGCCTTGATAGACTGGCTTTTCCCACCGAAAGAAATTTAATTTTAGGCTCTCAGCTTTATGATATTTATAAAGGAAATACACGAATGGCTCTCGAATTGGAGAGCTCTATTCGAGAAGCTACGGGTATTCTGGATTATCATTCGAAGGGTCTGCATTTAGTAAATAGAGCCTTAAGAGCTCAAAATGCAAATTTTGAGATTAATTATAATACACTGAAAAGGATTACAGAGGAAGGCTGGGCTGCCTTCACAGAAGAACAGCGGGAGGCGTTACTAGCTATACGAGATGCATATCAAGCTGAGAGGCGACTAGTTGGAGCTCTGCAGCCGCATCAACGTGCTTTGCTTCAGTTAATTGAGGCGACAGAGGAATATGACAGAGCTCTTCATTTTCAATTACGAACCGCTGGGGATGCCGAATTTCTTTTAAAGAGATTAAGGACTGTAGGATATGAGGGCCTTACCGAGGCAGAGAAGCGAGCCATAAGTGAGCTGGAAAGAAATATTGCTCTTACCTGGACATGGGATGCAAGAACAAAAACTCTCGCACAAAGGATAATAGCTTTGAAGAACGCATATACAGAGCAAGGTGCTATTCTTAGGGAATTAACTCCTCGCCAAAGAGTGTTTTATGGAGCTATTTATCGATTACAAACAGGAATGAATCGTTTGTCCCGATTTATTGATAGAGTATCTGTTGGATCACTCAAGCTCCTCGGTCCAATATTTCTTGCAACAGCTGCAATCAATACATTTAGTCGTATTATAGGAACTTGTATTGAATCTTTTACTAATTATGAAACCGCTTTAATGGATTTAAGGGTTTCAGGAGGGCTCACGGTTGAGACTGCGAATAGATTATCTCAAGCATTTACTTCTCTTGAAAGAATTCTTCCGATTTCCGCTACGCAGATGCTGAGCATTGCACGAGCTGCCGCAAAAGCGGGCATTACTGGAGAATTTGAGTTGAAGCGCTTTACTCTTGCTCTCACTAAATTTACACAGGTTACTGGATGGAGCGCAGAAGAGGCTTCGGAAGCTCTCCTCAAAATCTCCCAAGCGTTTAGAGTTCCCATTGAGAACGCTGAATATCTTGCCTCCATGATGCATTATTTAGCTATTGTCTCGGTTGCGGATGCGGATGATATTGTAAATGCTCTTTCAAGAGTAGGAGCTTCGGCGGTGAATCTTGGTATCACGGCTGATGAGGCTGCCGCTATGGCGACAACCTTGATAGATGCAGGAATGGGTGCGGAGCGAGCTGGAACTAGACTGAGAGCCTTTCTGCGAGAATTTCTTGAGAAGTCTGAGAAGATTGTAGCTGTGATGGAGAACGCTGGTGAGGAATTTCAAGATTTTGGCGATACCATAAGAGAAAATCCCGCAAAAGCTCTTAAGGAGTTTCTTAGATATTTATCTAATATTAATGATGAAGCGGAGAGAGCAAGAATAGTATATGAAATATTTGGAAGCGTAGCTGGTTTTGCTGTTTTAACTCTTGCAGAACATTATCCTTTATTAGAAGAAAGAATGGAATCGGCGCACCGTGAAATGATTTACGGAACTCGTCTCACTAAGGATTTCAGCAAATGGATGGACGCCACTTCTATTTCGCTCAAAAAAGCGAGCAACAGCTTTGATAGATTAAAGAGAAGTATAGGAGCCGCATTAGGGCCTCCTCTTGCTGCAGCTGCAAACTGGCTTAGTGGAATTATTGAGGATTTATTTCCTTCAGCAAGAAGGGGCATTCAGGTGATGACTGAAGGCACGCAGGAATGGATAGAGCTATTTGAAAAAGGAGCTCCTGCAGCTGAGAAATTAGCAAGAAGAGTTTTATTGACCGAGGGTCGTCTCCCTCAGCGTCATTATCGCTATAGGCGAGATATTAATAAATTAATTGAGGAGGGAACCACAGATTATATCAATTATGTAGAAACTGTAACTAGCGGAGCGGATGATATTTTTGCTCGCACAGGAGATATTATTGACCTTCTGGAGAAGGAAGGTAAAGATGTAAAATATTTACGAAATTTAGAAGGAGATTACTACGATGTTACTGAAGATATTCGCCAAGCACGAACTATTGCATGTGAGCTGGAGCACAAATATGGGCGAGAGCGATTAAAGCATTTAAATGCAGAAATAAAAGCGGGCAGACAGGTAACTGATGCCTCACAAGAGGAAATCGAAGCAGCAAAAGAATGGGGACGCATGCAAGATTTCATTAGAAAGAAAGACGAAGAACGAGCTCGTATAAAGTTAGATCTCATCTATGCAACACGACAGGCTGCAGAAACTGCAAAGGAAGAGGGAGGCATCGAGTGGAAAAATCTTAAAGTATTGGATGATTACACTACTCAAATAAAATATTTTGACCGCTATTTAGGAGATGTAAATGATAAAGAAGCATTAAGCCTTGCATTATTAACTAAATATGGGCCACTATATCAGGATTTGAAGCGAAA
>Ga0180301_10002189_pt1 | contig 15340 bp, 14 predicted proteins | sample GuaBasSediGuay16_FD_121797 | JGI IMG/M metagenome (GOLD analysis project Ga0180301, IMG submission 121797) | Subseafloor sediment microbial communities from Guaymas Basin, Gulf of California, Mexico - Guay16, Core 4569-2, 12-15 cm | ecosystem: Environmental > Aquatic > Marine > Hydrothermal...
CGTCGGCAACAATAACTTTTGCCTCTACCGCCAGGGCCCTGGCTAAAGCCACTCTTTGAATCTGGCCGCCGGAAAGCTGATGAGGGAATCTATTAAATATCTCTTTCCCTAAGCCTACCTCTTGCAATAAAACATAAGCCTTCTTCTTTACTTCAGCCTGAGGATACCTCAAACTTAAGACTTCCTTTAATAAATCTCCTGTGCGGTAATTAGGGCTGAGGGAAGAAAAAGGGTCTTGAAATACCATCTGGATATCAGGAGGAAGCTTAAGATGAGAGGCATAACGGACCTCTCCCTCTGTAGGCTTCTCTATCCCGGCAATAATTTTGGCTAAAGTGGTTTTGCCGCAGGAGCTCTCGCCGGCCAGGCCGGCTATTTCAGACTCTTCAAGAGAAAAATCGGCGCCTTTAAGGGCAGTTATATAATGGCGGCGGGAGAAATAGCCGCCTCCCTGGTAAACTTTGGTAATCCCTTTTGCCTCTATCAAAACTTCATTCATAATCCTGCAGAGCCTCTGCTGCCTCCAGCAAGCTTTGAATGTAAGGATTAGATATATCTTTAAGATGAGCTGTATCTGACTCTTCTACAATCCTGCCTGCTTTTAAAAATACTACCCGCTGAGAAAAATACCTGACTAAGCTTAAATCGTGAGTTATAAATAAAACTGCAAAGCCAAAGCGCTGCTGCATATTTTTAATTAAACTTAAGATTTCCATCTCAATCGTTACATCCAAATTAGAAGTAGGCTCATCGGCAATGAGTAATTTCGGCCTCTGAGCCAGAGCCATAGCAATCATTACCCGCTGCGCCTCTCCTCCTGAAAGCTGGTGGGGAAAACTGTAAAGTTTTTTCTCCGCCTCCTTAATCCCTACCAGCTCCAGCAGGCCGCGGCTTAAATCCAGAGCTTGAGGGTAAGTTTTCTTCTGATTATAAATAAATACCTCTGTCAATTGGGCAGCGATATTAAGAGTAGGATTAAGAAAACTCGAGGGCTCCTGAAAAATATAGGAAATCTGCCCGTGCAGCATCCTAGAAGACAGAGTATCTTTGCGCAGGGCGGCTAAATCAAACCTTCTCTTCTGCCAGATTATTTCTCCTCCCAGCTTCAAAGAAGCAGGAAGCAGGCCGGTTAAAGCTAAAGCCAGAGTAGACTTACCCGAACCACTCTCACCTGCTAACGACAGGACTTCTCCTGAGAAAATCTGTAAATCTATCCCTTTAAGAATAAATTTCTTTGCCGCAGTCAGAACTTCTATATTTTTTGCACTTAAAATCTCTTCTTTCATTTATGCAGGCTCTCTCTTATTCCTTCCCCTATTAAGTTAAGCCCCAAAACCGTAAAAAATATGGCCAGCCCCGGAAAAACACTCATCCACCACCCTACCCCTAAACATTCTTTTGCCTCCAGAAGAATATTGCCCCAGGAAGCCTGCGGCGGCTGGACTCCCAGCCCTAAAAAGCTCAAAGAACTCTCAATCAGTACCGCCACTGCCATAGAAAGAGTAGCATTTACCATTACCGGCCCCCAGGCATTGGGGATAATATGGCGCATAATTACCCGCCGCTGTGAGAGGCCACAGCTTAAGGCTGCTATTACAAAATTACGCTGGCGCAGAGAAAGAATCTCAGCTCGAATCAAGCGGGCGGGAGACATCCAGCTGGTAAAACCGATAATCGCCATAATAATATACAAAGAGGGATGCCTCGCCAATGCCACCAGACTTAAAATAAGAAAAAAGGAGGGAAAGCAAAGCATAATATCAATAAAGCGCGAAATAACTTCATCAATTACCCCTCCGTAGAAACCTGCTATCGAGCCTAAGGCTACTCCTATTAATACAGAAATCCCCACGGCTACAAAACCTACCGCCAAACTCACCCTCCCCCCGTAAAGCAGGCGCGCCAGAAGGTCTCTTCCTAAAGTATCCGTACCCAAAAGATGGCGGGAAGAAGGAGAAAGAAGAGCCTCTTTTAAGTCTATGGCATTGGGATTGTAAGAAGTTATAAAGGGGGCAAAAACGCATACAAAGGCTATAAAGAAGATAATAAAAAAACCACTGAGAAAAATGGGGTTTCTAAACAAGTGCTTCATTCCTTGCGCCATTTTATGTTTATACAAATGCAACAAAATGCTTCGTAAGCGAAATGTTGCACAATTCTTTTACTTTTCTCCTGCTTCATACCTAATGCGCGGGTCAGCCAAAGCATAACCGATGTCCGCCAGGAGATTACCCAGAAGCGTAAGCACCGCCCCGATAACTAAAAGCCCCATAATTAAAGGGTAGTCTCTGGCCATAACTCCTTCGTAAAAAAGCCTTCCCATGCCGGGAAGGGAAAAAATTGTCTCAAATATTACGCTTCCTCCCAGAAGCCCCGGCACCGAAAGCCCCAAAATTGTGATTACCGGAAGAAGCGCATTCCTTAGGGCATGGCGCAATAGAATCAGCCGCTGCGGCAGGCCTTTGGCCCGGGCCAAAATGATAAATTTAGACGAAAGGGCGGTATGCATCTCCTCCCGCACATAACGGGAAATTCCCGCCAGCGCCCCAAAAGTAGAAACAAAAATCGGCAGGACCAAATGGCGCGCCAAATCCCACACTTTGCCCGCCCAGGAATAATAAGGAAAATCGACCGAAACCAGTCCTGATACCGGCACAATCTGCCAATGAACCGCTAAAGCCTGCATAAGTAAGAGGGCCAGCCAAAAAGAAGGGAAAGAAAAACCTACAAAGACAAAAACCGTTATCGCCCTATCCAGGCCGCTGCCCTTTTTCAAAGCACCTATTATACCTAAAGGCAGGGCTATAAGAAAAATAATGAAGAGAGAGGTAAGGTTGATAAAAAGCGTAAGGGGAATCCGCTCTTTAATTTTATCAATCACCCGCCGCCCGTCTAAAAGAGATACGCCAAAATCAAACCGTACTATTCTCCTTAGCCAGTCTAAATACTGCTGAATAAGCGGTTTGTCCAGGCCGTAGATTTTAGTAAGCTTGGCTTTTACCTCTAAACTTACCTTAGGATTAAACACCACCCCTCCTAAAGGAGAGCCGGGCGAAAGATGGATAACCAAGAAAGAAACCAGACTGATACCTACGAGAAGAAAAACTATATTGAAGAAGCGCCTAATGATAAATCTTAACATAAGACTTTAAGACTAAAACATATATTTACGCTCTTGCTTCTCTACCCACCAGTCAATAAAGTTATAAAAATAGCCGCTGCGAGCCGGCTTTACTCCCCGAAAGCGGCGGTGCAGGCAGCTAAGGCTGTAAGGCACGGCAATAAACATATAAGGCTGGTCCTCGTAAATAAGCCGGGCCACCTGAGTATAAATGGCTTTGCGTTTTTCTCTATCAAAAGTTCTGCGCCCGGCAAGAAGCAGTTTGTCCACCTCGGGGTTATTGTAGCCTACAAAGTTAAACTCGCCGCGGGCGGTTTTTTTCGAATAAAATATATCATAAAGGTCTGGGTCGAAAGACAAAGACCATCCTAAGAGTACTGCGTCAAAATTGCGCTGGTTTATCACCCTTTCTATAAATACCGACCATTCCACTACTTTTATATCTACTCCGATTCCCACTTTTTTCAATTGGTGCTGAATTATCTCAGCTATCTTCTGGCGCAGGAAAGAACCCTGGTTGGTAGTTATGGTAAAACGAAGCTTTTTCCCTTCCTTTTCCAGAATACCATCGCCATCCCTGTCTTGCCAGCCTGCCTCCTCCAGCAGGCGGCGGGCCTTCTCAAGGCTGTAAGAAGCCGGCTTGAGGCTTTCACTATAAGCCCAGCTTTGAGGCGTAAAAGGGCCGTTAGAAACCAGAGCTTGAGAGTGATAAATGGATTTTACTATTTCTTTTTTGTCCACGGCAAAATTCAATGCCCGGCGCACTTTCTTATTAGAGAAAAGAGGGTTTTCGAGATTATAGCCTAAGTAAATAAAACTATTGGAAGGCAGACGGAATTTGAGAAAGTTTTTTCTAAAAAGAGCGCTTTTAGCATTAACTACATACTGCAGGGGTGTAAGCGAGGCGTTGTCTACTGCCTGCGAGAGTACTTCTAAGAAAAGGGTAGCAGAATCGGGAATAATCCTGAAAATAACTCTTTCTATAAAGGGAGGATGCTCAAAATAATTTTTATTCGCCCGCAGTTCTATCAGCTGCTGATGTTTCCAGCGCACAAGCTCATAAGGACCTGTGCCTATGGGGTTTTCCCAGAAACGCAGGCGGGAGAGGTCTTTGTCTTTCAGTATGTGTGCGGGAATAATAGACATAGTCCAGCTGGCCAGGGCTGGCGCAAAGGGGTGGGCATATTTTACTTCTACGGTGTATTTGTCCAGAGCCTTAATAGCGCTTATTCTTTTAAAATCGCCGCTGTAAGGAGTGGGGACTCTGGGATCAACTAGTTTTTGGTAGGTAAAAATAACGTCTTGAGCGCTAAATTCTACCCCATCCTGCCACTTAACCCCACGGCGCAGATGAAAAATAAGAGTCCTGCCTCCATCTTTTATTTCCCAGCTCTCGGCTAAGTCTCCTTTAAGCTTTAAGTCTTTATCGTATTTGAGAAGGCCGTTAAAAATAAAAGAGCACACCTCGGCGGAAGCAGAATCGGAAGCTAAGATAGGAATTAGAGTCCTTACGCCTGCCCCCATACCAATAACTAATGTCCCGCCTCTTTCTTTAGAAAAAGCGCTAAGGTTAGAAAGGATGAGACTGAGAAAAAAGAAAATATTGACTACCAGTTTAAGATTGCGGCTTGGAAGCCTCACTTTTCTGGCCGGGTTTAGCAGCAGGATTAGTATTAGATTTTGGAGAAGAAGTTTTCTTTTCCTCTAATAAAGCCTTACGCTGCAAGATAGAACCGCCTCTTCTTTTAGAAAGAAGAGCCAAAGAAGTAGAGGTAACAAAGAAAAGTACAGCTAAGACAGTAGTGGTTTTTACCAGGAAACTGCTGGTTTTGGTACCGAACAAAGACTCAGCTCCCGCTAAAGCTTCTACCAGCCCCCCGCCGCGGCCGCGCTGGAGAAGTATTATTACTATCAGCAGTAAACAAACAATAATATGCAGAGTTAAAACCAAATTATACATCCAGGACGGCTCCTTCTATAATTTTAATAAACTTATCACTTTCTAAAGAAGCGCCTCCTACGAGAGCCCCGTCAATATCTTCCTCCTTAATAAGGGAAGTTATATTTTCCGGCTTTACGCTTCCGCCGTAAATAACAAGTATATCAGAAGAGGTATCTTCAGTGTAAAGCTTTCCTATGGTTTCTCTTATAAATTTATGCACTTCCTCTGCCTGATTGGGAGTGGCGGTTTTTCCCGTCCCAATAGCCCATACCGGCTCATAGGCAATAACTATTTTTCTTGCCTCTTCTTCCTTAATTTCTTCCAAGGCCCCTCTTAACTGCCGCTCTACCACTTCTATAGTCTTGCCCGCTTCTCTTTCTTCCAGTCTTTCTCCCACGCAAACAATAGGCAAGATCTCTTCCCTTAAAGCTGCTCTTATCTTTTTGTTGACATTTTCATCACTTTCGCAGAAATAAGCCCTTCTTTCCGAATGCCCCAAAATTACATAACTGCATCCGGCGTCTTTAAGCATAAGCGGAGAAACTTCACCGGTAAAAGCCCCTTCTTTTTCCCAGAACATATTCTGGGCGGCAAGTTTGACAGGAGTAGAAGCAATAATATCTGCTACCGCGGCCAGAGCGGTAAAAGGAGGCGCCAGGACTATTTCAGCTCTGTCAAAGTCATAGAAACGCCGCTTAATTTCATTAGCTAGTTCGGTCGCTTCTTTAATATTTTTATGCATTTTCCAATTGCCGGCAATAAAAGGTTTTCTCTTCATTACTCCTTATCCTTTATTATACTTAGGCCGGGAAGTTCCTTTCCCTCTAAAAACTCCAGAGAAGCTCCCCCGCCGGTAGAAACCCAGGTGACTTTATCTTTAATGCCAAACTTTTTAGCCGCACTGGCCGAATCTCCCCCTCCTACTACTACTACCGCCGAAATCTCAGCCAGAAAAAGAGCTATTTCTTTAGTGCCGCGGGCATACTCGTCTTTCTCAAATATTCCCAGCGGCCCGTTCCAGAGAACTGTTTTCGCCCCCCTAAGCTCTTCTTTAAACCTTTCTATACTTTTAGGCCCCACATCTACCCCCAGAAAACCCTCAGGAATCTCTTCCCTATCTGTGACTCTGGCAGAAGCAGGATTATCTAAGCTCTCTACTACTAAATGGTCCAGAGGCAAAATAATCTTCACTCCCTTTTCCTCTGCCTTCTTTAAAATGTCTCCCGCCAACGTGAGCCTGTCTTCTTCAAAACGGGAGGAGCCGATATTTTTGCCCTGTGCCTTTAAAAATGTGTAGCTCATTGCCCCGCCAATAATAATAACATCAACTTTATCCAGCAGGTTTTCAATAACGCCGATTTTATCAGAAACTTTCGCCCCTCCTAAGATAGCCACAAAAGGCTTATCAGGATGGTAAGCTACTTTGCCTAAGTTCTCAATTTCTTTCTCCATTAAGAAACCTATAGCGGCGGGAAGGAACCTGGCAATAATAGTAGTAGAAGCGTGGGCTCTGTGAGCGGTGCCAAAGGCATCATTAATATAAACATCTGCCAGCTCGGCCAGTTTCTTAGCAAATTCTTCCTCTCCTTTTGTCTCCTCGGGATGAAAACGCAGATTCTCCAGAAGCACAACCCTGGCCGCAAAAGAATCTACTTCTTTTTTAACTGCTTCACCTACACAGTCGTCTAATTTCAGAACCTCTTCCCCCAGAAGCTCCTGAAGGCGTTTCGCTACCGGATTCATACGCAGTTCATCTACCACTTTCCCTTTGGGGCGGCCCAGATGACTCATAAGAATAAGTTTACGGGGATTCTGACTCAGGATATATTTTATTGTCGGTAAAGCTGCCTGGATGCGCGCATCATCGCTTATTTTCCCTTCTTTCAGAGGAACGTTGAAATCTACCCTTACCATAACCTTCTTGCCTTTAAGTTCTAAATCTTTAACGCTGAGTTTGGCCATGTTGTCTCCTTTTTAAAGATTCTTTCCCAAATATTCAATGAGATCAGCCATCCGGCAGGAGTATCCCCATTCGTTATCATACCAGCTCAAAATTTTAACTAAATTCCCCCCTAAAACTTTGGTAGAAAGGCCGTCTACCAACGCTGAATAACTCATACCCACTATATCTTTAGACACTATAGGCTCTTCTGTATAACCCAGAATTCCCTTCAACTCTCCTTCGGCGGCTTCTTTTAAAACTTTGTTCACTTCTTCCGCCGTAGTATTCCTCTTAGTAACCAGAGTGATATCCGAAATAGAACCGCAAGGCGTAGGAACGCGCATAGCCATACCGTCGAATTTACCGCTCAGGGAAGGAATAACCTCTACTGCGGCTTTAGCAGCATTAGTAGTAGTAGGAATAATAGCTACTCCTGCGGCGCGGGCTCTTCTTAAATCTTTGTGAGGCAAATCCAGAATTCTCTGGTCATTAGTGTAAGAATGAACCGTAGTCATTAAAGCCTTCTCTATGCCTATCTTTTCTTCTATTACCTTCATTACCGGCGTAAGGCTGTTAGTAGTACAAGAAGCATTAGAAATAATATTATGTTTCTGGGGGTTATATTTTTCTATATTTACACCCATATTTACCATAACCGCATCTTCCGCATCTCCTTTATAACGCGCAGACAAAACTACCTTTTTTGCCCCTGCCTCTAAATGTTTACGGCAATCCTCCAAGGCTGTAAAACGCCCCGTCGATTCAATCGCTATCTCTATTCCCAAATCTTTCCAGGGAAGCTGAGCAGGATCTTTTATTGCCAGCACTCTTATCTTCCTGCCTTCTACTACTAAGCTGTCGCCCTCTGCCTTTACTTCCTGCGGCAAAATACCAAAGTTAGAGTCGTACTTCAAAAGATGGGCTAAGGTTTTGGCGTCAGTCAAATCATTTACGGCCACAAACTCAATATCTTTCTTCTCCTTTAAAGCAGCCCGAAATACCAGTCTGCCAATTCTGCCAAACCCGTTAATTCCTACTCTAATTCCCATTTCTACCCTCCTTTCTATTACAAATCAAGCCCGGATATTAACGTACCCTTAGGATATGTCAAAGTATACTGAATCTTTATTTCTCTACTATCTCTAGGAGCTAAATTTACCTCCCAAAGCATAACGCCTTCTTTATCCTGATAATTCTTCTCTGCCGGGGAAGGGTCAATTTTTACATTCTTCACTTCTATCTTATCGGTCTTTGATACCGGGACACTGTCTAATATATGTACGTCTTTCGGCTTATCCGTTAAATTCTCAATGGTTATCTTAAATACTAAATCCCTTATTATCGTCTGGCGCTTAAGTTTTCCAAAGAAAGTCTCTTTTACCTTATCACTTATCTTTTCTTCTTTGACTTTTATATCCCTTGCCGCGCCAAGGTTAATCATAAATTCTTCCCCTGCTTTCTTGCCGTCTAAGAATGTCTTCCCCGTGTAAGTTCCTTCAAAATAAACATTCAAACGCCCCGGCAGCAATTCGCTGCCAGCCTCTGCCCTGCACACAAAAAATACCATAGGATTTATTCTTGGAACAACATAATAGTAGAAGTTACCTTTAAGCTGCCTGGAGAAAACAGGAAGCAGGGTATTTTTCTCGCGTGACGCTATATTAACAGCCTCTGGTAATTTATATTCAAAAGACACCGGTAATTCCCTTGCTTTAGCAGCAGCCAAATGAGCCTCCTCTGCCTCCTCTTTAAGAACTGAATCATAATTTAGAGTTCGTGCGCTCTGAACTGCTGATTCGGCCTTCCATGCACCGGTAAGAGTGTTCCCGCCAAAAGCTGGTTTTCTCATAACCTTATCTTCATTGTAAAACCTTCTAATGTCTAAGAACCAGCTTCTCGGCGAAGGAAGACGCATCCCACTCAAAGGAATAGCGTTTGAAATTCTCAATTCAACATTATTCCAGTCTTCACCCGTTTTTTGTGTTATATCGGCAAACATAGTCAAATTTATCTCTTGGGAGCCGCCTGAAGCCTCAACTTTATAAAGCGGGCGCCAGGACGCCTGATAAACGATGTAAGACGATTCGATATTTATACTTTGGTTTTTGCTGGAACTAAATAAAATGTTAATAACCTTCTTTTCCTTATGCCGCGCGCCTCCTAAAGACGCAAGTTCCCTTTTGGCTTTATCTATTTCTTTATCTATTTCTTTTATTTTTTCGCTCAAGGCCTCTTTGTGCTCATTTATATCACTATATGTCTTATCAAGAAAATCAAGCATATTTTTTAACATATCGGGCTTCGGGAAACTTGTTTTTAAATCCTGCGGAACCTGCGCACTGGAAAAATGTATTATAGAATCCAGAAATTCTTGTTTCTTGGACAAAACATTATTCTCATCCGCAGCCTTAATCCTTTCGGCGTTCAGCTTATCTATTTTCTGCCTCAGCTTATTAATATTCTCCTGAGGCTGTTTTTCTAAATAAATTCTTTTTAACTGGACACTTAATATTTCTCCGCTGCCGAAAACTTTAGCAGTAACAGAATCTTTATCAACCCTGAATGCTTTTACCTCAAGTGAAATATCATTAAGTCCTTTCTTGACCTTTACGGATGCCCGGCGCGTAATCTGAGCTTTATTTGCGAAAACGGTAACTTTAGATATTCTCGAAGGGACAACATTTTCAGCAAAAACACAAAAGCATACAAAAACCAAGAAGAAAGAAAACACCGCTATCTTTTTCACAATCCCCTTCCCTTCTTAGACACTTAATTCTTTCCTGAGATATTTCGCTGCTTCTTCCGGGGGTGTCTGCACCACGTAAAAACCGCTCCCCCACTCAAAACCCGCTATGCGGTTGAGTTTAGGCATAATCTCTATATGCCAATGATAACCGCTAGGCATTTCTATAATATTTACAGGACAAGTATGAATTATATAATTATAAGGCGGATTGTCCAGAACTTCTTTTATCCGCCCCATAGTTTGCTTTAGAATAGAGGCAAGATAAGGCTTTTCTTCCTGGGACATAAGGCCAAAATCACAATTGTGATTAACAGGGATAATCCACACTTCAAAAGGAAAACGCCCAAACAAAGGACAAAAAGCTATAAAATAGCGGTTCTGAAAGATAATCCTTTCTCTGCTTCCTCTTTCCTGAGAAATGATATCACAAAATATACAGCGCTCATGATATCCTATATAACGCGCCGCGCCTTTAAGTTCCTCTCGCACATTCTTAGGCACCATAGGAAGAGCAATAAGCTGAGAGTGCCCATGTTCCAGGGAAGAGCCGGCAATAGAGCCAAAGTTTTTAAATATAAGAATATAGCGAAAACGCCTGTCTTTTCTTAAATCCAGACTGCGGGAAAGATACGTGTCAATAACAAACTGAATTTCTTCCTCTTCCAGCTCTGAAAGCCCTTTGTAATGATGGGGGCTGTCAATTATTACTTCGTGTGCTCCGATACCGCGCGATTTGTCATATACACCCTCGCCTCTTTTGTCTAATTCTCCCTCTATCTTAAGCGCAGGAAATTTATTGGGCACCACTCTTACTTTCCATCCTTCCGTATTCGCCGCACTTCCCTCAGGCCTTATAGCTTCAATTTCCGGAGGAGTCATATGCTCATGGCCGTAGCAAAAAGGACAGTTTTCTTCTCCCTTAAACTCATCGTGAACCACCTCAAAATCTTTAGGAGTAAAAGGGGTTTCTTTGTTAACAATAACCCAGCGTCCCGTAATGGGATCTCTTCTTAATTCTGGCATATTATTTTTCCTCTCTTAAATATTTAGCTGCCTCCTCGGATGGCACAGGACAAATATAGAACCCTGTCCCCCATTCAAAACCCGCTACCTGCGTAAGACGGGGAATAATCTCAATATTCCAATGATAATCATCTTCGATAGTGGTCCAATAGCCTTTATGTTCTCTTCGGAAAGGGGCGGTATGAAATACATAATTATAAGGCGGATCATTAAGAAGACTCTTCAGCTTAGTAAGAATCTTCTTTAGAACTACGGCTAGATTTTTCTTTTCCTCCTCATCAATACGAGAAAAATCCGGCCGGTGTTTTTTGGGCAGAATCCATACCTCAAAAGGAAAACGCGGCGCAAAAGGCGTTATAGCTACTATGCCGTCTTCTTCCAACACCACCCGCCGGCCGTCTTCCAGCTCCTGTCTGATTATATCGCAAAAGATGCAACGCTCATGATAATCATAATAACGACGTGCCCCCTCCAATTCTTCTTTTACTCGTTTTAGGTTTACCGGCGTAGCAATAATCTGAGAACGCGAATGCCTTATTTTGCTTCCTCCTGCCTTGTAGCCGTAATTTTTAAAGATTAAAACATACTTTATCGCCTCATCCTTTTCCAGTTCCTTGGTTCTTTGAATGTAAGCAGAAAACACTGCCTCTATCTGGCTTGAGTCCAAATCAGCCATATTGGCAATGTGCTGGGGCGTCTCTATAACTACCTCATGGCTGCCCCTGGCTCCAATCAAATCAAACAGCCCTATGCCTTTCCGCCATAGTTCAGCGTCTCTCTTTAAAAAAGGACTAATACTGGGGATAACTCTTACCTGCCAACCAGGACCATTAGGCTCCCCCTGAGAACGAAGAGCAAGTATTTCCGGCGGTGTAGAATCTTCTCTGCCAGCACAAAAAGGACATTCGGCAGGATTTTCGGCTGGTTCTTCTACTTTTTTAAAATCATACGGACGCTTGCCTCTTTCGGTAGAAATAATTACCCAGCGGCCAATTATAGGGTCTTTCCTTAACTCCGGCATATTAATTTTTGCTAGATTTAGCTAACTATTATAACAAACCCTTCCAGAATTACAATGTTTAAAATAAATTTCTTGCCTGGACAGTTTTACTTAAAATAGCTGAGAATCTTTACCAACTGTGGCCGCAAATCACGCCGGTGTAAAACCATATCTACCAGGCCATGCTGCAAGGAAAATTCTGCTCTTTGAAAGCCTTCGGGAAGTTTCTGCCTTATAGTCTGCTCAATCACCCGCGGACCAGTAAAACCAATCAAGGCCCCCTTCTCGGCAATAGTGATATCGCCCAGGCCGGCAAAAGAAGCTAAGACTCCGGCCATAGTAGGATGGGTTAAAACCGCAATATAAGGAAAAGGGAGGGCTTTAAATTTTCCTAAAGCCAGAGAGGTTTTGGCCATCTGCATAAGAGAAAACATTCCCTCCTGCATTCTCGCTCCACCCCCCGAACCCGAGACAATTACTAAGGGACGCCGGAGTTCTACGGCCAGCTCTACGGCCCGCGTTATTTTTTCTCCCACCACCGAACCCATAGAACCCATAAAAAAACGCGAGTCCGTGGCTGCGAAAACAATGGGGCAACCTCCTAAGACCGCTTCTCCATAGATAGCAGCAGAATTAAGCTGGGTTTTCTCCTTTTCTTTCTTAAGTTTATCCTCATAAGAAACCGGCTGCCTAAATTCTAAAGGATCGTCAGAAGTCATCTCTTTGTCCCGTTCCTGAAAACTGTCTTCATCTAAAAGCATTTTAACTCTTTCATATACCCCCAGGGTAAAATGCCAGTCACATTTAGGACATACTTTCAGATTATCTTCCAAGCTCTTGCTGAATATAGCCTGAGCGCACCCGGGACACTTAAGCCACAAGCCAGCCGGTATATCCTTTTTAGATTTTATGGTACGGTATTTGTTTTTCTTACGAAAAAAATTTATCATAATTTACGCCCTACCAGTCCTGAGATAAATTTAGGATAAAAATAAGTACTCTTTTGCGGCAGTATCTTCCCTCCCAAGGCTATATTCATAATATCTTCTTTTTTACAAGGACGCAAGATAAAAGCTGTCTTCTTTTTCTCCCTGGCCAGCTTGACTGCTGCCCTGGCATCGTTATTCACGTAGATAATATCTTTTTCTTCCGGTTCTACCTTCAGTATACCTCTCAGAACCATCTGATGAAAGAGGTAAACATCCAATTTACGGTATACAGAATTAGAACTTGAGGTGAGAAAATGGGAAATAGTTTTTTTATCCTTCAAAGAAAAAAGCACTGCTTTTCCTCCGGAGTAAACAATAAAAGAAAAAGTTTTTGCGCGGAGCAACTTACTATAAAGCCTCTTAAAATCTTTCGTTTTACTAATACGAAAATGCTCCTTTAATTTAGCCATTAACTCTCCGACTGTTATGTCAAGATTAATTACCCTGTGAACAGGCAAAAGAAGCAGGTTATTATCGGCAGGGCTAATATAAGAAAGTATATAGTTTATGTCGGAATAAGTGCGGTTTTTTTTATGCTGAAGATAGAAATTTCTTGCTACCTCAAAACGATGATGGCCATCCGCAATAAGCAGGCGGCGCCTCTCGAAGTAATTCTGTATATTTTTGATATCTTTTTTATTAGTCAGGCGCCAAAGGCGGTAATTTATTTTCTCACGGTCATTAAATTCCACCAGGGGCAGACGGTTTCTATATTTTTTAGCCAGAAGTTTAATCAAATCTTTCCGGTCCGGCTTATAAATTACAAATACGGGGCTGAGGTTGGCTTCTACCTTCTCTAATAAATTTGTACGGTCTTCTTTGGCACGACGGTGGGTTCTCTCGTGGGGAAATATTTTGTTTTTAGCATTGAGGCGCAAAAGGCCCAGCATGCCCCAGCGGCAATAAGTCCTGCCGGAAAACTTAAATCTCTGCTCACAGAGGTAAAAAGCCTCTTTTCTGTCTTCTTGCAAGACTCCTTCCTTAAGCCAGCGGTAAAACCTGCGTCCCAGTGCCTCATAAGTCTGATGCGGCCCTTTAAGAAGAATATTGCAAAAATTATAAGGAGAACTCTTCTTTAGATTTCTTTCCTGCTGAGAACTAATGATATCATAAGGAGGACAACTTAAGCGGCCGATTTGTCCTAAAAGTCTTTCGTTATAAAGAAGGCCGCGAAAGGGTTTGACGGTGGTTCTACTTAGCATTATTATTTTTAGAAGTCTTCTCTGAGGAAGAACGGGGTGAATCTTTCTTCTGAGAACTCTGAGGCTGAGAAGCAGATGTTTTATTACTACTCTCTTTATTTTGGCTGTTTCTTTTGTAATCAGTAATATAAAACCCGCTTCCCTTAAAAATAAGGCCGGCTCCCGACCCGATCAATTTCTTTACTTCTCCTCCGCACCGCGGGCATTTTTTTACCGGCTTGTCTGTCATTTTCTGAAAAACTTCAAATATATAACCGCAAGTTTGACATTCATAATCATAATGGGGCATAACAGTCCTCCCTTCTAAAGATTAGCGAAAAGCCTTGCGAATCTTTTCCCGCAAGCCTCCTGCCGAAGAAATACTTTCACCTTTGAGCTTAGCCAGTTTCTCCCAGAGTTCTCTTTCTGCATTGCTGAGACGGCGGGGAACTTCAATATTAACCTTTACCAATTCGTCTCCTCTTTTTTGACTGCGGCTGTGGATATCCGGCAAACCTTTTCCTTTAAGCCGAAAAACCGTCCCCGGCTGAGTCCCGGCAGGTATCTGCATTTCTACTTTCCCCTCTAAGGTTTCCACTTCTACTTCTCCTCCCAAAACCGCCTTAAGTACACTAATTTTAATAGTATGAAGAATGTTTACGCCGTCTCTTTCAAATAAAGGATGCCTCCTGATGCTTATCTTTACATAAAGGTCTCCCTTGCCCCCTTCCGCCTCTTCTCCTTCACCCCGCAGACGCAAGGATGAACCTTCGGTGATTCCGGCAGGAATATTTACTTTGAGGGTGCGGCGGACTTTAACCACACCTCTTCCCTGACACTGCGGGCAGGGTCTATCTATAATCTTTCCTTCTCCCCCGCAGCGGGGGCAGGTGCTTCCCAGCCGGACAAAACCGGCTGAAGTATACACTGTCCCTGTGCCGCGGCATTGAGGGCAAATTCTCTTGCCAGAACCAGCGGCGGCACCTCCTCCGCCACAAGAAGGACAAAGCTGCAGACGCGAGAAGGAAATTGTTTTTTGCGTTCCCCGCAGGACTTCTTCCAGGCTTACCTCAACCTTTACCTGAAGGTCTCTGCCGCGTCTGGCCCGGCGGCGGCTGGAGCGCGATGAGCCAAAGAAATCAAAACCAAAATCAGAAAACAAATCTTCAAAGATTGAACCAAACCCGCTCGAGCCAAAAATGTCGCTGAAATTGGCACTTCTGAATATATCTTCCGTAGAGAACTGAGAATCAATCCCGGCATGCCCATACTGGTCATAAAGGCGGCGCTTATTTTCATCCGACAACACCGCATATGCCTCAGATATTTCCTTAAATTTCTCCTCCGCTTCTTTCTTCTTGCTCTCCGGGACCCTATCGGGATGAAATTGCATAGC
>Ga0180301_10002190_pt1 | contig 15340 bp, 17 predicted proteins | sample GuaBasSediGuay16_FD_121797 | JGI IMG/M metagenome (GOLD analysis project Ga0180301, IMG submission 121797) | Subseafloor sediment microbial communities from Guaymas Basin, Gulf of California, Mexico - Guay16, Core 4569-2, 12-15 cm | ecosystem: Environmental > Aquatic > Marine > Hydrothermal...
GCTCGGAATACCCTACAGGGACATCAAGGAGGCGATACGCCGCGCTGGCCTAAGGGTCGACGTGAGGCTGAAGGAGCTAGGGCCGCCGAGGCCCAGGAGGAGGGTCGAGCTCGAGGGCAGGGTCGGGGAGGAGGCCAGGAGGATGAGGAGGATAATCGGCAAGATATTCCTCGCCGGGATCCCGGAGAGCAAGGACGCGGTAGCGTACATCCTGGCCTGTAGGAGGCTGGGCCTAGAGGCCGACGTTGAGAAGGCCGCGAGGATATACGGCGTCTCGGTTAAGCTCGTCAAGAAGAGGCTCAGGGAGATTGAGAGGATACTGAGGAAGCCCGCTCACGTGCTCGTGTTCAAGTACAGGCTGAGCGTCGAGGAGGCCGCCTACCTCAAGAACGTCCCCGCGAGCAGGGTTTATGCCGCCTGCAGCAAGTACAGAGACTACTTCGCTAAGAGAGAGGTAATGGTGAACCCCCTCTTAACTGTGGAGCGGGATCTGTCAAGCGAAATCCTCAGCAGCGTCCTAGTCAGACCTTAAGGAATCTAAATCAGACTGTCACAAGAGCGGAAGGGTTATTTAAACACTACTCTTTGTTAAATAGTGGAGACCCCGTATGACTGCTCTATCTAGGACGTACCTGTACATTGGCGACCTCTTCAAGCCCCTACCGCTCAGCTTTAGCGAAATCTTGGAGGCTTGGGAGGAGGACGTGATGAAGCCCTTCGAGCTCGTGAGGGGCCACGTGGAGGAGGAGCTGGGCGAGGTAAGCGGCGCGAGGCTCTACGGCGCCTACCTTAACCCCGAGACTATGACGGCCGTCATAGAGTACATGGTGGACTTCGAGGGAGAAAAAGTGATGGGAGTGTACAGTGTGAAGATAGTGCACGCAGAGAACCCACAGAAAGCTATGATGGAGTACCACAAGGCTGAGAGGGAGGGTAAGCTAGTTAGGTAGTTAAGCGAGGTCGTTTAAGTAGCCACTAGCTAGATTTCCGCTTCCGGGATCTCAGTTATTCGTCTAGTTGCTATGACTCTCCCGTCCTCCATCGTGACTAGTAGAGCGTTGGGGACATCTGGTGTCTCTACGTGAGTTATCAGGAGTATCTGCTCGAAGTACTTTGTGAGCTCTTCACTGAGCAATTTCAGTATGCGCCTTCTCCGCTCTGGATCCGAGGAGCCTAGCGGTTCGTCCAGAAACAGGAACCTCGGATAAGTTCCCTTTGCTCCGCGGAGTAGCGCTAGCGTGAAGGCTATCCTCATGGCGAGGAGGAACTGGTCGTTCGTGCCGCCGCTGTAGATGTTTCTTGGTAGAAACCTGCCAGCTTGTGCGTCGAATACTTGAATATCGTACTTCTGGGGGTCGATCTTCACAGCTTTGTACCGGCCGCCTGTGATAGCGTTAAGTATTCTCCCCATGTGCCGCTCAACGGAGGGTGCGAAGCTTTTCCTGAGCCTCTCGGAGATACTGGATAGAGAGTCGACAACGACTTTAAGGGCTTCGATTCGTGGCTTCACTTCCCTTATATTTTTCTCAAGCTTCTCGATTTCACGCTTCACTTTATCCAGCATTTTTACCTTGCTTTTGTTTTCCTCTATATAATTCACGATATACTCTAGCCTCGTTTCAAGCTCTGTCTTTTGATCCCTGAGAGTTTCTAGGGATTGTCGGTATTTCTTGAGTACTCTTTTCACTTCTTCCAGGTTTTCGCTATCATACAGCTCAGGTACAACTAGGCTTTGATCGGGGGTCGATAGCGATCTCAGCTGCTCTTCAATTTCGTGAAGCTCATTCTGTTTCCTTTCCAATTCTTTCTGTTTACTTTTAACTTCTTCTTCGAGGCTCCTCAATTCGTCCTCGATGTCTTTAATTCTATTACTTAACTCTTTTATTCTAGTGTTGCGCTCGTCTATTTCTCGTTCTAGCTTACCAGCTTCCTGTTTAACGGTTTCGATTACTGCTTTGAGCGATTCGTAGATCTCTTCTATTCCGCCCCGTATTTTCTCCTTGTATTCGTCGGGGAGCTGCCTAATCGTAGCGCGTACTTCTTCAGTTAGCCTCTGTAGCTCTCTCTCATAGCCATCTATCTCTCTACTCCATTCTTTGGCGTCTCTAAGCCTAGCAAGGGCAGATGCGTGCTGCAGCTTTTTCACCTGTACCTTGTGGTACTTATAGCCGAGCAATCCCAAGCCTAGTACGAGTAGAGCGAGACCAAGCGGCAATACAACGATGGAGAGTGGAATAGAGAGTAGGACGAGTAGCAGCGGCAGGCGGATCTCGCGCGTAAGCTTGGGTATTTCGGCCTTTCTCTCGATTTCGGTTTTCCAGCGGTCCACAGGGGTTCCCGGCTCTACCCCTAGCTCCTTTGCAAGCCCACTGAGATCCCGTCGCCTACTGCTTAGCCTTGTTTGAAGCTGATCGTACTTTGCTTTGAGTCTCTCTAACCTGCTGAATACAGACTCAAGCCTGCTTAAGACCTCGGCTTTCGCTCGATGCCGTTGGGACGCGTTCTTCAGCGCTTCCTCTTCCTTAATTTCCTCGTTCTTAGTTGATTCCAATTTTCCTTTAAGGGTCTCTAGCTTTTCAAGCTTGCTCGCAATTTCTTCCTGAATTTGCTGAAGGATACCGCTGATTGTTTTCTTCGCTTCTTCCAGCCGCTTCTTCTTGTCAAGGTAGTTATAGAGACTCTCAAGGTAGCTTGTAGTTTTCTCGACTTGTTCAAGCCTCTCCTTTACTTTGGGCAGCTTCCTCTCTATCTCCTCCTTTTCTTTAACGTATTTATCGTATTGCCTTTTAGTATTCTCAAGCTCTTTGAGTAGCTTGCGTTTATTTTCTAGTTTTTCTTCCATGCTTTCCAAATCTCTGCTTAATCTGTTCTTCTCCTCGTTAGCCCAGTTCTTAGCCTTGTTGAAGCTCTCGAGCCCCATCATCATGTTTATTATCGCTTCCCTATCCCGCGTCTTCAGCTGTATTAGATGCTCGAGATCCTTTTGTGCAACTACGTTGGTTGCCAGCATCTCTTTCCACGAAACCCCTATGATCTTCTCAACTTCCCGAGCGACCGGCTGGACACCGGTTGCTATGGTACGGTTTCTCGTTAGATCAATAAGTCGAGCCTCTACTTGCAGGGCTGACTGATTCCTCCGCTCGATAACTCGGTATACCTTGTACCTCTTATCGCCTACCCTGAAGACTACTTCGATCACTGCGCGTCTCGCGTCGTGCGCAACGAGGTCGCTTAGAGTTACGCGGCCTGCACCCGCTATGGGTTTTCTAAAGCTACTGGGAAGGTTAGCGTCTCCGTAGAGTCCGAAGAGTATCGCTTCTATCAGGGATGATTTGCCAGCCTCGTTGGGTCCACGGATTATGGTTAGCCCCTTCTCCAGGGTTAATGGCTGCTCGAGTTTGAGCCTTCTGAAGCCTACTGCCCTGATGCTCTCTATCACTACCATGCTCCCGCCTCCTCGAGGAACTTCCTACCTAGGTTAAGGGCCTCCTCTAGGATCTTCCTCCTCCCAGCGTCGCCGCCGGCGTCTTGGAGTAATTTGAGTAGGTAGTCCTCGTACAGCTTCAAGGGGCTTAGAGTTTCGAAGCCTTCGAACTCGGGCTGTTCAAAGACGTATTCCAGCTCGCGGTCATCGATGATTACGTGGAAGAAGCGCCCCTCTAGCTCGCTTAGTATTTGATTCCGATTATAGCTTGCTAGCCGCTCCTGGGGTAGCCTGCCTTTAATTATCAGCCTGAGAATGGCTTTCGCGTCGGCGTGTTCCTTGGCTGCAGATACCACTGTATTGACGGGGTTCTCATCGTTCTCAGAGATGGTGATTCTGAGCGTTTTTAGTGGACGCGGGTTAGTCTTAATGTACTGTAGGTTCCTGACGCCTTCCTCGTCGAGTTCAACGTAGACGAAGCCTTTCTCCTCGTTTTCCTCAGCGAAGCTTCGCCTCTCAGTGCTTCCGGGATAGACTACTAGGGTTCTGCCGAGGGGTACTTTGCGGAAGCTGTGGTAGTGGCCCAACGCCACGTAGTGGACGTCGCTGGGTATGCTGGTCTCCTTTATAGTGGGGGCCCTCCAGATCGGCGGAGTCCGAACCGAGCTGAAGTTGTAGTGGAGCATCACGATATTCACGTCTCCTTCACGAGGTATCCGCATGGTTTCGAGCGGGTCCTGATCAAGGGGTATCGTGTGATTGTAAGAGGCTCCCGAGACGCAGATTTTGAGCCCGCGGATATCCACGGTCTCGCCCTCCACCTCCCTAGTCTTCGAGAAGAATCTCACGTAGCCTGCCGCCTCGAGTTCGTGAAGAGGCGAGGCGCCCTCCTCTACGGAGCGTGGGGTGTCGTGGTTCCCTCCGATGGCGTAGATCCTTATGCCCTCGCTGTGCAGCCTGCGGAGGGCTCTCATAACTCGCGTTCGGGCGGGGTTCCTCGGGTTTACTCTATCGAATAGGTCGCCCGATATTAGCAGCAGATCGGGTTCGAGCTCTAAGGCCTTGTTAACCACATACTCGAACGCTCTGAGAAAATCCCCCCTCCGATCCTGCTCCTTGGGGCCGAGGTATCTAGCGGTGGGATCCACGTGGGTATCAGCCACGTGGATTATCCTAACGGGTTCACAGGTCAAGGCCCTCACACCTCGGACAGCGTGGAATCGTCTATCGTGGCTTCCTCCCCGAGCTTACGGATAAGATTTTTCTTAGCCATCTCCTCCCGCGCCGTTTTGAGAACCTCTACGAGATCGATGTCGGCGCCGCCCTCGCGGCTTCTCCGCTCCCTGACGCGCACCATGACGGGTACCCGCGTTAGCTCTCCGACTATTATCGCCTCACCCACGTTCAAGCCGGGTAGATCCTGCATGAGGCTCTCCCCTAGCTGTTCGCTAGCGCTTTGCACGGCTCTCTGGTCGTTGGGATTCGTTATCCTGAGGATTATCTGGCTGTTGCATTGGCTGAGGGCATCCTGGTCTATCTTGCTGGGCCTCTGCGTTACGAGAGTAAGGAAGACTCCGAATTTCCTGCCTTCAGCCGCTATAATCTTTATGATCTCCGAGGAACGGGTTTTCCTACGGCTAGGAACGAAGCGGTGAGCTTCCTCCACGAAGACGAATACGGGCCAGCGAAACTCGTTGCGCATCCTGAGATCGACTATCTCGGAGAGCACCCTGTAAACGATGTAGTCCTGGCTCGCGTCGTTGAGACCCGAGAGGTCTAGTATCGATGCGTGAAATGGCTTGAGGACGTTATCTTTTATCGGCGTAGTTCTGTCCCCAAAGACTCTGACCTTAGAGAGCTTGAGAGCGTAGTTGAGCGCCCCCGTATAGTTGGCGTCCCTATCTTTCGTCTTTTCGCTGAGCTCCTTAAGCTTGTCTATTAGATCCTGGGGCCCGTAGGAATCTTTGCTCCTTCTGAGCTCGTTGATAGCGTTTCTAAAGGCGGCACGTATTCTCGTGTAAGATTCGCTGACGCCAGCGATATCCGCTACCTCCTCGAGGCTAAGTTCGGCGAACTTGAAAGTTAGGGATTCTAGGTTGTCAATGTCTTCCTCACTGTACCTCCCCGTACTATTCGGATTCCTAAACACTACTATCCTGTCGGCGTATTCTTCTATACGGTTCCCATCCCGGTCTCGGCTGAGGAATACGTAGTCTGCATGGGGGTCGACGACGATTATCGTGGCGCCCTTCCCGAGGAGCTCCTCCAGCAAGACTCCTAGCGTGTACGATTTACCGGCTCCCGTCTGCGCTATTATCGCCACGTGCCTCCTGAACCCGTTGACTGAGACGTTGACTTTTACCCTAGGCCTAGATATCAAGTATCCTATGTGGAGCCCCTCTTCCTCCGGGTATGAGAAGAACTTCTCCACCAACTCATCGGGCGCCAGGTATACCGGGTTGCCGGGATAGATGGCCCTCCGGGGCATGAGGATCCGCCTCCTACGCCCCTCCTCTACTATGTAGCCGAGGGTCCTGGCCCGGCATATTACATTGGCATCGTCAATACCTGCCCGATAGATGCGCTGGAGCGCCTCATAGTCGAGGTCTTCTGTATAAGTGCTGCTCATCGAGGTTACGCCCACGACTTGAGCCAGCACCTCGACCTCGGCCGTCGTTTCGCCCACCAGCTCCTTCGAGCGAATCATAACATACTCATACTTTGGCGGGTGGGATTCCTTCTGGGAAACGAAGAGAAAGGTTTCTGGAGAGGCTTCCCCCACTATCCGCCCTACTTCTTCAAGGGAAGGAGACACGTCTAGCACCCCGAGACTGCTGTATAAGCGTGCGTAAGAAGGATTCGATCTTCACCTTATAGAGGTTTTTGACTCTCTGCGTCATTTTGACATACTTGTCCACCGACGTGAGGAGGACGTTGTAATTCTTCAGCCCTGCGTAAAGGCCATTTAGCAATCCTAAAACCGCGTGAACAACATCCTCCCACCCGCCCGAGGCGAACCTGACGTACCTGCCGCCCAGGTCGCCCCTCTCGAGGCTCCATCGCTCAACGTCGGGGTGTACTATGTCTACCCTTAGTGGGATATCGTTCTCGGCGAACTTGACATAGAGAGCAGCTACTGCTGGGTACGCAGCCATGTGCTCCAACGCCCTGTAGACTGCTTCCTCTATACTAGCACCGGTCTTGATCTGGGGTAGCGAGGCGGTAAAGGTTCGAGCTAGCTCGCCCCTCCTGCTGGGCGTGAAGAGGATCTCCACGAACCCGCTAGCAACGTTCCGAAGTTCCAGTTTGAGAGGATGCGTGTAGCCCGGCTCCATCCCCGAAGCCATGATTATTTTATAGTCGGGCACGTTGTCAAGCAGCTCCTGGAGAATTGTGCGGACATCTTCGCCGATCTTCCCAGCTATTTCCCGTACAGCGCGGGAGGCTTGGCGGGGAAATCGCCGGATGTCCCGAAGTATCGCCATAATTTGAGCTCGGAGCTCGGCATCGTAGTTCCTCGTTTTCTCTAGGAGGAGTTCAGCTAACAGAGATTCTCGGAGAAGCGTTGAGCGGGAATCCTTAGCTACGCCTACGAGGGTTATGCTCTTCTTTACACATGTGTCGAGTAGATCGTAAAGGGTTTCCACGTAGGTTACCATGAAGTCTTCCTTGCCCGGTATGTCGAGAGTTCGGAATACGTGAATTATCCTGCCGAAGATAGAGCCGTCTATAAGTATGAAGCCCCCCTGCCCCAGGTTTTTTGCTGCATCCAACGCGGCTAGATGCTCTAAGTACTCCCGTGCAAGCCTCCTATACTCGGTTAGCTTCTCGTCGGAGGGAGGGTAGAAGGCGTTGAGCTCCAGCCTCCTTATCGCTTCACCGCTGTTGGAAAGCGCCGCGGCTCTCACTACGTGAATTACGCCGCCGCCAGCCAGCTCTATAACGCCATCACTACTATCCACGGCGTAGATCCTGTTTTCCGCGGGAGTCTTCTCCGGCGGAAGAGGTAGCCAACGTTTAGATAAAAGTTCCCGGTAGAACTCACACCTCTCCTCTGGCTCTAGAATCACGCTCAGTATCTCGTCTTTCCTGGCATTTACCTCTTTTACTAGGAGATCGGCGAACCGCAAAGCCGATCTCCCATATTAACACCTACGACAGTCTAAAATTTGTTTCCACCTTGTCCAACATATTTTAACTAAAGTAGAGGATTTGATTAAAGTTCCACCCACGAAACTCGATGACTCTAGGAAACCATTTTTCCATATTGATGCAGTAACGGGAACCTACCCGGATTACGCGGACAAGAAAGATATGCTTTAGTGCATTCTTAGAAGGATTACTCGGATTGGGCTGGTGTAGTTCATGTAACTGTTTTCCGGCGGAGATGGACGCGAGTTATCGGAGGGTTGTCCGGAGAAAAAGATATAGGTTAGTTATATGTGAGTTATATTTGTGGTATATATGAGCGATGAGCTACACACCTATATCTTGAACATACTGGTGTTGAGCGATAAGCCCCTCCCCGCCGAGAGGATCAGGAAGCTCCTGAAGAGGATATATGGCTACGAGACGTCGTGGAAGGAGGTGGCCAGCATACTCAGGACGTCCCCGTACTTCGTGAAGGTCGGTGTTAGGCACAACAAGACCGCTCTCTGGACCGTTAAGCCCGAGGTGAGGCAGCTACTTTTTAAACCAAGGGGCAGTAGGTAGTGGGGCCCGGAGGGGATGAGGGCTCACCTCCCGCCAGCGTAAGTTGCCGATGAGGGGCCCGCCACTAGAACTCGAGCTCCTCAGCTTTCCTGCGGGGCCTCCTCGCCTTCCTGAGCCTCAGCTCTCCCTTATGGTCTAGGTAGGGTCCTCCCGGCTGGGCCACCTCTAGGCGCGCTAGCACCTCTCCTTTTACTAGTAGCTTGGGCGTGTAGTAGGGCTCCCCATCTCTGAGCACCCAGGCGTCTCTGAGGTAGAGGTTGAGGTGGTGAGGGTCCACGCACTCGAGCCTCCCCACCGCTAAGAGACCCGACTTGTCGAAGACCACGACCTTGGCGCCTATGAAGCCGGCCAGCCCCTCCGCCACGAACCTGCTCCTCAGCTCCCTCTCGACAACCACCCCAGCCACCGCACTTCTAGGCGGCTGAAGTATAAAGGAGACGCCCCGCCCGCTTTTAATCCGCGCCTTCTAGCCTCTCGGAAAAAGCAGAGGGAGGTGAGCCCGAGTTGTATAGGTCTAGAGGAAAGTATAGGAAAGAGGGCAGCATGAGGGACTTCAAGCGTAAACACGGGAAAGGAGGGGAGCGTAGAGGGAGCCCGAGCAGGAGGGGCAAGAGCATAAGGGCGCTCTCGATCAACAGCCTTAGGCAGGCCCTCTGGGTCCTCGAGAACATGGAGGTGGGGGATGGGGTCTACAGGGTGGCTAGCAGCGGAGGCAGCGGCGAGGCGTGCGAGTTCACGGTCGAGAGTTGTAGCTGCGAGGGGTTCAGGAGGAGGGGCCACTGCAAGCACATAACTGCCGCCCTCCTGTTCCAGGCCGTCAAGACGGTCGTCTCCAGGCTCCAGGGGGGTGGGGATGGTGAGGGAGAGTGAGATAGAGGAGCTGATACACAGGGTAGAGTGGCGCGTTGAAGGGGACAAGATAGTGTTCGTCGTGCCGTCCCGCACCACTAGGGGCAGGAGGTACCCCGTAGTAGTCAACAGGAGAGACTGGAGAGTGCTGGACCACAGTCCCTGCCCGGCCTGGCTTAAGGGGGTTAGGTGTTGGCACCTCAGGGCCGTCGAGAAGATGCTCGCCAAGGTTGAGGGCCTGATCGAGCAGGGCTACACTAGGGGTATAGGATACAAGCCTCTAGCGGACGAGGAGCGCGGCGCAGAGGAGAGGGGAGTCGCAGTCTCGGTGCCGGCGTACGCCAAGCTTGTCTACGCGGAGGAGGAGATAGAGGCCTTAGTGGAACTGGCCAAGGGGCTAGCCCAGCTCTAAATCCCCCTCCTTTTCCCTCCTCTCTGTTTGAAACTTGTTCTAGTGAGAGGAGATCTTAAAACAGGAGACTGAGAATGCGACAGCGGGAGTAGATAGATGAGAAGGGTTTTCATCTATGAGAGTCTCATGAATCCCAGCGAAGTAGCTGGGGAATTCGGGATAGATCCCTCTGAGGTTCGGAGAAATGTAATGTGAGGGTTGCGGTGCTTAGAGGCTATAGGAGAGTCTTCAATAAGCGGAGCCGGAAGTGGGGTGCAGCTCTCAACCTGGAATGCACGGGATAGGGGATGAAGTATGCATCCAGTCACTTTAGCCCCAGTTACTCTAGTCGCTCTCGAGTCGCTGATCGCTCATACGAGCTCGGATAGTCGGTGTCAGGTTTTCTTTTGCTAACTGCTCTTCAAAAAGCTCAGCGCGTAAAGCCATCACAGATACACTCATAGCCCGCCTTCACAGCTTCCTCCAGCAACCAATTTCTTATTTTTCGCACCTTGCGGACCCGTATATTCATCGCCGAGCTCGTGTGCATGCTGCTCTAATTGCTGGAGCAAGCTCAGATTCTCTTCTATATCCTTGCGGTATAAGTATTGCCAGAGGAGTTCAGTAATTTCAAGTGGCAACTGCACACAAGCATTTGGATTACCCTGAAGACATAGGAAGCCGTTATAACCCACTTTAACGAGTTCAATTACTATAGTTCTTTCATCTCAGCCTGCACCTACACTCCGGGTCTTTTACCCAGAACTCACTCGCATTCACACCCTCTAACTGGCTTATATCTTTAAAATATATTTAATGCGGTTAACATAGCTTGCTCAGTATCACTGAAGTAGTCTAAGGATGCCTACCAGCTTTTCCGAGCTAGCGAGAAAGGCTAAAATAGCCATGACATTGAGGAGCGCTGAGTTTATCGATCAAAATGATCCTCGTTAAAAGCTCTATAGAAGGAGATGGCCAGGGATTGTGAGGACACCCAGAAGTGGGTGGACATGCATCTTAGATGTGCAGTAATTATCTACCCGCCGCCGATAGTAAGGGAAGGAGAAAGGTGTGTCTTAGAGGATATGTTGAAGCTAATACTTCTCTAGGCTGATCTCCACCCCAGCTCAGACTTGGTGTAGTGAAGTTTCATTAATATATCTCTTCTTGTACACATAGGGAAACCTTCTTTCTTGTAGCTATTATGAAAGGCCCTATTTTACGTATTAATTCTCGCATACTTGCTTTTTCTTTCTCTGCTTTTAGAGTTTTGCTTAATCTTTTGATCAAATTTCCAACTAAATTCTTTGAGAGAGCCCGCATTTTCTTATATATCTCCCATATCTCTCTCCACTCATTAATATCCATCTTCTCTACATTTAGTCCTATGTCAGCACATACATCGTAATCTAAGGCAAAATCATGTGAGGGAAAAGTCTCAGCAAGGGTTCTAGCTACTTCATCACTCTTCCCTGGATTATTCTTTAAATTATATTTTTCAAGTAATAATTTAGCATATCTTTTCGAATCTTCTAATGCTAAATGACAGAAGCTTACATGTGCTGGGTCGATAGGTAAAACGGTTAAGGGCGGAGCTTCAGGTGTTACTCTTAAGCTTGGCAGAACCTTTTCTAATGCCTCAGTGATTGCTTTAGCTGGAACCCACGCGTTTAACACTGGATGAGTAACTAGGGGATCTATAGGACCAAGCTCTGATGTAGGACCCATGTATATTTTATCAGTACCTAACATGAAAAGCGTAGCTGCACTTTTAGCTCTAGTGAGAACATATCCATGTATTTCATTAGCTATCCCTCTAAATATTTTTATCATCATGTACGCGCTACTGGCATTTCCTCCATACGAGTGAAGGAAAATGGCGATTTTGTTATATTTTGTAAAGCCTTCCTTCCCTTTCTCATAATTTATAATGAAATTAAATAGCTCATCCACGCTTCTTTCAGCCATTGGAGAATCAGGTGGGTAATATATGAAAAATACTTCGTCATATTCATACTTTTCACAAAAAGCATCTAACTTGTTTTTGATTTCCTCTATAATATTTTTCGCTTGTCTACGGCTAATTTCGCTCATGTTCCATTCACCGCTTCATTCTCAGAAATCCTTCTTAATAACTGTATATATTGCTTCACATACGCTCCTTTCTCATAATTTTCCCAGAGTTCCCTGTAATATTTCATGAGATATCTCACTGCGTTCAATAGCTTCTCTCTTTCCTCCACTGAAACTCTAGACCTCTCCATACCACTAACACTTATCACAAGAAACATATAAAGCTGAAGCTTTTACCTCAGCGAATGCGCCATGAAACTCGTCCTGGAACTTCTCGAAGAACCTCCTGTACCCCTCGCCGCCCGACTTAAGTGGAGATACGATTGTTGCCGCAGTGATTGACTGCAAGTTCCACGAGTTCGAGGAGTTCAGAGACGAGATATTCACACAGGTTATCCCCTCCAAGGAGGTGTTCCGGGCGAAGCACGCCAACATAGCTTCACCCAAGGATATGCTAGAGGAGTTTAAACAAAACGTGAGGGAGGTGGTAATTATCGATGGCGTGCATCCGGACGGCGACGGTATAGGAGAGCTAACAGACTACATCAACAAAGTCTTATAGGCTATTTAATTCAAAACTTAAAACCTCTCAAAGCTCAAATCACGTTTGATACTTCCTAGCTTAGACAATCCTTTTTAATCATTATATACATAGTGTTATTACGGGGATTCACGTGTGGAACATGTGGAGGAGGAAAAATAGCAGCCCGTCTGATGACAAAAGGAATATAGCCCACGTAACTGAGAGGATCGCACACATTGTATCCGAGCCCGGCTTCATATGGATTCCGGCTACGGAGGAATACGTTAAAAGATTGCCTAAAGAGATAAGAGAGAAAATTTATCCTCAAGTCAAATAGAGAAAGTAAGCTATGTCCTCCACTAAAGGGACTGGAGGGCTCAGAAATGTTCGTCAAATAATTAATATTTACATGAAAAGACCCTTAGAAGCTTGCGTGGAAATACATTATACTTTCTACAATGATAGTGACGAACCCAGCGAAATGATATCATTCCCAAGGCCTAGGAACAAGGAAGAAGAGTTTATCTACTTACCTAATCTTGAAGTACGTGATGCATCTGGTAAATTATTAGAAATCCTTCCTCAGAGAGACGCCCGTTGCAGAGAAGGGTATATATGTATTCCTTGCGAGGTAAAACCGCATGAGTATAAAACCATTACTCTTAAGTATACTATGTTTCCCCGCGCTATGCTTCTCCGCGCGCAATCTCGAGAATCCTTCTATAAGGGGTGGCTAGTACGGTATTGCGAATTTCCTCTTATAATACCAGTTGAAGCTGGTTCAAGCAGATACCTCCACGTAAGTCCGCCGGAAAAGCTCGAGATACTGGTAGATGAACCCGAACAACTATCGGAGGCCTTTCCACAACCCGCTCAGCCAGAATCGCGCGTTACTAACCACGGCTGCGGTTATAAAATAGTGGCTTCACCTCCTGATAGTCGGGGAGTTTCAATACGTTTCTGGGGGGATAGAGATTGCGTATGGGTAGTTAGACTAAAGGTCAGGCTCCCAGCCACTATTCGAATGTGGCTTTACTGTGTGCTAATTATGTCGTTTGCCGCGCTCTGTGGAGATGCGTTAGGACTGGTAGCCAAGATCCTCGGTTTAAACCTGAGGATCCCTTACTTGGAGCAGCTTAGATTCGCAGCTATAGGAGCGCTCATAGCCACTAGATCATGGCTCATATTTGAAGAAGACCTTACCAGGCTACTAAGCAAAATCTACACACTTCTGGTAGTACTACTAGCGATCCGTCCCCTATTAAGCTACCTCTTATCCCTATCCTTCCCTTAACAGTCTTTCAGCCTCTCTTAGCTTCCTTATCCAACTCTTCCAATTTCCCCTCCTCCCAGTCTGTCCCGGCCGCGCCCCCTCTCATCCCTGATTCCCTGTACGCTCTAGCTAGTGAAAGGGAAAAATGCTAACCGAAAAAGATGGAGCGATCACCAAGCTATTGCCATTTAACGTAAAGTTATCCCAGAAGACTGGCAGGAGGAGGGCGAGCTCCAACGCCCCCACCTAGAGCTTGATGCGGTTGACTATCGAGTCCACTAGTCCGCCAGTCGCTGTAGAAGCCGCCGCCGTGACTACCCGTGATGGCGATTTTGATAACTGCGATGAGCAGCCTAGCTGCGAGTTCGCCATTCCCTATAGGCAGAGGTATTATCTGACCTGCCAAGGCGCTCCATACCGTGCTTAGATCCCCCAACCAAAGAAGCGCCCTGACCTTAGGCTAAACTAGTGTTCAGATAGCCTAGTTCATCTTCCCTTCTCTTCATCCTCTCTTTAAATTGGGCTTCTATACCTTTGGGTGGAAAGGTGGGAGGTGGGCCCGAGCTAGACGGGGTGCTGGAGGAGATCAGCGACGGCGTCCTGCTGCTTATCTACGACCTGCCGACCGAGGAGCCGGTAAAGACCCTGATGAGGAACAATCACCTGAGCCCCAGGGAGAGGGGGGAGGCGGAGTTCCTGGCCCAGAGGATGAGGGCCTGGTACAAGTGGGCCGTATCTAGGCTGAGGTGGCTCGGCTACCCGCTGCAGCTGAGTGTCGTCCAGCTTTCCAAGAGCAGCCTCCCCACGGCTAAGAGAACCATAGACTATGTGCTCAGGAGGTTCGAGCTGGCGACGAGGTACGACAGGTGGGGGCTGTACAGGGATAGGAGGCCCGACATAAAGATCATCAGGCTCAAGCCCGAGAGGGAGGAGGACGCCAAGACGCTACTGGACGTCGCCAGAGAGACTCTCAAAGGGATACTGCTGGACCTCAGGGAGGACATACTGAGGAGGCTGAGGGAGGAGAAGCAGGACCCCGTAGACGTGTACACCAGGACGAAAAACGTGCTGAGGAAGGTTAGGGAGATGGATGGCTACCGCCTGCTGGAGAGGGACGAGGAGCTACGCGGCATCCTAGCCTCGATAGAGATGCTCCTGGCCTAAGGTGAGGGGAGTGGCGAGGTACGCCCTATTCGTGGGCGGCGGCGATGAGGACGTGGAGGCCATCAGGCTCGTCGAGAGAGTGCTTGGAGGCGAAGTCCTCATCGTAGACGTCGGGGGGAGCGGCCTCAGGGGCTGGATGCTCTGGGAGTACGGCACTGACAGGACGCCGCTGCTCGCGGCCCCTCACGGCGTCTACTACGGCCTTGGGGCCATACGGCGCCTGCTAGCCAGCCTCAAGAGCAGGTGAGGCCGCGTGGATAGCCTCGAGAGGATACTGGTCATAGCTAGGGCGCTCAAGGTGCATAAGGACGCGGCGGTCCGCAGGGCTGGGATTGAGATATAGAGGGCCGTCAGGGAGTTGATCGAGGAGCAGCAGGCCCTCGACTACCTAGTCGATGTATGGGGACGGAGGTGACCCTATGCCCTATGTGTACGAGATAGAGGTGCTGGAGGCGCTCAGGAGGATCTCAGCGGAGCTCCCCGAACTGACCAAGGCTCTGTACCAGTTACTAGAGGAGCTAAGGGCTTTGAGGAGGAGCATAGAGGAGGCAAGACTCGAGAAGAGGCTCTAGCTTTTTTCTCATTTTCTTTTCCTAGCACTCCTCCTGGATATCCACCCAGTTTCTACTCGATTAGCCGCCCAAGTATATACCCTGCTAGCCAGGCTTTGGCTTGCCTCGTATTTTAAGACTCTCTCCAGCTTCTACGGTGAAGGCATGGGAGGTGAGCCTGATCTTCTCAGCCGGGAGACCGTTCACCGCCTCATCGGCGCTCTGAATAGAATGTTTCAAGGCCTGCAGCGCGAGGTAGAGGCCTTCGTCCTGGCCCACATCGCCGGCATGCCCGTACTGCTAGTGGGCCCCCATGGCTCGGGTAAGACTAGGCTGACCAAGGCGTTCTACTCAATGCTGTGCCTGGACGGCAGGCCCC
>Ga0180301_10002191_pt1 | contig 15338 bp, 20 predicted proteins | sample GuaBasSediGuay16_FD_121797 | JGI IMG/M metagenome (GOLD analysis project Ga0180301, IMG submission 121797) | Subseafloor sediment microbial communities from Guaymas Basin, Gulf of California, Mexico - Guay16, Core 4569-2, 12-15 cm | ecosystem: Environmental > Aquatic > Marine > Hydrothermal...
AGTAGTCCTCCAAGTATCAGTGAGCGTTCCAACCTGATTCATCTTTATGATTATGGCGTTCCCAGACTTCATTGATATTCCCTTCTCTAATCTCTTAACATTCGTTACGAATAGATCGTCTCCACATATTAGGCATCCATGAGCCTTTGAGGTTAACTCTTTAAATCCCTCATAGTCGTCTTCGTGGAGTGGATCCTCTACGTATATGAGATTGTATCTATCGATTAGGCTGAGGATGTATTCAATCTGTTCTCCAGTGTCACGTTCAATCCCGTCTCTCTCATAAACATATACTCCCTTCTCTGGATTCCAGAGAGAGGATGCAGCTACATCTATGCCCATTCTGCATTCGAAGCCCATCTCCTCCGAGATTTTATTGCAGGCCTTTGAGAGGGCCTCTAAGGCATCATCGTTAGATATGTTTGGAGCCCATGCCCCCTCATCTCCCTTTCCTCCGGTGAATGTAGAATCCATCTCTCCGAGGATTCCCTTGAGTTTCCCATGAATCCTAGCATTCGCTTCTACTGCTGCGGAGAAGGAATCTGCACCGACAGGCAAGACAAGGAACTCTTGAATGTCCGTTGCCCTTCCGAAGGCATGCTTTCCTCCTCCAATAACATTCCCCAGCGGGTAAGGTAGGGAACTATTCATTGAGCCCCCTAAATACTGGTATAGCGATAGCCCATAAGAGTCAGCGGCTGCATCAGCAACCGCTAAAGAAACGGCGTAAGCGGTGTTTCCTCCAATATTCTCGAAATTCTCCGTTCCATCGATCTCATGGAGGATCATGTCGATCTCTTCCTGATCATCCGCGTAAAGTCCAACGATCTCGGGGGCTATTGTCTCCATGACCTTCTTTACGGCTTCCTTCACTCCGCCCTTCGGGAATGGCACAGCCTCAGCCCTTCCCGTGCTCGCCCCGCTTGGAGCCGATGCCCTTCCGAACCCGTCAATCGTATATACATCAACCTCTATCGTCGGGTTTCCTCTGCTGTTTAGTATCTGTCTCGCTCTAACCTCCTCAATTATGGTGGACATTCATCTCATCTCCTCATCTCTAATTCCTCTTCGACCATGAAATTTTATCAGCTCATCGATTATCTCTACGTGTGAGAGGAGCATGCGGCGGCAGCAGTAGCGCGTTATGCCAAGGTCATCCAGCACCTTACCCGGATTCTCTCCATTCTTAACTCTACGACTGAACTCCTCCCACTTATCTCCAATCAATTTCCCACATGTAAAGCATCTCACGGGTATTATCATAATCGAGTGCCTCCAATACTCTTCTATCTATAACTCTTCTGGAACCTCGCTCTCGCTCCGGGCCCTCCAAACTTCTTAGGCTCCTTTCGCCTTGGATCCCCGGCTAACATAGTCCTATCATACTTTAAGAAGATCGTTCTTAGATGAGAGCTCTTTGTCCATCGAATAAGGCCTCTTGCAATCGCCATTCTGCAAGCCTCAGCCTGCCCCATGAATCCTCCGCCCTTCACCTTCACTTTAATATCAAGTTTCTTCCAGATGTCCCCTGCAAGCAAGAGGGGTTCACGTATCTTTTCACGAGCTATTTCAGGCTGATAAATCTCGAGTGGAATATTATTTATTCTTATTCTCCCCTTTCCCTCCCTTATAACGGCCCTTGCAATCGCTGTTTTACGTTTTCCGCTGACCACCAACACTCTCCTAGATGACAAGTTCACTCTCCCCTCCAGCCTATGTTACGTGCGAGCTCTGAGACTGTTATGTAAGGACCCTTTAAATTTCTACCTTCCGCCTCAGGTATCCTCTCCATCTCCTTCCCATCATAATCTTTTGGCACGCCAATATAGACTCTAAGCCTTTTTAAAGCCTCTTTTCCACGCGGCTTCTTTCTGGGAAGCATTCCCCTTATCACTCTCTTCACGATCCTGTCGGGTCTCCTTGGATGGAAGGGGCCTTTACGGTAATGGCCTATCTGAAGGAACTCATGTTTATCCCTTATGATGCTCAGCCTCTTACCTGAGATTATCGCCTTCTCAGCGTTAACGATAATTATTCTCTCGCCGTTTAGCAGTCTCTTCGCAACGCAGCTGGCCATTCTTCCGAGTATGAGGCCATCCGCATCGATTATAGTCTCTCTTCGAGTCGCCATCCGCATGTCCCTCTCACCCGATTATTTTAACATTTGAGCCCTTAGGATTGGCCTCGACGAGCTCTGGTATCGTTAAGCATTCACCCTTGGCTTCTAATATCTTCATTCTAGCCTTGCTAGAGAAGGAAAACGCTGCAACTCTCACCGGATGATTGATCATGCCGGAACCTAAAACCTTCCCCGGAACTACGACTTCATCATTTTCTTTCGTGTATCGATTTATCCTACTGACATTGACGGCTATTCTCTTTCTTTTAGGCTTCAGGAGCATATCCGCTACTCTACGCCAGATAGCGGCGTCATTCTCTCTGGACTTCTTCTTTAGGAATCGAATCAGCCTGATGAGTTCAGGATTGGTTATTTTCGTCCTTTTTGGGCACATTAATCTTCACCGAGATCTGCTCTAAAAATTCTGAGCATTTCTTATCATAAATCTTAAAGGCTTCATTTATTATGCGCTCGACGGGTAAGGCGCCTACAGATTCAACGTAAAAGATGAATGAATTCTCATTGCCATTAACCTTTATTGCGGGTGGATCCTGCGGGCAGACTGACATGCAGTCTCCACATAATGCGCAGTCAAGCGGATTCTTCACTTCAATTCTTCCCTTTTCATCTTTCTCGAGGATCTTTTTTGGACAGATATTTACACATTCACCGCATCCATTACATCTTTGATGATCTACCTGTATCTCAGGCATATACTTGTATGCGCATGCCGAGACGGGTTGCCACTTTGCATGATCCTTCCCCCTCCCAAGTTTTGCGTAGGCCTCAAGCCTTATTCTCTGTCCCGGGGCGAGCTTCACAATTGGGATGTCACCGCTTACGGGGGCGATCTTAGGATCCTCTGGGACTAAATCTCTTGAATAGACCGTTCTTTCACCGGATTTGGCCTCTACATCCAATATTAGCACAGCTCGGCAGAGGGGGCATCCAAGCTCGCTTCCGCATTCGCATTCCTCAGGAAGTCTATATGAGTCAAGGTCCGTCTTAAGCGGGATAAGCCCCAACCTTAAGGCTAAGATCTCATTGTGAAGAATTGAATCGTTCTCGATGATCATTACATCATCGATTGCCATGCATGGAACCTCAGAGAGGATTATTCTCCTAAGAGTATTCGCGAGTGAGGGCGTTATACCCTCCACTATGAAACGCATCGAATCATCGGTTTTCTCAAGGATCTTGATGCTCATTTACAGGGGTCCTCACTAAAACTAATTGTCGTCTCTTTCTCTGATAAAGGGAATAGGAGTTATATTTCAACCTTTCTCCAGCAGATCCATACTCTCATATTGATCCTCGGCTATACTCGCCTGCCTCTTCTACCGCCCTTCCGTCTCGTCCCGTCATGCGGTAATGGAGTGACCTCCTCGATCCTGCCGATCATCTTAAAGCCAGCCCTGGCAAGAGCCCTGATTGCGGCTTGAGCTCCAGGCCCAGGGGTTCTTGCCTTTGATCCTCCCGGTGCTCTAACCTTTATATGTATCGCCGTTATGCCCTTATCCTTAGCTATTGATGCAACATACGCTGCGGCTCTCATTGCCGCGTATGGTGAAGATTCAAGTCTATCCGCCTTTACGAACATTCCTCCTGACGCCCTTGCAATGGTCTCAGCCCCGCTCAAGTCTGTCATGTGAACTATTGTGTTGTTGTATGAGCTATATATGTGAACGACTCCCCACTTCTCCTTTTTGCTACTCATATCATTCGCCTCCGACTGCTGTCGCGGTAGCCGCTGCCTCAATTTCCTGCCTCAGTGGATGTTCAGGATTGAGCAGGGGGCTTGTAGGTGCATAACTTATCTTATCCTCCTCATCCTTCGGCACCAAATATCCAGGGGAGAAGACCTTCCTTCCATTAATGGCGATATGTCCATGCGTGATTAATTGGCGGGCCTGATGGATCGTCTTCGCCAATCCTTTTCTAAAGACTAATGTTTGAAGTCTTCTCTCAAGAATATCCTCAACTGTGAGGTCTAAGACATTATCCAATACGGCATCTTCAGGTAGTATCCCAAGCCCCTTCAACTTATCAAGTAGCTGCTTCTCCAGGATCTTCCTTCTCGGCGATCTCATGCCGAATAGCGATCTAGCTATGCCTCTAAACTTTGACAGCATAGTCTTATGACGCCATAATTCCCTTTTATTCCTTAACCCATACTCCCCTAATAGCCTAATCTCGTATGCCAAAATGTCTGAGCGCCACGGAAATCTCGGAGTCTCATACTTCTTTTTAGGCTTTTTTGGGTCGCCCATTTACTTCCTCCTCTTCTTCACTCCTACCGTTCTACCCTTCCTACCTGTTGTCCTTGTTCTCTGTCCCCTAACCTTAAGTCCATAAGAATGTCTATATCCTCTCCAAGACTTCATAGCCTTCTCTTTCTCAATATCCTCCTTTACTTTAAGGTCGAGGTCTGATGAGATGAGATGAAGATCCTTTCCCGTCTCCAGATCCTTCCGTCTATTCAGAAGCCATGCAGGGACATGATCGGCTATGTGCATAATAACGTCCTCGATCCTCTTAATTTCAGCTTCTGATAAAAAGCCTAAACGTTTATCAGGCGATATCTCAGCCTTCTTCACTATCACATCGGCTAATCTGATATTTATGCCCTTTATACCTGTTAGGGCATACGCTACCTTTCTCGCTCCATCTAAATCCTTACCGGCAATGCGCACGATCGGCTTAAACTCTGTAGACATCTTTAAGCCCCTTTCAACTCTCACCGCTATTCTAATACGAATAAAAGATAAAATATTTAAAGAGTACGCTTTTCGCTCAGGTTAATCTGGCGGATTGATGATTATTTGGAGGTTTGCACGTTAAGTGTTTCTTTTGATGGGCAGAGATCTCTCAATACGCATATATCACATTTAGGTTTCCTCGCATTACAAACTCTTCTTCCATGGAATATCAGGAGATCGGCGAATCTTCCCCATTTCTCCCTTGGAACTATCTTCATTAAATCTCGTTCGATCTTCTCTCTTGTTTTACTCTGTGTTAATCCGAGCCTCTTAGCGAGTCTAAGAACATGCGTGTCCACGATTATTCCTTCATTGATTCCATAGGCGTTCGTAAGAACGATATTGGCTGTCTTCCTTGCAACTCCCGGAAGCGAAGTCAGCTCCTCCATGGATCTTGGAACTTCAGAATTGAACTTCTCAATTAATGCCTTACAGACCTCCTTTATTCTTCGAGCCTTCACTCTGTAATAGCCCGTCGGCTTAATATCCTGCTCCAGAACTGCCAAGTCGGCATTCGCATAGTCCTCGGCTGAACGATACTTTTTGAAGAGCGTGCGTGTAACCTCATTAACTCTCTCATCGGTGCATTGGGCAGCCAAGATTGTCGCAATCAAGAGTTCGAGTGGATTGCTGAACTTTAGTGCTATCTTTGCATCTGGATGTTCCTTCTCTAGGAGATCAATGATCTTAAGAACTTTCTCCTTTAATTCCTCCTCTGAAGGATCCAATGCCGTCTTCACCCGCTCATCTGCCACAATAAATCCTTAATTGAAATTTCCTACTTATAATTACTTGAATCTATAAAAGTGATATGTGTGTTTTGGCTGAATCCATATAAGTCACTGAGAGATCGAGCGGAGATGTCCAATGTAGGCATGTATTTAGCGACGAGCTCGGCGGGATTCGAGATCGAGGCCAAAAAGGAGATATTGAGGCTAGTGCCAAACGCTGAAGTTCACAGTCTATTCTTTAAGGGTAACCTCCTGATAAAATGTCCCTCATCGACCGACTTAATCTCTATTTTAAAGGAGAATGAAACGAGATATGTCGGTAGCATAACTCCAGTTAATAAGGCAATTAAAATATCGAAGAAGAAGAGCGATCTAAAACGAGTTTACGATGAGATTCTCAATCTGAATATGCTAAAGAAAGGCGAGAGATTCGTTGTATGCTGCAAAAGAAGGGGCAAACATGAATTTACAAGCCGAGATGTTGAAAGGGAGATTGGAGGTTTACTTGAAGAATCTCTCGGAGCGATTGTCGACCTAAAGAATCCGGCAAAGATCGTGACTATTCAAATCTTCCAAGATATAGCCTTTATCGGGATCGTAAGAGCCGACGAGATACTAAGGAAAGAGATAAAGGTCTTCAGAAAATATAAATGCGGAGAGAGGCCGCTCACTAGGGCTGAGCATAAACTCAGAGAGGCGATAAGAATCTTCAATATTGAGATCAAACCGAACTTCAGGGTTCTCGATTTAGGAGCAGCTCCAGGTGGATGGACAAAGATTCTAGCGGGCCTGGTGGATCATGTCATTTCAGTAGACCCAGCTGATCTCGATCCATCCGTAAAGAGCCTGCCTAACATAACTCATCTTAAATGTAAAGCGGAGGATATTCCTCGTAATATCGGACCATTCGACTTAATCGTTAATGACATGAATATTGAACCCTTAAAGTCGGCGAAGATAATGGTTAAATTGGCAGATCTCCTCAAAAAGGACTCAGTGGCTCTAATGACCGTCAAATTTATCACAAGAAATAGAAAGAAGCACGTCTCTGATGCTATTGATACCTTAAAGGCCAAATATAAGGACTTTAAGGTTAGGAGGCTTCCACACAACAGATATGAAACGACTATTTATATGAGAAGAACCTAATTTTTTTAGGTTCATCATGGATGTTGCATCATGCCTTTTTATGCGAGCGTGATAATGGCATTGTGCATGAAGGTCACTCCTAACATTTTTAAGGGGGATAAAGCATCATGTGGAGTGAACTTGCACGCTTAACTTTTTCGTTGATCTTAAGGGGTGTTAAAGATTGAGTGAAATGTCTCCATTTCGGCTTCTTATGTCGAGGGAAGAGGCCTTAAAGATAATCCTTGACACAGTGAAGCCTATTGAAAGAACGGAATCAGTGGGTATCGATGAGGCCGTTAATAGGGTCTTAGCATGCGATGTAAGGGCGGAGGTGGATGTCCCTCCATTTGATAGGGCAGCAATGGATGGCTATGCGGTTCGGGCTGAAGATACATTTAGAGCCTCGCAATTCAACCCTGTAAAGCTTAAGGTCGTCGGCTTCCTGCATGCAGGGGAATCCTTTAAGGGGGAGATTAAGGGCGGTGAATGCATTCGGATAGCAACGGGATGCCCCATTCCAGATGGTGCAGATGCCGTAGTGATGGTGGAGTTCACGGAGGAAAAGGATGGTTACGTCTTAATATTTAGGGGGGTCTATCCTGGAGAGAATATAGCCTCGAGGGGGGAGGATATAAAGCGAGGAGAGATAATCCTTAAAAAGGGAGAGCTTCTAACTCCCGCAAAGATCGGTGTTCTGGCAGCCCTTGGATACAGGAGAATTTCAGTCTATCAGAAGCCGCATGTAGCCGTGATACCAACGGGATCAGAAATACGTGATCCGGCCTCTCCTCTCGGGGAGGGCCAAATATACGACGTAAACTCATACACCTTAACCTCGATTCTTTTGGAGAATGGCGCTTTAGTAACTAGATCATCAATTATCCCAGATACCTTTGATGATATAATATCGGCGATCACACGGCATTTAGATCACGATTTGATCGTGTTCTCGGGCGGAAGTAGCGTTGGTGAAAGAGATCTGCTTGTTAAGGCGATCGAGAAGATGGGGAGCCTTCTATTCCATGGAGTTCAAATTAAACCCGGAAAACCTACCCTATTCGGCCTTGTTAAGGAGACTCCTATTCTAGGAATGCCCGGATATCCAACTTCCTGTCTGAGTAATGCGTATATCTTCCTTGTCCCGGCAATTCGTAAGATGGCGCGGCTTCCCCCCAAAGATCCACGGGTAGTCAGGGCTAGGATGGGAGTGAGAGTAGTCTCAGCCTCAGGTCGCGAGCAGTTTCTAACAGTGAAGATAAAGAATGGCGTTGCATATCCCGTCTTTAAGGCGTCAGGAGACATTACAAGCATGGCTAAGGCCGATGGATACATAATCTTACCGGTTAATCTTGATGTGATAGAGAAGGGAGAAGAGGTCACCGTCACCCTCTTCGATTAAAAAAGATTAAGAATTTAACGGTGAAATATGGAATTTAGTTCTGGGGAGATCCAGATGAGGGCTAGGGGGATTCTCGTCTCGAAAGGGAGAGCTGAGATAGTCGAGGTTGAGGTTGATGATCCAGGTAGAGATGAAGTTCTAATCGAGACAAGGGCCTGTGGGATCTGCATGGAAGAGGTCTACATTTATAGGGGGTTTGCTTCCGGGCGGAAGAGTTGTTGGTCATGAAGGTGTAGAGACTGTTGTAGAGGTTAGAGAGGATGTGGAGAACGTTGATGTTGGAGATATGGTAACGACGCTTGGGGGACCAGCTTTCGCCGAATATTATAAGACGAAGGGCTGTAATGTTGTGAGAATGCCGTCTGGAATTGACGATTATACTCTCTGGATCTCGGAGCCCCCTTGCATGCGTCGTTAATGGAATTAGGGGAGCATCAATAGAGATAGGCGATAATGTCTGCCTTATAGGCTGCGGATATATGGGTCTTCTACTCCTCCAGGCCACGCCCATAAGATACATGAGTAGCCTTGTAGCATTGGATATCTGTGATGAACGCTTAGATCTTGCAAGAGACTTTGGAGCCGAATATACTCTAAATCCGAGGAGGTGTGACCCCGTAAGAGAAGTAAGGAGATTATGAATGGAAAAGCCGATGTTGTGATAGAGGCATCCGGCGCTCCGGAAACGCTTAATTTGGCAGCATCCATCCTGAAACGCAGTGGAAAATTAGTAATATTCGGGAGGCATGTAATTGATGAGAAGATCCCTCTAGAGAAGTGGCATACATTCGGATTTAAGGTGTTCAATATCTCGCCCAGCTCATCAAGGAACTTCAATAGGACTTCCATGATGCAGTCAAGTTATTGAGAAAAGGAGTCTTTGATCAAAGCCGATTAATCAAGCATAGGTTCAAGTGAGTGTCCAGATGAAGCGTTAAGGGCGGCATCCGAGAAGCCACCGGGATATATTAAGGTGTCATAGTATTTTAGGCGTTGCGTCAATTATATATGCCCGAATGGAAAAGCCATTGTAGTGTGCGGGTGTTCTGAATGAGGCTTGCAGTCGGCTCAATATATGAATTGACAGATGATAAACTTGAATTTGCAAGGCAAATGGGGGTTAAGGATGTTATACTCCACGTTCCGATCCATCCATCGCTCTATAATGGTCCAGGCTACTATGAATTCATGCCGCTCATAAAGATTAAAACAAAGATCGAATCCTACGGTTTGAGGCTTCACGCGATCGAGAACATACCGCGAAAATGGTATATGAATGTGATGCTTGGCCGTGAGGGAAGAGATGAGGAGATAGAGAACTTCTGCAAGACCCTAGAGAACATGGGGAGAGCTGGCATACCAATATTAGGCTACAACTTCATGCCAATGGGCGTCTGGAGAACATGCGATGATACTCCTTGGAGGGGAGCTCGAGTGACTAGCTTCGATTATGAACTCGTGGAAGACGCGCCGGCGCCTTATGGGGTAATAGACGATAAGCAAATGTGGGATAACTTCAAATACTTCATGAAGAGGGTTCTCCCAGTCGCTGAGGAGGCAAACGTCAAGCTCGCCCTTCACCCCGATGATCCACCAGTTCCATCACTCGCTGGAGTGGCTAGGATCTTCCGGAGCGTAGAGGCATTCAAGCGTCTCATAAAATTATTTCCGAGCGATTATGTCGGAATAGAATTTTGTCAGGGCACATTCTCGGAGATGGGGATAGATGTTATTGAGGCCATTCGATACTTCGGCTCGAGGAAAAAGATATTCTATGTCCATTTCAGAGATGTGCGTGGAAACCCCTATAAATTCCATGAGACATTCGTGGATGATGGGCAAACGGACATGCTGGAGGCCATGAAAGCCTATAAGGAGGTAGGCTACACTGGCGTATTCATAGACGATCATGTTCCACGTCTACCAGGAGATACCGAGTGGGGGCATAAATCGCATGCGTATGCATGCGGATACATTAAAGCGCTCATTAAAGCCGTTAATGCGCTAGGCTGAAAAGGCAAAATTGCCCTTTGTATTGCATGAGCTTACGGCTCAGCCTCCAGATCCATCTAGGAATATTCTAATCCTAGGAGGGCAGAGACGGCCCAGTTTAAGAGCCATATTAACATTTAGAGTTAGAGCATTATTATGTGATTACGCGAGAAAAATTGTATATAAAGTGATTTCAGAAGCTCGTCGATGTGCATAGAGCATTTTTCTAACGTGAATGTGCATGTCTGTCGAGCTTAGAAGTATTTTTAAGTCTTGTTCTCAGATGTGCGTGTAGTCTGCTCTTAGAGGGATGTTTCTCTCACCTTTGTCTTGCGCGGAGTCTCAAGCATCATACTTAGCCTTTCGGTCACCTGATCTTTTTAAGACTAAACGGTAAGGCTAGGTGGATGTACGCTTTGCCCTCAAAAAAGCGAATTTCACTCAACATAGTAGAATTGTCCTATGCTCTTCTGATACTTGTCTAGTTGAGATCCCTCTTTATTAACTCTCGGTCTTTTGGTCTGCGGATCCCTCCTGAAGGTGATTCCCATCTCCCTTAGAAACATATTCATGCCATCTCTTAAGCTCATTGGGGCCTTAGCTAATCCTCTACTTCCAGGCTCGCCGCTAAATACCATTAGCCTGTCAGCTACAAAATCCAATACTACAATATCATGTTCAACGATGAATGCCGTAACGTTTCTCTCTTCAACTATACGTCTTACCGTCTGAACCATCGCTAATCTCTCTTCTATATCAAGGTAAGCGCTTGGCTCGTCTAGGAGGTATAGATCCGCCTCTCTGGAGAGGCATGCTGCTATTGCTACCTTCTGGAGTTCCCCCCCGCTTAATTCCTTCACTCTTCTATTGAATATTTGGTCTAGATTGAGTGGGCGGATTATCTGGGTTCTATAGAGGCTTGAGGAGAAATTCTCCTTTGCTATGCTCCTTAAAAGCTCCTCCACGGTTCCATCGTAATCTGATGAGATATACTGTGGCTTATAGCTTATTGAAAGAGCATCTTGAACCGGCGGCTTTCCCTCATCTGGCTTCTCGAATCCAGCGATCATCCTTATGAATGTGGTCTTTCCTATTCCATTTGGGCCTAAGATCCCGATTATCTCTCCCTCTCCTACTTCTCCCCCCTCCACATCTAAGGTGAAGTCCTCGTAGGTCTTTCTCATATTGTCCCATTTTATCAGCGGAGTCTTAGATGGAACCGTGGAGATCGGAGGCTTAACGTGAAATCTTATAGGTTCCTTTCTGAAGCGGAGGTTCTCATCTCTGATGTATCCCTCCAAGTAAATGTTTATGCCAACTCTAACCCCATGAACATGAGATACAACTCCATAGACTCCGGGAACTCCATAGAGGACGCAGATGTAATCTGATAGATAATCGAGGACGGCTAAGTCATGCTCGGCGACAATGATCATCTTATTTTCCTCTCTAAGACTTCTTATCGCCCTTGCAGCTGCGAGTCTCTGTTTAATATCTAAGTAGCTTGAGGGTTCATCGAAGATGTAGACATCGGCGTCTCGTGATATTGCCGCGGCTAATGCTACTCTCTGGAGCTCCCCGCCGCTGAGAACCTCCATTCTGCGAGTCCATACTGCCTTAAGTTCGAGCATATCTGAGATCTCTTCCAATCTGCCCCTCTCATCGACCTTCGATAGTACCTCTCCGACTCTCCCCTTTATTACCTTAGGGATCATATCGACATATTGGGGCTTATGGATGACTCTAAGCTTGCCCTCGCTTAGCATCTTAAAGTATGACTGCAGGGTTGAGCCTCGGAAATGCTCTATAATCTCATCCCATCCCGGGGGATCGGCGTATCTACCCAAATTCAGCATTATCTCGCCTGAGAGTATCTTTAGAGCCGTTGATTTTCCAATCCCATTAGGCCCAATTAATCCAAGGACATTTCCGAAGGAGGGAATCGGCAATCTATAGAGCTTAAACATGTTTGGGCCGAAGCGATGAATGCATTCTCCCTCAATCTCGTCTGGTAAATTGACTATTGATATGGCCTTGAAGGGGCATTTCTTCACGCAGATCCCGCATCCAGTGCATATTATCTCTGAGATCTCAGGTTTTCCATTCTCAAATCTTATAGCCTCATTTCCGCTTCTAACCTGTGGGCAGAAGCGCTGGCATGCCCTATCGCATCGATCAGGCTTGCATTTGTCCCTATCGAGAACGGCGATTCTAATCTTTCCTTCCTCCAAGGGATCTGGTGGATCCCATAGCCCTTTAATAAATCCATTGATCATCGATGTTAATAAGGAAAAGTAAATAAGCTCTTCTGCGAAGATGTAGTCGATATTGGAGGTGTGAGGATTTTTTGGTAGAAGATTTCAATCTTATAATTTCATGTGCTAGGGGATTGGAGAGTGAAGCATGTTCTGAGATTTGGTTTCTACTTGGCGAGGTTGGCGATGAGGATCCAAGGGTTGAGAAGACCGAGGTTGCAGGGCTTATAGTCGCGAAGACATCGTTGGATCCATTTGAGGCCGTCCGTAGGCTAAGGGAGATGCTGAGAAGGGAGCCCCACGAATTTAGATATACCCTGAAGGTGGTTCCTGTTGAGGTGGTCGTTCCCACAAGGCTCAGTAGCATTGAGGAGGCCGCTGCTCATCTATCGGAGAAAATAGGTGCAGATGAGTCTTTCCGTATTACCATAGAAAAGAGACATACTGAGATCTCGACGAGGGACATGATCGAGGCGATAGCGAAGCATGTAGATAGAAGAGTAGATTTAGAGGATCCGGATAGGATAGTTCTGGTTGAGATTATTGGGGGAGTAACTGGTATATCCGTTATCAGACCGGATGATATACTCTCAGTTGCGAAGGAGAAGAGGCTACTTCCTCGCGGCGAGAAGGGCTGACCGCTCAATAAGTATGCTCGTTAAGGCCTTCTTCTCTGATCCCCTAAATGCAGCCTCGATCTCCTCATCTGAAACTCTAAATATCGACTTTATCAATTCAAACTTTTCATCTGTAAGTTCAATTACTTCATCATCCCGTTCTCCCCCAATGCTCTCCGAGATCCTAGAAGCGGCTTGTATGCCTTTCTCTCTGCTCTTTGCCAATAAAACCACGATCATCCTTGAAGAGTCAGGCTTTACGCCTAGCATATCAATGGCCTTTCTGATCTGGTGCTGTCCAGAAGCGTAAAGCATGATCTCCATTGCTAGGCTTTCCGATATCCTATTTCCTGACTCAAAGGAGTTTAGGGCGTTAAGCACGGAAAAGTATAAGTGATCAAACCCGGCTATCCTATCAGCGTCGAATACCTGAACCTGACAGTCTGAAGCTGCATCTTTTATCTCTTCCAAAAACAAGTTTAGGTTCGAGATCTTAACATTTTTGAATCCCATGAATATTACGCGCCATCCCATGATCTTCTTAATTATCATCTCTTATCTTCCAGAAGTGATCTTCCCTAAAAATCGTTTAGGATGGTGGAATCGCTGTTATTCACGCGATCTCTTGGAGGGCTCTTAGGCGCTTTATTAAGTTAGGATGAGTCGAGAAGAGCTCGGCGATCTTATCTGCAACAGTCAGTTTTCTCCTGATATACTTCTCGATCAGATCCCTCTCAGTCCCCCAAATACTTGCCTGATGAAGTTCTCTAATGTCCCTGTGTGAAGTCTCCGGATCGGCAATGAATAGCATTCTTAGGGAGCTCATGTGACTAGTACCTCCTATACGCCTCCGTGTTCTTTCAGTTGACTCAACTATCTTTATAAGTCCAATAGATAGTTTTCTAGCTCCATCCTCAACGATCGATGCGCTATGTCTATCCGCATAATACTCCCTTAGGCGGCTGAGATACAGCGTGAAGAGCGTCAAGATCCAATAGAGAATTATACTCAGGAATCCTATGAGCGCCATTATCGAAGCGTTGCTTCTTTCATCTCGTCCGCCCCATGCAGAAGACCACATCAGCGAATAGCCTATATAGTATAGTAGTGCTGGCAGAATCGAGACGAACATCATCACTTGAACATCTTTATGCTTCAAGTGTCCCAGCTCATGTCCAATTACGGCTTCTATCTCATCCCTGTCTAGGGTATTAAGTAAACCTGTGGTTACGGCAACTCTATTTCCAGTTAATGGAGAACCGTATGCAAAGGCGTTTGGTATTGGTATGTTGGCGATCATTAATTGTGGCGGTTTAATACCGCTTTTACGGCTGAGTCTCTCAACGATCTCATAGAGCTCCGGCTCTTCGCTTCTTGATACCCTTCTAACTCTGTATAGGGCGTCGATTATATGAGGGGCGAAGAGCCACTGTAGGACGTTGAAGAATACTACGAATAGCGCTAATGTGTAGATGCTAAATGCATCTATGAGTGAGAGTATTATCGTGAAGAAGAGCGTTGAGAGGCCGATTATGGCGGCTAAAGTCGCGGCCATCGTAGCCTTAAGCTTTAAAATGCCCATTTCACCACCACACGATAATGAATGAGAACCTTTGGATATATTTTTTGCTATTCCCAGATGCTTTCGTCACTCAAATAGTGTATTGATTCCCTCTCCTCTTCGAGGCTTATCGAATTAAGGATATTCTTGATCTCCCTCCTGGATATCTCGGCTAATCTCTCAGAGATAAAACCCAACGATAAGGCATCCTCAAGTTTTTCAGCATCGATCCTCTTTACTTCGCCATTCGGCCAGACACAGATGTCAGTTTCTAGATCTACATATCGAATCTTTCTTGGGTAAAGCTCTATTGGAGTGTTTATGTTGATGTATGTTCCTTTGTATTCTTCGTCTTTAGAGAAGTATCTCGTTCTAAAGCTCAGATCGCCTATTCTAATTTCACTTATGGCATAGTCTCCCTCATCCTTGTGAACGTTAAGGCCATCATACACGCCCTTACTAAAGATCCTCCTGAGAAGGATCATCCTTCCATCCTCTATGGAAAACCTAACTATCTTTGCCGGTCCGAGGTTAAATGTCTGCCCAGCAATCTTCACATGCTCCATGCTTATTCTCCATCCGGTCTTAGGGAGGATCCTAGATACATTCTCCCTTAGGAGGCTCTCCACCTCCTCTCTTTCACATCCCTCACTGAGCATTCTCTCAGCTATATCAACCATCATGGATATTCTGCCGCCGCAGGCCTTATAGTAGTGATGACCTGAGACGGTCGGTGTAACGGTATTCCTGATCTCGTCAAGTCTTCTCTTGGAT
>Ga0180301_10002192_pt1 | contig 15336 bp, 13 predicted proteins | sample GuaBasSediGuay16_FD_121797 | JGI IMG/M metagenome (GOLD analysis project Ga0180301, IMG submission 121797) | Subseafloor sediment microbial communities from Guaymas Basin, Gulf of California, Mexico - Guay16, Core 4569-2, 12-15 cm | ecosystem: Environmental > Aquatic > Marine > Hydrothermal...
AACTTAGGTAGGTAAGGGATTGCATCCGCGCTTACTCGCAAGTCCACGCAGAAAATCGATTTCCCAAAATCGCTTCTTCTTTTATTTATAGCTTAAAAATTAAATCCATCCATTCCATGAACACAGAGAATTTGCCTTGCGTAAAAGTCGAGAAGAGCAGAGGTGAAGAAATCAGGCGAGCGTTGAAAGAACTCAAACTGCTAAGATTTGATGCAAGAATAACCACCAACGATAATTTCATTTATTTACCGCTTATACGAGTGCTAAAAAAGGATGAAATAGAAGAAATAGGCGTTGAGAAACCTTTAATACGAGAATTTGAGGTGGTGGAACAGAGAAGAAACATTGAAGACATCATTGGCTTTAAGCCATCTTATGAAATCGTGGGAGATATAGCGGTGCTAACAGACGCGGATTTAACCGCAGAACTGTTCGTTGCACACGCACTAATGAACCTGCATAAAAACATTAAAGTGGTTGCAAAGCGGATTTCACCCGTGGAAGGTGTATTCAGGAAAAGGAAAATCACGATAATTGCAGGCGAGAACAGGACTGAAACGATGCATAAGGAGAACGGATGTAGATACAAGCTCGACCTGGAAAAAGTTTATTTTAATCCTCGCTTGGCGAATGAACGAAATAGAGTGGCATCGCAAGTTGATCGCCGCGAGAAAGGAGAAATAATAGACATGTTCGCTGGTGTTGGCTCTTTCTCCATACAAATCGCTAAACGAGCACCCCTAAGCCACGTTACTGCAATTGATATAAATCCCTATGCGATACAGTATCTCAGAGAAAATATAAAACTGAATGGCGTGAAGAACGTAGAAGCGATAGAGGGAGACATAAAAGAAATTTACGTGAAGTTCAGAAACCGCGCAGACAGGATAATCATGAACCTGCCGAAAAGTGCTTATTTATTTCTTGATGAGGCATTGTGTATGCTCAATCCGCAAGGCGGAATAATTCATTTCTACGATGTGGAATCTTCTTACCCACGTGGGGAACAGAGAAAATCGCTTGAAACTGCCATCACCAGAGCGAAGGAGAAATTAATGGCAAAAATAAAAGAGGCATGTGGACGTGAAGGGCTTCTTTTACGGTCATTAGAGATACTGGAAGCGAGGAAAGTGAAGCCTTATGCCCCGTATTTGTATATAATTGGCATAGATGCGGTGATTGGTTTTGTTCTATAACGATTAAACTAAACGCCAGACACAAGCGTAGCAATACCCACCGCTCCTGCATGTTGCGAATAGGGAGGTACAATTATCTCAACACCGAGCATATCCTCAAATTCTCGCTTCACCCCTTCTACCAATGACACACCACCAACAAAAATAACCGGGGGTCTAATTTCCATCTCCTGTATCTGATTCTCATATACCTGTTCAGCAACTGAGCGACATGCAGCAGCAGCTACATCTTCCCTTTTCACTCCGGAAGCGAGAGCAACGACTAGACTTTGTATGCCAAACACCATACAATAGCTCTGCAACTCAAACTCACCTTCTCCTTTCTTCACCTTCGACTTCATCGCTAGCTGACCCAGCTTTGAGATGTCCACATCCAATCTGTGAGACGCTACCTCGAGGAACCTACCTGATGAACCACCGCAAATACCACCCAAATTAAATGTATTTGCTATTCCATCTCGCATCAGAATCAGCTTATTGTTCATTCCACCTATGTCTATCACCGTGGCATCGCCTTTATGTCGTTTGGAAAGCAAAGCAGCTCCTTTTGATACCACACTTACTTCCTCTAAATTTAAGTCTGCCTTTACGTGTTCACTCACGAGTTCACGTCCATGTCCAGTCACGCCAATTGCATCTACCTTCTTTCCGGATATTCCTGCTTCTTTTAACGCCGCTTCTATCGCATCATCCGCACTTTTTACCGGATCCGTGGTTGGCAGCCATCCTTCCCCTATTATTTCATTATCGCGCATCACCACTACCTTCGTTGTAGATGAGCCAGAATCAACGCCAATTGTAATCCCTTCTTGCTTCTCACGCATCAAAAGAGCCTTCCTTGTTATCATCGTCTTCAGTGCCTCTAATCGCGAGAATATCTCTATCTCCTTCGGCTTCTCCACGTTTGAATACGAGATGATGGGAATATCAGTTCTCTCATGCAGAAATCTCCTTACCATGTCTTTTGCAATTGTTCCCTCCGCGCACCTGAAACAGGTGAGGAGCAAAGCGCCTTTTATCGTCGGGTCATCTAACATGGATACTGCGCGTGCCATCATCATGTTTAAGCTCGGGCTTTCTGCCACAAATCCAAGCTCTTTACACGCCAGTTCCACTTTCGATAATTCCATCTCAGGATAAACCAATTCGATGCCCACACGCCCGGCTATGTCGTCCAGCATCCATTGAATTCCACTGTACTCCGTCCCACAAGAAATCTGCGCAACTTTCGTCATTTTTACCCTATCACTTCTTCTCTTCCCCTGATAATCGCGCTAAAAACTTCATTATTGCAGATACCATCTCGTCCATTTTCTCTCCTCCTTCATACTTCACTTCCAATGTGGGTATCTCGCGCTTCCTTATCAGAAACTTGAAGAATTCGTCCGCAACGGCGCAGCCCATACAGCCAAAAGTAGGAGGCGCATCACTCAGAATTATCGAGGCTTCTGCCTTCTCCAGCAGCGGAGCAAGCAGTCCTATTCTACCTTTTAACCCCGCTGGTTCTTCCACTGAAACATACCTCAACGCCCTTTTCAAGTCATCCTCCGTGATATTTATCGGTGGTGCGTCTATTTCCGCATCCCTCACATGTTCGCCTATTTCCTTCATCAATACCACCGCTTCATGTCCCCCTCTTTCCACCAAATCCGATAATATCATACTATTTGGCGGATACACCAGTACTTTCATTTTATATCCTCCTTCCTATTTTTTGTTAATGTCTATTAATTAAAAGCTTAAATATGTAAAAATTTTTTATGGAAAAGGAAAAAGACAAAACTTCCTTTTTTCCTTTCCCCTGGATAAGGGAAGGGCAAAGGGAGTTCATGGAAGACGTAAAACACGCAGTAGAAGGCGGGAATATACTCATTGCTCACGCGCCTACCGGGATAGGAAAAACAGTTGCTGTTCTTGTTCCAGCGTTGCAGTATGCCATTGAGAATGGAAAGAGCATCTTTTTCCTCACTTCCAAAAGGAGTCAGCACAAAATCGCGATTGATACGCTCAGGTTGATAAAAGAGCATGCAAAACTCAATTTCGTGGCTGTTGATGTCATTTCAAAGCAATCCATGTGCCCCAGAGCAGTATCCATATACCGGGAGTTTTACTCGCTGTTCAGTGAATTTTGCAAGTCTGAGCAGCGCAATAGAAGATGTCTTTATTTCCTGCGACAGGACGAAGAAACGCCACAGCGGATAAGGGAAAGCATAATGCATGTGGAGGAGTTGTATAAATGGTGCACCTCCAGAGGGGTATGCCCCTATAAGGCGGCTTTGGAAGTGAGTGAAACTGCTGATGTGCTCGTCTGCGACTATAATTACCTCTTTTCCGGCGACATCGCAGAAGCAGTGTTAGAGAAAATAGAGAAGGGGTTGGAGAACCTCATTGTCATCGTTGATGAAGCTCACAACCTCCCGGATCGCATAAGAAACAATCTCAGCAGTGAATTACGAATGAGCACCGTAACAGAAACTGCAAGGGGTATCAGGCATGCAAATCCTGAGATGTATGGAAATCTAATGGAGTTGGAGCGGATTTTCACAAAATTGGCTATGGAAGCGAGCAAAAGCAAAAAAGAAGAAATGAACGTGGATAGGAATTTCTTGGTGGAGGAGATGGAGAAGGTATTGCGGCGGAGAATAGAAGCAATAAGTTACGATGACTTTGTCAACTCGCTCAGAAACATTGCGAAAGACTTGGTGACTGCGGAAGACGCTGAAAACACTAAGTACCTCTCTGCGGAAGATAAACGCATTCTTCAAAGCCTGAAGAATAAACGCCCTTCACAATATCGGGATATGACTGAAAACAGGGGAAAACCAAAATATAGAGACGATATGATGCAAAGAAACGTTCTCAGCATTGCTGATTTCTTGGATGGATGGCGGACAAGAGAGAAATGCTTACGGATCTTTTCACTTTCGCAGAACCCTTCTCTTTGCTTCAAACTGCTCGACCCTTCCGTAATAAGTGAGCCGATATTCGCGAGGGCGCATTCTACCATAATGATGAGCGGCACGTTATGCCCAACTGAGATGTATGCTGATGTTTTAGGCGCATCCCCGGATAGGGTAAAAGGTAAAGAAATTGTTTTAAGGGAGTATAAGTCGCCTTTCCCTGAGGAAAATCGGCTGATTATCGTTACAAAAGAGCTTACAACGAAATATAAAGAAAGAGGCGAGGAGATGTACCAGAAGATAGCTGAGAAGATTGGAGAGGTGGCTAAATACGTACGAGGTGGCATGGCAGTTTTCTTTCCTTCTTATGCACTTCTAAAAAGCATTTCCGCGAAATTACCCCCTGAAGTAAGAAGAAGGGCGATGGAAGAACGGAGAGAGATGAAAAAGGAGGAGAAGAACAGGTTATATGAAATGCTGAGGGATGACGATGAGAGGATATTGCTCGCCGTGCAGGGCGGTTCACTTTCCGAAGGCATGGATTATGAATCCAACACGCTGAAGGCGATTATCGTGGTCGGATTGCCGTTAAGTCCACCAACACTGGAGGTAAAAACGATTGAAGACTATTATGCAGGGAAATATGGCGCGGAAAAGGGAAGGCTTTATGGTTACTACTACCCCGCAATTACAAAGGTGCTGCAAGCAGCAGGCAGAGGTATAAGAAGCGAACACGACCGTTGCATTATCGTGCTGATGGATTACCGATTTGCAAAATATCCGTATAAAAAATGTTTACCCCCGGATTACAATGTGAGGCTTACGGATAGGGCGGAAGAGTTTGCAAAAAACTTTTTTAAAAAAGAAAAAAAGCAAAGTGCCAGCTAAGCTAAAAGTCAAAATTGCAATTCACTTGATGCACTTTGCATTTGCAATTAATATTAATTAATTTAAAACTCCTCTCCAACCCCTTCAAGTTCCTCGCCAAATTCCTCTTCCACTTCTCTTTCCAGTTCAACACCAGCGCCGGCACCTGCACCTAAAGCTTTCTCAAGCAGTTCCCTTACAGAATTCCATTTTTCAAGTGCTCTTTCCTTGTCATAAGGGAAACTGTAAGTTTTCCTCGCCCATTGGGTATCTACTATCTTTTTACCCTCCATTTTTTGCACCCAGTGTGTCTCTACGGAGATAAACTTGCCATAATCCCCCTCTTTTACAAAACACCTCAATACTTGCCTTGGACTGCCATCCTCCTTTTTCATTATCACTTTGTACCCGACATCTCGTAATATTCTTATATTCGGTTTTATCTCACTCATGTTTTTTTTCACCTACCCCTATTTATATTTCCTGTTGGTATATAAATTAGGAGGATATAATTAAATATATCGTCGTTGGTTATGAGCAACGAAGTTCTGGATATGGAGAGATAAGAAGGTTTACACGCATGCTGAAATGCTTTCGAGACCACTGGCTCTTATTCTTGAGTTTTTCCCTATTTTGCCAACTAAAAAACCTTCATGACGTTAATATCTCCTCGAACAACTCCGTCTCCAGTTCGTGCAACATTGGTATCCCTGTGACTTCGGCTGCGAGCTTACTCATTGAAGCAATATCACTCCGGTCTATCAAATCCAGTTTGAACTTCCTTGTACCTGCAAGCATCTGCTTCAAGCCAAGTCCTAATCTCTCGCTGAGATACGTATAGACGCCAACCGCAGACCAGGGTATCTCATTGCCTACTTTACCACCATATTCCGCTTTTAACTTCTCAGCAGCGATAAAGAACCTCTCCGGACTGTTACCATATTTATTTGCAAAATCCCTTGGTAACCTGCCCTTTTCTGCGAGTTCACAGTAATAGAGGGCTTTCATCGCTGCTGTCAATGGCGATCTTGCCATGGTGATTGATTTCACGAATGGACCTTTACCGCGATTTCCATCGAAATTGCTAAGCGCGATCGCCTTGAACATCTGCGTCTCGTTGATGAACCCGCCAGCCATGCTTATATCCGGCACGTATTTTCCTTCTCGCTCCAGAATCCTCGCGCACTTCAATATCTGCGACTCTAAATAAACCGTGGGCGTGCTCATCTCGTTCATCATCGGCACCGGACTCATTCCCGTGCCACCACCAGCGCCGTCGAAAGTGATGTAGTCCACTTTGGCTTCCGATGCCACTTTCATCGTCCATGCGACGTCCACGGGTCGGTAAGCCCCGGTTTTTATCGTTACATATTTTGTCCCTATGCCTCTCAGCCATTCGACATCCTCCACAAAACCGCGCTCCTCCGGGAATCCTACACGGCTATGTCGCTCGAATGTCTTGAACAAGCCATCATTAAACGCTTCTCGAACCGCTGGCTCTTCAGGGTCTGGTTGCACGATATATCCCCTCTTCTTTAGCTCTAATGCCCTTTCCAGCGAAGATACACGTATTTCTCCCCCTATTGCCTTTGCTCCCTGCCCCCATTTTCTCTCCACTATGTTCACCTCCAGCTTAGACAATACATACTCATCTACTCCCCATCTCTGGTCTTCAACGTTTGTTTGCACCGCTACATCACCGTATTTGCCGTCCCAGTATTCCTTGAACAGTTTTACCCGGCGTTCCATCTCAGGCGATTTCATCACTTTTCCGTTCGTGAATACCGACTCTTTATCAACACCGCAAACGTTCTCCCCGATAATAATTATTATTCCTGACAGCGCAGCACCGATTGCAAGCGCATCCCAGTTGTTTTTTCCTACGTCAGTGGACCCGAAGGCGCCGATTGCCAGGGGAATTTTTAGCGGAATTCCACCCATCTTCGATTCTATATTCACGTTGTGGAACAAAGCGACATCCGGATTGGGTTCTATTCCTTCTGCACCCTGTAACCGGGAAAGGATATTAAAATCTGACCAATCAAGTCCATAATCCTTGTTCGACGCAGCCGTACTCCAACCAAATTGCTCCGGTTCCGGATACAATACCTCTCTGCCCCTGAATGCACTCTTTCCTATTTCGCACAGCACTGTACACTCCTTCACGCATATCGGACACATTCCACTCAGCGTATTCACATCCCTCCTTCTCACGGACGTTCCCGTGGTAGACCTCGCATTTGCATATATATCTGTCATTTCAATCACCTCTTTCTTATGGTTTGCAATGTAAAAGAATATGGATTGGTTAAGCAGGAGAAACAGATCCCCATCTGGTCCATTATCATGCCATAATTCCTCATTTTCTTATTAAAAGCAACTCTTTCTATCTTTTTTATCCCTTCTTCGCTCAGCTCCCTCTTTTCTATTGCCCTTTCTGTAATACTAACGAGCTCCTCTCCCGCTTTTGTCCGAATTATTAATGTCGTGTATCCATCCGGCGAACCTACCGAACCTGCGGAAATATCTGCAAGCTGTGAGGAGAAATCTTCACATATCCTGCATGTATCCATGACGCAAGGGTCCAGTTCTTTAGTTGGAATAGCGAACTCCCTGTCTTTTGTAACCACCATGAATTTCCCCTTTGTAACGTAAAACCTTTCCACCTCTTTGATGTCTATCCTCCGTTCAGCGAGGAACATAACCAGATCACGGTGCCAGAAAGCCTCAGTGTCGAAAAGTCCGATTAAGACTTTCACTCGATCCATCTCCAAAGCAGGGTCACGCAATGCTTGAAGTCTTCTCACCGCCTCTATTTTACAGCCAGTACCGACCATCGCGATATTTTCATAACCGCGGTCTATCGCCTCCCACACACCCATGACAGAAGGACAGGCAGTGTATTTTGGACCTATGCCGAGCAAAACTTCTTCCGGTGTGGTGGCAACAAAAGGTTCGGCTTTCCAATCTTCTGTCCGCGTAGCGATAACCGCAGCATCTATAAAACCACTTCTTAACGCTTCACATAGCATTGCTGTTATAAGACTGCCATCCTGCCCCACTTCTCTTATGCCCTCCTCCGTTGCTCTTGCACTTATTATCTCTTTATAGTGTCCCAGGATTCGTCCCTCGGGACTGGAAGCACAAGGACTGAAATCACATACGCCATATTCCATCCTTGGACACTCCTCCTCACATAAACAACAGACTGCGAATGAACGAGGACAGAAACTGAAACAGAAGCCCGTTGACACTGTCCCGCCGCAGCCCTTATCCCATACCACTTCCTCCTTGGTATACTTCTTAAAATCCGGTATGAACGCAGCGCAAGCACCACAATAGCAGCATACCGGGAAGCTTCTTTCATTTGCCATAGACTTTGCTTTCCTCCTTTGTTTTTTATCTGTAATAGCTGCTCCGTATCCACCTTTCACTGTGGAGTATAAAAAACTTTTTGAGAACTGAACTTTTCATAGTGCGTTTGTCCATTCCCAACTTTTTATTTTCCTAAGAACCAATTGAGTAGTTGTAGCAAGTAAAAATGGCAATATAATAAAAGAAGGTTTATTTATATAAAAAGGGGAAGAAGAAGAAGAGAGGGGGAAGAAAATGACGAGTATACGGGAAAGAATGGAAAGGATGGGCATAGGGAAGAGAATAAGAATGGAAAGAATCGTGGACCGGAAGAGCGGAAGAAGTGTTATTGTCCCTATGGATCATGGTGTGACGTCAGGTCCGATATATGGGTTGACGGACATGAAGCGAGCAGTAGATGCGGTAGCAGAAGGAGGAGCAAACGCCGTTCTCGTGCATAAAGGGATTGTAATAGCCGGGCATAGAGGATATGGCAAGGATATAGGACTAATAATTCACTTATCTGCGAGTACCTCATTAGGACCCGACCCATTAAATAAAGTTACAGTCGCAACGGTAGAGGAAGCGATACGGTTAGGTGCAGATGCGGTGTCAATGCACGTGAATGTGGGAGCGGAGAACGAGGCGGACATGCTTGCAGAGTTGGGGGAGATTGCAATGGTATGTGAGGAGTGGGGCATGCCTTTTCTGGCAATGATGTATCCTCGAGGGAAAAAGGTGAAGAGCGAGCATGACGTGGAGGTGGTGAAGCATGTAGCACGTGTGGGTGCTGAACTTGGTGCAGATATTATAAAAACAAATTATACTGGTGATCCTGACACGTTTAAGGATGTGATAAGCAGTTGTCCGGTGCCGGTGATAATAGCAGGAGGTCCAAAGGCGAATACGGATGCTGAGGTGTTGAAAATGGTGGAAGATGCGATTGCTGCTGGGGCTTCTGGTGTATCAATAGGTAGAAATGTGTTTCAGCATAAGAACCCGATGGATATGACCATCGCAATAAGCAAGATAGTGCATGAAGGTGTATCGGCGGAGGAGACGATGGAGATGCTGAAGTAAAAGATGCAGGTTTTAAGCTATCGACCGAGGGGGTTTTAATTGTTCCAAACCCCTTCTCTCCGCCTAAGAACTACGCACGCACGACTGGAAATTTATAAGAAAATATGAAACTACTGTATCGAGTAGAGGCTCTGAAGGCGGACTTTTTTCGTATGATCAAATTCTCAATCGTTGGTGTCATAGGTGCAGGGATTAACACAGGGTTCCTCTGGATATTGACAGACCTTGCGGGGCTGTACTATCTGTTTTCTTCTGTGGTTGCGATTGAAATTGCCATAATGATGCAATTCATGATGAATGACCGATGGACATTCAGGGATAGAAAAACCACAGATGCAGGACAATTCATTAAGCGTATTTTCAAGAGCAATTTATGGCGTTCTGGAGGATTAGCCGTTAATGTTAGTGTTCTTTACCTCTTTACTGCGTACATCGGCGTATATTATCTTCTATCCAACATCTTTGGGATTATTTGCGCTTTTTCGCTAAATTATATTCTTGAAAGTCGATTAACCTGGGGTATTGGATAAAGTTTTATTTAAATGTATCGCATTATTCATAGCATAGAAAATGGAAGAAAGCTATAGCGCTAAGGATATTCAGGTGCTGAAAGACTTAACAGCGGTGCGAAAAAGACCCGCGATGTATATCGGGGACACCGGCAGTAGAGGTCTTCATCATTTAGTAAGCGAAGTGATAGACAACAGCGTAGATGAAGCTTTGATAGGTTTTTGCTCTTCTATTAACGTGATAATCCACCCTGATAACTCAGTGACGGTGAATGACAATGGTAGAGGAATTCCAGTTGACCTGCATGAGGAATATAACCTTCCTGCAGTGGAAGTAGTGATGACGAAGCTGCATGCAGGTGGCAAATTTGATAATAAGGTATATAAAGTAGCAGGTGGGCTGCACGGCGTTGGAATTTCGGTTGTAAACGCACTCTCAGAGTGGCTGGAAGTAGAAGTGAGGCGAAATGGAAGGAGATATTATCAAAGATACGAGCGTGGGAAGCCGGTATGCGGATTGAAAGATTTGGGCTACTCAGATGAAAATGATGGTAGTGGGACGAAGGTAACATTTAAACCGGACGATAAGATATTCGGGAGTTTAGAATTCGACACCACTATTTTAGCAACACGACTGAGAGAGCTGGCGTTTTTGAATCGCGGGCTTGCGCTCAGCTTGAAAGATGAACGGAGAGATGAAGAAAAGATATTTAAGTATGAAGGAGGCATTGCTTCATTCTTGGAATATATAAACAGAGATAAGAGGGTGCTACACAGACCTGTACTTTTTGAAGACGAGAAGGATAATGTGAAAGTAGAGATTGGCGTGCAGTATAACGACAGCTATGCAGAGAGTCTCTTCTCGTTTGTGAATAATGTGAAGACGGTAGAGGGAGGCAAGCATCTGAGTGGATTTAAAGCGGCATTGACGAGGGTACTCAACGAATACGGCAGAGCGAATAGTATGCTCAAAAAAATCAGTCTGGATGGTGAGGATGTGCGCGAGGGACTCACGGCAGTAATAAGTGTGAAGTTGAGAGACCCACAATTCGAGGGTCAGACAAAAACAAAACTTGGAAACAGTGAAGTGAAGGGGATTGTGGAATCAATTGTGCGGGAACACCTGTGGGATTTCCTGGACGAGAATCCAAATGATGCGAATGCGATAATACGGAAAGCAATGGAAGCAGCGAGGGCGCGAGAAGCAGCACGGCATGCTCGTGAAATAGTAAGGAAGAAGGATTTTTTCGCCGACTCGCTACCCGGGAAGCTTGCGGACTGCTCTGAGAAAGACCCAGCGAAAAAGGAAATTTATATCGTGGAGGGAGATTCCGCAGGTGGTTCTGCGAAACAGGCACGGGATAAAAATTTTCAGGCTATTCTGCCAATACGCGGTAAGATTTTGAACGTGGAGAAAGCGAGACTGGACAAGATATTAAAGAGTAATGAAATCCGTGCGCTTGTTACTGCTCTGGGTGCGGGAATAGGCGAGGATTTCGATTTACAAAAAGCACGCTATGATAAGATAATCATAATGAGCGATGCAGACGTTGACGGTGCGCATATAAGAACGCTATTGCTTACTTTCTTCTTTCGATACATGCCAGAGCTGGTAAGCACGAACCATGTGTATATAGCACTGCCGCCGTTATATATGGTGAAGAAGGGTAAAGAGACGAGGTATGCATTTTCTGATGACGAATACGCAAAGATACTGGCAGACCTAAACGTGAAGGAAGGTGATGCGGGTGTGAAGATACAGAGGTATAAGGGTCTGGGCGAGATGAATCCAGAGCAGTTATGGGAGACCACGATGAATCCGCTTACAAGGGGCATAAAGCAAGTGACTTTGGAGGATGCCGCGGAGGCGGACTGGTTATTCACGGTGTTGATGGGAGAAGAGGTAGAGCCGAGAAGGAAGTTTATACAGGATCATGCGAAGGAAGTGATGAATTTGGATGTGTGAATGTTTTCAGAGACAAAAGAAGGAACCACGAGGATATTAGTGCCAAAACAACCCACAAAGTCTATTTTTTATAATCCGAAGATGGAACTGTGCAGGGACATAGACATAGCGGGAGTAGCTGCTTTTGTTTCTTCTCTACCCTCACGACGGGCATCTCTGAGATATATAGACGCACTGGCAGGGACCGGCGTGAGAGGAGTCAGAATAGCGAAAGAAGTTGGGCTGTTTGTGGCTATCAATGACCGAAGCGAGTCTGCTTACGAACTCATAAACCGAAATATAGAGTTGAATGAAATAGGAGAAAGAGCAAAGGCATATAACGAGAATGCGAATGTGCTTCTCTTGCAGAAAAACTACGATTTTGTGGATATAGACCCTTTTGGATCGCCAGCTCCGTTTCTGGACGCCGCATGTAAATCAGTGAAGAAGATGTTGTTAATTACTGCGACGGATACCGCACCATTATGCGGCGCTCATTCCGGAGGCTTGAGGAAATACGATGCAAAACCTCTTAACACTGAGTATCATAAAGAGATGGCAACACGTATTCTCTTAGGTAGAGTAACGAGAGACCTGTGCAGATATGACAGAGCGATACAGCCGCTGCTATCTTATTCCAAGGGGCATTTCATAAGAATTATAGCAGGAGTGGAAAAAGGAGCGAAAAAAGCAGATGACTGCATGAAGCGACTTGGTTTCATCGCCCATTGCTTCTCCTGTGGTAATAGATTCGCTTTTTCGTGCTCCGATATGCTGGAAATGGAAGTGAAGAAGAACTGTGAGGTGTGTGATGCGAAAATACGCATTGCAGGTCCTTTATATGTGGAAGCGATAAAAGAGAAGAGGTTTTGCGAACGGGTGCATGAAGGGTTGGAAAAAAGGGAGCTGGGTAGGAAGAAAGAAGCAATGAAAACCGTTGCCACATGCATAAATGAGCTGGATATACCTTTTTATTATGACTATCATGCGCTATGCAAGAGTATGAAAGTTCCTCCACCGCCTATTTCTTCTTTAATTGATGATTTACAATTGAACGGTTTTTCTGCGGGCAGAACCCATTTCTCGGATACCGCATTAAAGACCGATGCAAGGATAGATATGATAAAAGATGTTTTGAAGAAATGAACATTGTAGATGCTATCATTCTATTTATTGTTTCCTCCGCATCATTAGTTCAGTGACTCCACCGCTCTCAATTTATAATGAAGTTTTATATTATATGAAAGGAACTTGATAAAAGTGATTATAAACATAGGGAGGTAAAAAATGGAATACGAGATGAAAATGGGGGAATACATAAAAATAAGAGAAAAAAAGAGGCTCTTTGGTACATTTGGATATAGAGGGATAGCTAATAAAGATCTCTCGCCAGGGGTTGCCCTTGATTTAGGTGCTGCACTGGCAACGTATCTGGGAAAGGGAAAGACAGTAGTTGTAGCTCAGGATACCAGAACGTCGTCGGAGATGTTTGTGCATGCTTTAACAGCAGGACTGATAAGTCATGGTTGCAGTGTAAAAACAGTAGGAATTACTCCCACTCCAACTCTGTCGTTTACAATCCCGTATCTCAAAGCAGATGCGGGAATAATGATTTCTGCGTCTCATAATCCTCCAGAATGGAATGGTATAAAACTCTGGAATGCAGATGGTTCTGCTTTTAGCCCGGAACAGGATTTGGTTATCGAGGATATATATTTTGGGAAAAAATTCTTGCCGGCATCCTGGGAAGAAATAGGAAACGTAGAGCAAATAGAAAAAATTAGCGATAGGTACATTGAAGCTATTATTAGCAGAACGAATCAAGAAATTGTCCGACAAGCTGGGTTTAAGGTTGTTTTGGATTGCTGTGGCGGTGCTGCATGTTACGTAACGCCGAATTTGTGTGAGAAGTTGGGATTTGATGTAGTTTCTTTTAATTGCACTCCCGATGGATTTTTTAAAGAAAGACCTGCAGAACCGCGACCAGAAAATATAGGAAAACTCAAAGAGCTCGTTAAAATGCATAACGCTGATTTTGGAGTAGCGCATGATACCGATGCTGATAGAACGGTATTCGTTGACGAAAGAGGTAATTTTATATCCGGAGATAGGACATTTGCTCTGACATGCTATTACCTATTGCGAGACAATCCCGGGAGCAAAATCGTTGCAAATGTTGTTACAAGCTCAGTTATCCTTGACGTTGCTGAAAAGGTAAAAGCAGAAGTACTATGGTCTCCCATTGGCGAGCCGTATATAACAGAAATAATGAAAGACACAGGTGCAGAAGTGGGAGGGGAGGAGAATGGAGGAACGATAATACGAGATTGGGTATGGGCAAGGGAAGGACCCTACCTTGTACCTTTAATAGCAGAACTTATGGCTAATACGGGTAAAACGCTTTCGGAATTGTCCAAAGAGTTTCCAGAATATGCACAGTTGAAGATAAACGTGTACTTTCCAAAAGCAGAGTATGACAAGAAAAAATTTGAAGTGCTAAAATTAATCGAGAAGAAGGTTTCAGAATATAATTATGATAAAATCGTAACAATAGACGGTGTAAAGATATTCTTTGGTAAAGAGTGGCTTGCGATTAGACCTTCTGGAACAGAACCACTATTTAGGGTATTTACAGAGGCAGAAACAGAAGAGAGAGCCAAAGAATTGAACGATAAAGGGGTGGATATAGTAAAAGCGTCATTTGAGGAAGTAGGATAGAATTCATCAACCATCAACCATTTCCATTTCATCGAGTAAAGCCCTCACTTCCTTTGGTGATCGCTGATAAAATCGTGCTTTCGATGGTGTTAAACCTATCTTTACAGAATATACAGAATAAGTACCCTCAGGGAGGACTCTGAACATATCTTCATCTGTAAGATCTTGTTAGCCAATGAGAGGCAGCCACCCCTTTATTCACCCTTCCATCCTTTACTTCACTACCTTGTTTCCTTTCATCACTTGAAGCTCGGTATACCTTTTAATTCTTTTCAACAATCACTATAAGCTCATTCCACATTGTTCTCTCAACTTCCACACTCTCATCCGGGACAGAGGTCTTAAAGCGAGTATCTTCGTCTAAAATGTGCACAGGAACATCTAAATATTTCTTGTCGCTTAATTCCGTAAAATAATCTCGAAAAGCTTTGAGATTTCGCTCAGCTTTTTGTAAAAAAGTAGCGAGGACGTTTGGATTGTAATTTTTCAATTTCTCTGGGAGTATCCTAAATAATTTAAATTCACCGCCTCGCACATTAGAACACTCTCGCACGGTCGTTCAATTAGGATTTCATGTGTTGCTTCAAGCTGGTTGAGGTCTATGGGGGTTGTTTTTGCTTTTGCTATTAATCTTGCCAGCGGAATTATTGGGGTGCGCCCCTAAAAGTAGACACTAAGTTAAGAAATAAGAAAAAATGAAAAAGGGGTGCAAGATGAAAAGAAGGAGGAAATACACACGGGATTTCAAAATTGGTGTAATTAGAGAG
>Ga0180301_10002193_pt1 | contig 15334 bp, 17 predicted proteins | sample GuaBasSediGuay16_FD_121797 | JGI IMG/M metagenome (GOLD analysis project Ga0180301, IMG submission 121797) | Subseafloor sediment microbial communities from Guaymas Basin, Gulf of California, Mexico - Guay16, Core 4569-2, 12-15 cm | ecosystem: Environmental > Aquatic > Marine > Hydrothermal...
CCGCGCTTGTAAGCGGGTCGAGAAGAATTGCTTGAAAGGCTAACGTTTTATCCTTTTCCACAGCAGCTAGGACGCCTAATTCTTGCACGTTAATGGTTGTTCTGTTGAGTGCTGCGCATTGAGGCGGCAAATCGCCAATATAGCATGGGTGAACTCCATTCTCATCTACGAGGCATGGAACCTCGACGCAGCAGCCCCGGGGCAGATTCGTAATCAAACCATCATTCCGCACATTTCCATTTATTCGAGATGCTTCACCTGTCTCGATTGAGTGTATTATCGTTGAACAGTACTCCGCGCTTCTACGTAGAGGTATCTTCTCATCGCTCTGTACTAGTCGAATCATCGATTCGTCTCGTTCCTTCCATCCTTTTTTTAACCTTTCTATCCTCTCGGCAGGAGCAATGAGCTTAAATCTTTCTAGAAGCTCAGGCCGCTTTCTAAAGTATGGAACATACTCTGACATGTGCTGGCTTGACTCCGTGTTGAAGTAACCGAATGCCTTGAAGATCTCAACACGAACAATATCGGCGCCAGCCCAATGAGCATCAGGTCTTGAATATACCTCTGGGTTCTTGAATTTTTCTCTGAGAATTGGATAAGCATCTTTTCCCTTCCATTTTAACTCTAAAAACCATGCCATGTGATTTATCCCAGCGACCCAGTAAGATAATTCTTCTAGAGGTGCACCTAGATACCTCGCAAGTTCACGGGCAGTTCCCTGCACGCTATGGCATAAACCGACATTTTTGACTTTAGTATAATCATTCATGGCCCAACAGAGCATGGCCATTGGATTTGTGTAATTAAGAAGCCAAGCGTCAGGACATAAATCCTCAATATCATGGCAGATCTCTAAAAGAACCGGGATATGCTTCAACGCATAGAATACTCCACCTGGGCCTATTGTATCACCGATTCCCTGCTTCACTCCATATTTCGCAGGAATCTCTATATCAAGTTTGGTTGCCTCTAAGCCTCCAACCCTGATGGAAACTATTACGTAGTCAGCTCCTTCAAGAACAGTTTTACGATCAGTTGTAGATTCTATCTCTGTTTCAAGTTTATGTTGAGTTACTAGTTTCTTCGCGAAGGCTGTTGTTAAGTCTAAAGCTTCCTTGTTGATATCTACTAAAGAAACCGTGCAATTCCTAAGTTCTGGATAGGAGAGAATATCTGTAATCAGATTCTTAGCGAAGACATGGCTCCCTGCGCCGATTATCACGATTTTCAATTAATAGTCACCGCGTAGTATTCACTTCGTAGCCGCTTAATTAGCTTATGCTTTAAACAGGTTTTCATATCTCTCTAATTGAACTGTCCGAGTTGCAGCAGAGAGATTAAATGCCAAGCGATATTTTCATTTCCGAAGAATTCTAGACAAACCATTCAGGCCTCGGTCTAGCCATCCTTTTCAATCTCTTTCTCCTTAAAACCCCAAAGTCGAAGGGAACGAGAAAATCAGCGAGACCCTCTGAATCTATTAGATCCTCTAAATCAATATTTAATTCCAAAATTCCGGAGATCGCTTTTAATACTTCTCGAGCGGCCTTTACATCCAATATGTCTCCTGAAGTCTCAGCTAGCAAACAGAACCCTCTCATTCCACGGAGAGCAGCTAAGCCGATTAGAAGTCCAGCTACGCCGTATATCTGTCCACTTAGAATTTCTGCGCCTATAGAGGCAGCTGTTCTAGCAGCCTTCGGATCTGAAGCCGCATAGTAAAGATTCGGCCTCTCCACTCTCTTTCCAGGCCTATATCCGCCTAGGGTTATTATGTACTTGCATCCGAATCTTTCGGAGACATCGAGAATGGCGTTGCAAAGCTCGTATTGGCCTCTACGGGTAAGGGCTTGAGTGTTGCCATGGAGAAGAAGAAGATCTCGCCCTTCATTTTCTCTTCCCTTATAATAGTATAAGCGGCAAAAAGGCGTTTTGATGGCCCCATCTTTTTCCACAACTGCGATGTCTGGAAAAGCGGCTGATCTAATCTCGCCGAGAAGATTTGCTTTCAATTTTTTGATTAGAAAGGCAACTGCTATGTTCGCTACAAGGCCTATTCCGGGAAGTCCTTCTATGAGTATGGGGTTTTTGAGTTCCGGTCTTTCACTAATTCTTATTTCGCAGCTCAATAAATGCACCTTTAACATTTTAATGTTTCTTTTTCATCCAAAAATCTTTTGGTTTGCTTTTTAGATTAATCTATGCTGCTGGTAGATTTTATCTTTGTTGTGATATTTGTCCATCTAATGACTTCATGGTTTTAGAGCGTCTTGTGATAAAGCTTCGTCGCGTCACTATTATATCTAACTTCGATGAGAAATTCTATTTGGATGTTAAATGTTTAAGAATCTGAATGTTGGGGCTTTAGGTTTTAGAGTGTCATTCTTTGAATCTGTAGAATTAGCGAATCTCGGAGGGTTTGAGGGAATCGACCTTAATGTTCGAGAGATGACGGAGCTCCTTAAAAAGAAGTCCACAGCGGAGATAAATGGCTTTTTGGAGGAAAAAGGTTTAAGATGGGGGGGATGGGGATTGCCTGTGAGACTCAGCGGAGGCAAAGAAGACTTTCAAAAAAGGTTAAAAGATCTTCCCAGCGTTGCGGAGAAGGCTTGGAAGCTAGGCTGCTTACGGGCTTATACTTGGATAGCTCCCTTCTCGGATGAGTTGAATTTCAAGGATAATTTTAATCTTCATGTGAGAAGAATTAAGGCCGTCGCTGAGATTTTAGAAGAGTATGACTGCGTCTTAGGACTTGAATTTGTGGCTCCGAAGACTTCACGTCTCAACCATAGATACGAGTTTATTCACGACCTGGATGGCGTGCTTGATCTCTGTGAGGCGGTGGGAACCGACAATGTAGGAGTGCTGCTGGATTCTTGGCATTGGTACACGTCTCATGGGACTGTGGATCAGATTCTGAAGTTGGAGGGGAAAGATGTGGTCTATGTCCACATAAATGATGCTCCTGCTGGAATACCAGTAGATAAGCAAATTGATAATATTAGATGCTTACCCGGAGAGACCGGAGTAATCAATATAACTGGGTTTTTAAAAGCGTTAATAAAGATCGGTTATGACGGCCCGGTTACACCTGAGCCATTCGATAAAAAACTGAGGGAAATGTCAATTCGTGACGCTGTTCTAAAAGTAAGTTCGGCAGTGAACAAGGTTTGGCGGCTAGCTGGACTCTAAAATTTCAAGCATGGATAAAAACGACCAGGGCTCAATCGGCTATAAGGCTATAACAAACAGTCTTAACGATGCTGCATAATGGATAAAAGAGTTAAAAATTAAAAAATAGAATAGAAAGGTATATCTCGCATCTATTGAATGTTCGATCGACTTGAAAATATTAAAGAGGATGCCTTCTTGACTTCGAAAGAGAGTAAACTGAAAGACCGTTTTAGTTATCTCGACGCACTTATCTCCGCGATTGTTGAGCATGAAGAAAATCTTAACAATATGATTTCAAGACTTGAAAAAATAGTGGAAGGTATATCGGACATGGTGGAAAAAGTTCAGAAGAATCGGGGACAAAAAGACAAAAGGGAACATCCATCAGATTAATGATTTCTCCTAAATCTAAAAAACGAGAGAGAATTCAGATCTCTCAATTTGATGAAAACCTGCGAAGAAGATGGAGATCTAGAGGTTTTCTTTTTGGAGGTCACAGAGTGATGCGTAGAGATTTGCACAAGTAGCTAGCTAATCGATCAAGAAGTCTCTTCAAATTCTGTGCTTTATAGGTTGGATAATAGGTCATCCTCTAGATGAAGATTCTTCTTGTCTGAAGAAGAGACCTAATGTTTCGTCGATGGTTTCAGCTACCTTGTGGATGTTCTCAAATACTCGAGCTATGTCTCGCTGTATTTCCTCTACGGTATTCCTTAAACTTCTCCCCCTAAGCTTATAGAGACCTTCCTGATGGATCACTAGGCCGCTTTTTATCATTTTATTTAGATGATGAACAATTGTTCCTCTTGTTAGGTTGAGTCTTTGTGCAAGTTCATCGCTTGTTAAGCCTCTGTTATCCCTTGCAGCTTCCACTATTTCTTTGAAAATTCGGTAGGCTGTCTTCTGTCTGTCCCTTGGCTCTAGAAAGCCGAAGCTTCTGCATATCCATTCTAGATCGCTTTCATAATCTACAGTGGGTAACACTCTGATGTCCAGTATTCTATATTCAGCTAAAGCCCCCTCAAATAAAGCCATTAGAGATCATCTCGGCTAAATTAAGTCTACTTGTTCACAATTTATTTTTCTAGTAAAACTTATATATTTTTGGTTTATTATGAAAAACAAAAGGTCACAGAACTCAAAAAGAGGTAGAGGAAAGATGGCGTATCTTGCACAAACTCAATCAGGTCAACCGGTACTTATTCTTAAGGAAGGAACCTCCCGAAGCAGAGGAAGGGAAGCTCAGAGAAACAACATTATGGCGGCCAGAGTCATCGCCGAGGCAATAAGATCCACGCTTGGACCGCGTGGTATGGATAAGATGCTCGTCGATAGCCTTGGAGACATCACGATAACGAATGATGGAGCCGCTATTCTCGACGAGATCGAAGTTGAACATCCAGCCGCTAAGATGATGGTTGAAGTTGCAAAAACCCAAGATGATATGGTTGGAGACGGGACAACGACAAGCGTTGTCCTAGCTGGTGAATTACTTAAGAAAGCTGAAGAGCTTCTAGACCAGAACATTCACCCTACCATAATTGTAAGCGGATACAGAAAGGCTGTAAAAAAAGCAATGGAGGCTCTGGATAAAATAGGCATAAGCGTTAACCTTGATGATAAAGAGACGCTTAAAAAGGTCGCAATCACCTCTATGGGAAGTAAGGCCGTTGGCACAGCTAGAGAACATCTAGCGGAAATAGCGATTGAAGCAGTAAAGCAAATAGCAGAGAAACGTGGAGACCGCTGGGTTGCTGATGTTGACAACGTGCAAATAATCAAAAAAGAAGGAAAAAGCCTTCATGACACCGAGCTTGTCAAAGGCGTTATACTCGACAAGGAAGTCGTTCACTCCGGTATGCCTAAGAGGGTTGAGAACGCACGAATCGCGTTGCTGAACTGCCCATTAGAGGTTGAGAAGACAGATTTCAGCGCCGAGATTAGAATCCGCGACCCCTCACAGATGAAGGCATTCCTAGATCAAGAGACGACGATGCTTAAAGAGATGGTTGAAAAGATAAAGAAGACCGGAGCGAATGTGCTTATATGCCAGAAGGGAATCGATGATATGGCTCAGCACTTCTTAGCGAAGGAAGGCATACTGGCTGTTCGCAGAGCTAAGGAGTCAGATATGGAGAAGCTCTCTAGGGCGACAGGCGGAAGGATAGTTACAAACCTTGACGATTTGAAATCTGAGGATCTCGGCTATGCGACCTTGGTTGAGGAGCGGAAGATCGGCGATGACAAGATGGTCTTCATCGAGGGCTGCAAGGATCCGAAGTCGGTGTCGATTCTCATCCGCGCTGGTCTCGAGAGAATGGTTGATGAAGCTGAAAGAGCCATGCATGATGCCTTATCCGTGGTAGCGGACGTGTTTGAGAAGAATAAGATTGTTGTGGGTGGAGGAGCAGTAGAAGCCGAAGTAGCTAAGGAGCTTCGTAAATATGCTGTTCAGGTCGGTGGAAGAGAGCAACTAGCAATTGAAGCCTTCGCGGATGCTGTGGAAACTATTCCGAAAACGCTTGCTGAGAATGCGGGGCTTGAACAGATAGACATAATGGTTGAGCTGAGATCTGCCCATGAAAAGGCTGATGGGCATCTGATGGGCGTCGACGTCTTCGAAGGCAAGGTCGCCAACCTTTGGGATAAAGGGGTCATCGAGCCGCTGAGCGTAAAGGAACAAGCTATAAAGTCAGCTGCTGAAGCCGCTGCTATGATATTGAGAATCGACGACGTCATAGCTGCATCGAAGCCTGAAGAAGAAAAAGGCAAAGGCCCAGAAAAAGAGGAAGAAGAAAGCGAATCAGAATTTGACTGAGCCGCCTCTTAATATTTTTTATGTTCTTTTTGTTTTACGATTCACTTTGCGGATTCAAGATTTTTCTTTTAGATAGTCTATAAATGTATGGCGCTTAACGTTTGGGTTTAGATGGCGTATCTTCGAATCATTTTGAATCCTTTTTTCCTTCCGCATTGAGGGCAGCCTTGAGATTTTAAATCCTCAATTGTTTGGAATTCCTTGCTGATGCCAACATCAATCTCGTAGCCGCACTTACACTTGTATCTTCTGATCGTTGGGGAAACTTCACCTGTGTATATCTTCCCATCGAATGGGCCTACAATCGAGGGATGTGCCTCCTCGGTTGTTTCCAGTTTAGCTAGGAAAGTTGTATTTGCAAACATCTCGGCGCCTTCATATTTGTTAAATCTCGTGATCATCTCTCGTATGAAAAGCCCCATTTCACTTATCGCAACTTGCAAGCTCAGCATCTCTTCAGGCGGCTTATGCGCGAAAGATAGGTAGAGACTTGCGCATTTCCTTTTTCTAAGGGCGTCTATCCCTCTGGAAAGGAAGAGCTTTAAGCCTTGTATTGTGTACGGCGGGTCTGTAAAGACAACGTCATAAGTGTTCCTAAGTTCATTGGGGAGCGGTTTCCTTAAGTCATGATGTACGCATTCTATGCTTATGCCTTCACTTCTAGAAATGTCGCTTATCAGCTCCAGCAACCTACCATCGATATCGATTACTGTTATCTTTCTGGAAGCTCCTAATAGACCCGTCGCGATGGATGTTAGATCATCATCTCCCAAAAAAATGATCTTTCTACCTTCAACATCACCCTCCTCAAGCATGAAAAGAGCCCTAAGAACTGCGGTTTCAGGAATACCGAAAGCTTGATCCAGCCAAGTATAGGGACGCGGTCTAAGATTCGCGTACCTCTCCAATTTTTCAACAATACTTCGGAACTCTTCCTTAATGATAATGGTCTTTCCAGAGCAAGCCTCACAGAGAAGACTTCCCTTCATTGATAATCCCAAAATGTTCTTTACGTATTCCTCACCTTTGCTTGTTAATACGGCGCCGGCTTTTCTGCTTACTAATCCCATTTTCTCTAGTTCTCTTCTGACTGCGGCCACTACTGGCACAGGTAACCTCGTGGCATAGGCTAGGTCTTTAGTTCCTACGCGTCCATAACGATAAATTTCGCGGAGAATTCGTCTCGCAGCTTCTTCCCCCTCTGATAATCGCGCTCGCTTTGATATCGTCTTTAAAGTGTTCTCGTCGTAAGGAGCGGATTCACCCTCGTTTTTTTCACGATTATGGCTTGAACATTTCATTTTTTTCTACTTTAACTATTGATGCACTCCCTTATTTCTTAGACTGATATTCGATATCTTTAGAAGCAACCTGAGCTTGCAGTTTAATTATCGTCTATGATCCATGGCTTTTATTTTTTCCTGAGGGCTTCTCTCTTTTGTTTTTTGCATTTGTGCCCGGAGGAAGGAATATTGCAAATAATATATGAAGCTAAGCGGAAAGGACTCTAGAATGAATGTTCCTATGCATTAAATGCTATAATTTTCAGAAGCGAAACCCTTATATTGTTGTAAATAGTTTACATATACGTAAATTATTTACATGTGGTGAATCAAATGCATAGAAAGGACCTAAGGGACATATATAGAGAAGCAATAAGAGAATGGCGGGAAAACTATAAGAATGCATTGAAAGAGTGGAAAGAGAGACTTAAGGATTGGAAAATCCAGGCTAAGGATGAGATCTCGAAGGGTTCTCTTCCCCCTCTTCCTCCGCTGCCTAATATTTCTCAAGTGTCTCCGCCTCCGCTTCCCGGTGTAAGATCAAATGTTGTTGCTTCACGCATAAGAGACGAAGAATTAAGAATAATCGACATGTTGATCGAAGCAGGCCTCTTTGAAACGCGCTCCGAAGCGGTAGCTTACCTTGTGAATGAGGGGATCAAGGCTCGCCAAGATATTATTGAAAAAGTCTCCTCAGCTCTCAAGGAGATCAGGAGAATAAGGGAACAAGCCGAAGAGCAGGTTAAAAAATTAAAGGAGGAGCTTGGCCTGGTTGAAAAGCAAAAAGAATCAGATGAACGGGTTTGTTCTAAATGTGGAAGAGACCTAGCAAATCTACCTGTAGATATACAGGTCTGCCCTTACTGTGGGGCGAAGCTCAGCAAAAATTGAAAAATTTACCTATTACTTTTTATGAGACGCGACTCGAACACTCGCATGCAAAATATGAATTTCTTTTTAACAAATTTTAAATCAGGGGTCTTATAAGAAGGGGGTCATGTTACGTAACTATACGCTTTGGTACATAAGCATCTTTCTCATCGTTTGGCTTCTACCTTTGTTAATGGAGCAAGGAACTCTAATTCGCTATGCTCTTGAAGAATTTAGAGTGTTAATAACAGGTCTGATTGTAGGTTACTATTTAGGAAAAGCTGAGAGAAGAAAGGAAAAAGAGTAAAATCTGAGATTTCGCATGTTCTCAGCTAATTTAGTATTCTCTATTATTCCTTTTTTAGTTGTCCTAGAAATAAGATTGGAGTAAAAGTCAAAGCATTAAATTAGCGGATAATCAGGTCTTTCTTTATAGGCAACGGTTATATTGTAATTTCCAAGTATTATATTTAAAGGGTGAAAGAATCGATGGTTTCAGCTTGCGTGTTGATAAGAACCTCACATGGAAAGTTTGAGGAAGCTGTAGAGAGGATTCAGCAGGTTAAAGGCGTCAAAAAAGTCTTCCCAGTTTTAGGGAGATATGATGTTGTAGCTGATGTTGAATGTGAAAGCATGTCTGAACTGGGATCAACCGTGCTTAGAATCGGCAGGCTAGCAGGCGTAGTGTTCACTGAAACTTTAGTTGAGATCCAAAGGTAGGGGAGGAAAAAATGGATGCATGTGTATTGATTAAAGTTGTGCCTACGAAGGCGGATTCTATTCTGGAAACCATAAAGACGATCAAGGAAGTGCGAAAGGCATACTTCACCTATGGAAGATTCGACATCGTGGCCTTCCTAGAAGTTGAAGGCTACAAAGACCTAAGAGAGATAACTGAACGTATAAACGAGATTCCCGGTGTAAGAAGCACGGAAACGTTAGCTGAAGGTTAGCACGTTTTTCTGAATTGAAGGGGTGATGAAAGTAGACTATTTTATTCGTAGATGAATCTAAATAGAATCGATCCTCGTCTCTGAACGGCAACAAAAAAATAACAAGAGGTCACTTCCAATTTTTTATTTCAAGAAGGGTTTAGACAATGATTTTACTTGTCGCATCAAAGAAGGACGAGGCCTCATTAAACATAGCAAAACAACTAATCGCGAATCATGATTTTCGCAAAGTTCCCAAACGTTTCTTGAATAATCCCATCTATTCCAAGGAGATGCCTAACGAAGAAGTCTCACTAATATTCATCGATCAGGAGCCAGTGAACTCGCAGAATCTCTCCTTCCCGGAACCGGTGAACCTGTTAATTTTTATCTCAAGACATAAGAGTGAAAGCGGTAGACCTACACTTTCAGTTCATACCCCAGGAAACTTGGGTGAAGCTTCCCTCGGAGGGCTTCCCAAGAAAGTTTCTACCTCTCCCGCAAGCGCCATGAAAGAGGCTTTAATGGAGATGAAGAGAGCTCAGGAGGAGATGAGCTTGGAATATGAAGTCTCTTACGAGTGTACCCATCACGGTCCGTCTTTAAGTGTCCCAACTATGTTTGTGGAGCTTGGAAGTTCACCCATACAATGGAGAGACTCTGAAGCGGCAGAAGCTGTCGCTAGGGGGGCCTTAGCCGCTGCATCAGTTGAAAAGATTTATCCTACAGTTCTAGGGATCGGCGGTCCCCATTACAGTGCGAAATTCACTAAGAAAGCATTAACGACCAAGATAGCCTTCGGCCACATCATACCTAAATACGCTATTGAAAAATTAGACGAGGAGATGCTTAGGCAATGCATAGAAAGAACACTTGAGCCTGTTCAAAAAGCAATGTTAGATTGGAAGGGAATCAAGGGAGCCCATAAGAAAAATCTCTTGAATAAGCTGCTTAAAATTGGGTTAGGGTTCGAGAAAATATAAAATCCGATTGGGGGATATCTTTTTCATCGTTTACGTTGGAATCTTTGATGATAAGGCTAAAGCTTCCAAGTGGGCTTTCCTTATTAGATCTTCTATGGTCTGCGGAGTCGGTATATCAGTATTCAAAGCAAGTCTATATGCTTCTGAAGCAGCAACTTGAAGAAGAATCGCGATATTGTTCCTAGTTGGATAAGCCGCGTTCAGCGAGAGGTTAAACGCTTCTACATAGGCCTCTTCGATCATACGCTTGTAGTCTTCAACGTCTATGGCGAGATCCTCTTCAGGTATTATCAAGCCATTATCATAGACAACCTTAAGCGACAATCCCGCCTCGATGGCTTTTATACCCAGCTTCGAAAGAACAGCAGCTAAGTTTTGAGATATTACCTCTCCCTTCCGCGCAACAACCGTGTCTTTATTAATCCATACGCTTCCGGACTCTATTCGTGTAGGTATGCCCACGGAGCCAAGCTGACTAATTATCGGCCCAGGGGATAAACCCGTGTTCCCAGCAGGTACGACAATATCCTCCGAGGCAACGTCTCCAGCTTTCGCAAAGCCTTTCACTTTACTTTTTTCTAGAATCAAAGCAAGTTTGAACGGATTGATATCGGTGAAAAGGAAGAGATTCGATCCAGTAAGGTGCTCTTCTAGCTTTTTTATGTTTGGTAGATCCTTCAATTCTGATATTGCTCTTTTCATAAGGGTGTTTTTGACAACTTGGAGATGCGCGATCCCTTTAAGATTCTTGCGTAGCTCTTGAAGCTGAGAGGCTCTAACCTTATGGAGACTTGCGATTCCAATGGTTCTATATTCTCTCAGCAGATTTTTTATTTCTTCAACTTTTTCAGCTTTCTGAATTAAGACTTGCCTCTGCAATTTTGTTTCCCTCTTAAATATTTATCTTAACACAAGGCCCCATTGTCATCTTAACATAAATTGAATCTACGTTTTTCAATCCTCTTTTAAGTCTCGAAGCGATCCTTCTTATCACCGCCTGAATATTCTCGGCGACTTCATCATCAGACATTGTTTCCGTTCCAACCCTACAGTGAATCACAGGCTGGTCACGTGCCCTAATGCGAATAATCCTCCTATGCCTTTCAATCTCCTCCTCAATATTAGCAGTTGGAGGAATAGGAACGGGCATCTTTCCCCTAGGCCCAAGTATCGCCCCGAAAATCCTGCCAACTAATGGCATCAAAGGAGCTGCCGCTATAAAGGAGTCCATATTTTTAGCTATCTCCCTCTGTCTCTTCTTATTATTCATCAAACCTTCGATATCTCTGGATTCTAAAACCAGATCGGCGCCAGATCTTCTGGCTCTAAGAGCAAGATCGCCATCCGCAAATACGCATACTTTTACTTTCTTGTCAAAAGCACGCGGGAGCTCTACGCTTTCCTGTATTCTATTTTCAGGCTTCTTTACATCTACATCGCGCAGATTGATAATCAGCTCTATTGATTGATTGAAATTTCTCTTCTTGGTTTTTTCCCTCAATTCTCTGAGGGCCGACTTGATGTTGTCAGTTTCTATTGACATTTCCTCGCCTCAAAACGTGAAGATTTTAGGAGACCTCGATAAAAAGGTTATTGTTCACCTGTCTTTTCTATAAGATCATCATATTTTCCTTCATCTATTTCTTTTAGAATAGCCTTTGGGCTCTTCTGATCGATTGTTACACCCATACTTAAGCATGTTCCCACAATCTCTTTGACTGCAGCTTTCAAGTCTTTAGCAAGAAGCGCAGGCATTTTGATCTTAGCAATCTTCACTACTTGCTCTAAAGAAATGTTTCCAGCGGTTTCTGTGTTCGGCGCACCTGAACCCTTTGGTATCCCAGCCTCCTTAACTATCAAAGCGGAAGTTGTTGGCATTCCAACTTCTACTTCAAATTCCTTTGTATCTACATCCACGGTTATTTTCACTGGAACCCTCATTCCAGCGTAACTCGAAGTTAATTCATTGATCTTATTCACCACGGCGAGTACATTAACTCCTAGGGGTCCCAGAGCTGGACCTAACGGTGGCCCTGCGGTTGCTTGCCCACCGTTAATTAGAGCTTCTACGACTTTCTTTTCAGCCATAATTAAGCCTCCTCTTCTGAGCCTCCGCCTTTCTTAACTACTTTCACATAATCTGCGTGAACCGTGATTGGAAGGGTGAAAGTTGCCTCTAAGAGCTCTATTGTGATCTCTTCTTTAGATCTATCTATCCCCGTTATCTTTGCCTTCATTCCTTTAAATGGTCCTCCAGTTACCTCTACAAGATCGTTAATATCGAGTTCTTCAATAACTGGTTTGGCAACAACATATTTTTCTATCTCTGAGAATGAAACTATCCCGGGGACTCTTGATCTTACGTGCCTTATCCCCGAGATCGCCTCTTCAACTATATGAGGTCCATCAGCCTCGATGAAGATGTAGCCTTTTAAGGCTTCTGGTACGAGGATCGCTTTAATCGGTATTTTATTAGCTTCAGCTCTTCCAGCGATAAGATTAGAAACATTTCTCTCCTGTCCCACAGTTGTTCTAACAGCGAATATCATTGTGGAATCCTCATTTTCGTTCATTTCATATCACCTATCCTGGGAATGCGCTTGAGATGAAAGCTGAGAGAAGCTTTATCACAAACCCTATTAAGCCTACTAGCAGTATCCCAGCTGAGCATATCTTTATAGTCTGCCATAGTTCGCTTCTCCCAGGTTTACGTGCAAGCCGAAGCAACCTTACACATGACCTAATGAAGGATGCGAATCCCAAAGTCATACATCCTTTTTATTTTCTAAGGACAAAAGGATGAAAGTCTTCTATATAAGAGTATATCTTCTTAAAAAAGGATATCTCTCCAGGATTTGTTAACTTATTGCTGCTCGATCTTTTCCGACAGATTTAAGTATTAGATCTATAATGTTTCGAAAGATTGATAGAGAATTCATAAAAAACCTATAGAAGGTGAATTGGATGGAATATGTCTATGCAGCTATGCTATTACACAAGGCTGGTAAATCAATAGATGAAGAGAACGTAACAAAGGTACTTGAAGCCGCCGGGATTCAAGCCGATCCAGCCAGAGTGAAGGCCCTCGTAGCAGCATTATCCGAAGTTGATATTGACGAAGCAATCAAATCAGCTCCAACATTAATGGCCGCAGCTGCACCAGCAGCTCCTACAGAGGAAGCAGCTCCCGCGGCTGAAGAGAAGCCGAAGGAAAAGGAAGAAGAGGAAGAGAAAAAGGAAGAAGAGGCCTTGGAAGGGCTCGGAGCTCTCTTCGGCTAAGTACCAGTCACATAGATTCCGTGAAATAAGGCTAGCCTTATTTCTCCTTTGTTTGATATAGATATTAGGCTAGGTGCAGGTGTAGTATATTTATTAAGTTAAAAACTTGTAACTGTTGTTGTGTATGGCGTCCTTTAACGGAGATGAAGCCGATGCGGTTCTCTGAAGAGGAGTATCATCTACCATTCTTCGATGAGTATGGCTACGTGAGGAAACAATGTCCGAGATGTAAAGAATACTTCTGGACCATGAATCCAGACCAGAGATTATGCGGTGAATCGACAACTCACGGCTGCGCAGATTACACGTTCATAAATAATCCTCCAACAAGTAGGGCTTACACCCTGCGGGAAATGAGGGAAACCTTCCTATCCTTTTTTGAGAAAAGAGGGCATACACGCATTAAGCCTTACTTGATAGTAGCTAGGTGGAGGGATGATCTTTACTTTACGAATGCAAGTATAATAGATTTTCAGCCATACGTAACTGAGGGGATTATTCCTCCCCCTGCGAATCCTCTCGTCATAAGTCAGCCATGTGTCAGATTTCCAGATATAGAAAGCGTTGGGTCCACGTTTGGGCGTCATCTTACAATCTTCGAAATGGGAGGGCACCATGCGTTCAATTATCCAGATAAGCAAGTGTACTGGAAGGATCAAACCGTTCGGTATCATCATGAGTTTGTCACGAAGACTCTCGGCGTAAAAGATGAAGAAGTCATATATAAAGAGGGAATTTGGTCTGGCGGTGGAAACGCAGGGCCTGATGTTGAGAGCATTATCCGCGGATTGGAGGTGGCGACTTTGGTCTTCATGAAGTTCAAGGTAGTTAACGGAGAATTCCTTGAGCTCCCGATCAGAACGGTTGATACGGGCTACGGAATAGAAAGGTTCACTTGGCTTTCTCAAGGATGCATAAGCGGCTTCGAAGCCATCTACGGAGACCTACTGGACAAGATTAGGAGGATGGCTGGAATTGAACTTCCCGACAGGAAACTCCTAGCGGAAATTTCTAAAGTCTCCGGATTAATTGAAATCTCAAAGACTTCAAGCCGCGCTGAGAATTGGAGGAGAGTAGCCAAAAGAGTAGACGTCGACCCCGAAGAGCTAAGCAGATTAATCGATCCCATCGTTAACATAAACGCTGTAGCTGATCATACCAAGTGTCTGACGTTTCTTCTAGCTGAAGGAGTTGTTCCCTCTAATGTCCGCGAAGGATACTTAACCAGACTGCTAATAAGGAAAACATATAGGCTTCTCACGGATCTTTCAATCAAGGATAGGCTGTTCGATATAGTTAAAATGCAAATATCATTATGGTCTGAAGATTTCCCGCATCTAAGAGAGATGCAAGATGAAATTCTGGAGCTCCTCTCAATAGAGAAAGAAAAATATGAGCAGACTCTCTCTAGAGGCCGGGGTCTTGTAAGACGAATAATCCGAGAAAGTAAAGCCCAAGGAACAGCTGAGATTCCCCTGGATGAGCTTGTCGAGCTATATGACTCTCACGGTCTGACACCTGATGTCGTTAGCGAAATGGCTGAGGCTGAAGGAGTGGAAATTTCTATCCCTGAGAATTTCTATAGCTACGTGGCGGAAAAACACATGGGCGCTCCTGAAAGTGAAAAATCGCCCTTGATGGAAGGCATCGAAGACATCAAAAAGGAATTCTCGAATCTACCTGAGACGGAGAGACTCTATTATAAAGACGCGTACCTAAAGGAGTTTAAGGCTAAGGTTGTCTGGGTCTCAGGAAACCGTGTGGTGCTAGATAGGACTGCCTTTTATCCGGAAGGCGGAGGACAACCAGCTGATCGGGGATACTTTGATTTCAATGGAAAACAATCAAGAGTAAAAGATGTACAGAAATCGGGCGGAGTGATAGTTCATTTTATAGAGGGGGCAACTCCAAAAGAGGGAGACGAGGTTATAGGAAGAATCGACTGGAAACGTAGAATCAGCTTGATGAGAAATCACACAGCCACACATGTAC